>Ga0224501_10000176_pt1 | contig 61022 bp, 62 predicted proteins | sample SF_Oct11_sed_USG_4_FD_169105 | JGI IMG/M metagenome (GOLD analysis project Ga0224501, IMG submission 169105) | Sediment microbial communities from San Francisco Bay, California, United States - SF_Oct11_sed_USGS_8_1 | ecosystem: Environmental > Aquatic > Marine > Sediment | place: USA...
GGGGCATGGGGGGCGAAGCCCCTCGAATCTACTTGAAGGAAGGAATAAGAATAAGAATTTTATCCACACACCTAGATGGAAGAGAATTCAGTTCTCAGCATCCCATAATAGAGCAAACCGTATCGCTTGCCATTTTCAATTCTAGATTCCCTAAAGTGTCCTTCTCTTCGAAACCCCAACCCTTCTGCTAACTTGAGGCTCCTAGGGTTGGTGTCACGTGTAATTACGATGACCTTGTGAGCATTGAGATCGTTGAAAAGGAATTCTAATGCGCGTTGAGCAGCCTCTGTCGCAATACCTCTTCTTTGATAGCCCTGGTCCAGAAACCATCCAATCTCAAATGATGGAACTTCCCACTTCTTGGGTTCTATCCATATCTCTCCTACATATTTGTTCTCGCTTTTCAGCCAGAGGCCCATAACAAATCTATCACGAGCAAACCATTCAGCTGAATGCTTCCGAACTTTTATCTCAGCTTCTCTTTCCGTTTTGATGGATGCTACCTCCTCCACGTTTTCCCAAAGAAATTCTCGGTTATTGTTTCTTCCAAGCAACAAGTAGAGTTCTCGTCCGTCACCCTCAGTGTACTTCCTAATAATCAATCTCTCAGTGTCCAGTCGTGAAGGAATATCCAGTAGCAGCTTATGCAATAACTCATCCCTCACCTTATCATGAACCTGCAGCTTACAAGCTTTGCAAAGATATAATTTTCTCAAGAATCGCGAATCTTTACACACACGTATATTTTCCCACAAGTGTCCACAATGAATATAAAATGCTGTGTATACACCAACTTGATATCCGTGCAGTTTCAGAAGAAATCTACTCATAAAGAAGAGATGACTTGGACATAATGGAGAGATAGATTGAAAAAGAAACATCGGACAACTTTTGGAATAATCGCCATAATTCTGGCAATTGTTGCAGTATCTATTTACTTGAAGAGTACTCTTCCAGGTAGCCCACCAGTTACAGCGTTAGGCCATCATTATCTTGAGGATGACAACCAGACTGGAATCGTTCTAGAATACACTGGAGAATTACCAGTTACAATACTGATCCCAGAACAAGAGGGCATTGCACAACCTGAAAGCCTACCCCGTGAAATAGACCTACCCCATCCACCTGGAACTGGATTGATGCCAACACGCTTCACAGTTTTTCTGCATAAAGGATACTTCGCCTTCACCTTGATAATCAACGATCAAGTATGGGAAATAGCAATTCCCGAGTTCGATCAACCCTGAACTAACTCACACCAATCGTGTTCCCAATTAGCATATATACACGTGCATCGCATCATAATGCGCACCATCAAAACGTCTTGACTCAATCATGCATCCTCTGATATTCTGCGAACAATTTATCCATTTTTCCGACTGATGCACAACATCAGATATGGCTTTCGGGTTGGTCAAATAGAAAACTACTCGAGATAGCGTGGGTTACAGAGTCTTCACCAGAAGCTCTGAGATATCCTTCACACTCAACTGATCTTCGACATCCAAAACCTTCACAGCATCCTCGAAAGTCGTTACACAAAACGGACAAGCCGTAGCCACAACCTCCACACCCATTTTCAAAGCCTCCTTAACCCTGTCCACGCAAGGGCGATTCTCAGGCGTCGCCTCCTCGGTCCAAACCCGCCCAGCACCACCGCCACAACAAAAACTATTCTCCCTCACCCTCCCAAACTCAATCAACTCCAGACCAGGAATCGCCTTCAACACCCTCCGAGGCTCATCATAAACACCACTCCGCTTGCCTAAGAAACACGGATCATGGTAAGTGACCTTCTTCTTCACAGCCTTAACCGGTTTCAACTTACCTTTCTCGATAGCCTCAGCCAAGAACTGAGTATAATGCTGAGCATTAATGTCAACACTTGTATATGGCTTCTCATTGTTAAAAACATAAAGACAGTGAGGCGACAAGGTCACGACCCTGTCAAAATCATACCGCTTAAACAACTCTACATTATGTTCCGCCAACTCCTCAAACAGACCCCTTTCACCAAGTCGTAGAATGTGATCTCCACAACACCACTCCTCATTCCCCAAAACCGCAAAATCCTCACCCAGTCTCCGAAATATCTGAGCCATAGCCTTAGCCATCTCCTGATTCCTCACATCATAAGACGCGGCACACCCAACGAAATACAGGACCCCCGTCTTCCCGACCTTCGAAAGCTCCTTAACCTCCATCCCTTTACTCCAGTCTATCCGCTTCGACGGAGCCATACGCAAAGGGTTATGATACTTAAACGCGCTCTCCAAAACATCCTTCACAGTTCTCGGCACCAACAATCCGTCCTCAACGATCAAACCGCGCTCCCCATCCAACGACAACGCACAATCAATCTCTTTAGGACAACTCAACGTACAGGAACTACATGAAGTACACAACCAAATACTCCCAGCTGCATCCTTCAACCGCTCACTAGCTCCGTCATCCCGTGTATCCACGAGAAACCGATAATTCGCAGTCAAACTCGAAGGACCCAGAAACTGCACATCAATCGACGCAGGACAAGCCGCATAACACAACGAACACTTGGTACAGATCGATTTATCCCAATACTTCTTAAAGTCACTTGGCGACTGAATAAATTCAGTAGACTTTCTAAACTCTTCCGCACGCTTAATCAAAAGAGGCTTAATCTTCTCAAACGTGTCAAAGAACGGATCAATATCAACCACCAAATCTTTGATGACTGGCAAATTAGAAAGAGGTTCAATCTTTAACGTATCAACGCCCAGTTGAAGCACTTGGGTATAACACGCCAACATAGGCTTCCCATTAACCATAACACCACAACTACCGCATTGACCCATCCTACACTGATGCCTGAAAGTCAACGTCCCATCCACATTCTCCTTAATATAACTGAATACATCAAGCACGGTCATCCCTACACGTACAGGCACCTGAAACGTAGACACGTACTGCCTATTGCTTCCGCGATCGAAACGTCTTATCTGGAATTCAACAATTTTATCCGTCTTAGTCGCCACAACACATCCTCCTAATAGGCCCTCTTAGTCGGAGGCCACTTCGTAACAGTCACAGGAATATACTCAAGCCGAGGCCCATTCTTCGAGTAGTACGCCAAAATATGTTTCAACCAGTTTTCATCGTCGCGTTTGGTATGGTCAAGCCTCGAATGAGCCCCCCTCGACTCCGTCCTATCAAGCGCACAAGTCACCGTAACCTCAGCCAAATCCAACGTAAAATCAAGCTGCAACGCTTCAACAAGCCCAGTATTAAAAGACCTACCCTTATCCTCAACCCTTACATTCCGAAACCGCTTCTTGAGCCCCCTAATCTCCTTCAGGGCACTCTCAAGTTCATCACCAGTTCTATACACCCACGCTTTCTCTTTCATGAGACGCCTCATCTCATCCCTAATAACAGGCACCCGCTCGTCTCCTTCACTGCCCAAAATCCCATCGAAAACTCGGCTTTCTTCGGCCATGATTGCGTCCTTTGAGAGTTCCCGGAAAGTACTCGACAAGGCATGTTTGGCAGCTTCTTCCCCCGCAACAGTACCAAAAACTAGACAACCAGCTGTCGAGTTTGTGCCAAGCCTATTTGCCCCATGTGCACTCAGACATGCACATTCACCCGTGGCATAAAGCCCAGAAGCTGACGTCTCCGTCTTTACGTTGGCATGAATGCCTCCCATAGAATAGTGAGCCGCCGGCTTAATGGGAATAGGCTCATCAACGGGATCCACACCACCAAGCTTTATCGCAACATCGCGTATGAGAGGAAGTCGCTCGTTTATCTTGTCCTCACCCAAATGCCTAAGGTCCAAACCAATGTAAGGACCATAGGGACCCTCTAATCCACGCCCCCCCTGAAGCTCCGTTGTCTCCGCCCTAGCAACTATATCCCGTGGAGCCAATTCCATCTTCTCAGGAGCATAATGTTTCATGAAACGCTTGCCTTCAGCGTTGATTAAATATCCGCCTTCACCACGAGCGCCTCCAGTTATTAAAATTCCTGGGGGGACAAGACCGGTGGGATGAAATTGCACAAACTCCATATCCTTCAGAGGGACACCTGCTCGATAAACTATGGTCATCCCGTCGCCAGTTGATGTGTGTGAAAATGTTGTAAACTCGTATATACGCGCGTAGCCACCAGTCGCCATTATAATAGCTTTTCCGCGAAATGCATGCATCTCACCTGTCTTCAAATCTATAGCTGTCAAGCCCTTGACAACGTTATCCTCAATGATGATTGATGTAATGAACCATTCATCGTAGAATGTTATGTTCTTCTGCACTATAGCCCTTCCATGAAGGGTGTGCATTTCAACGAGCCCTGTCATATCGGCTGCGAAGCACGCTCTGGGGAAGCTATGCCCCCCAAAAGGGCGTTGATCCATTTTCCCTTCAGGTGTTCTGCTCCAGGGACATCCCCAATGCTCTAACGTGACGAGTTCTTTTGGGGACCGTTCTACAAAAAACTCCACGACATCTTGGTCGGATAGGAAATCAGCTCCCTTGACTGTATCCCAGGCATGGAGATCGTGTGAATCACCTTCTCTCATTACGGCAGCCGTTCCGCCTTGGGCGCAAACGGAGTGGGAACGTACTGAGTACACTTTCGAAATGACAGCCACGTCGATCTTCTTGTTAGTCTCAGCAGCAGCAATGGCTGCCCTGAGGCCCGCTATACCAGCTCCAACTATAACTATATCATGCGCTAATACTTCCATTACTTACACCTCATATTAGGTTGACAGCCTGCAACGTTGTCATCGTCGTTCTTGACGATATTGAAGGTTGCCCTATACGCCTAGCTTTTGATAAATCTTCTGTTTGTTTTCTTCTACCTTTTCTTGAACGTCTTTAAAGAGATTGTTTCCATGAGCGTCTATTGCCACAGTTAAGGGTCCAAAATCTTCAACTTCCAGAATCCACAGGGCTTCAGGCATACCCAAGTCAAACCATTCTACACTTTTCACATTTTTCACTGCTTTTGCCGCCAAGACAGCAGCTCCCCCTGTAAAGGCTCCATAAACCGCACCATACTGCTTCATAGCATCGGTTGTTTTTGGACCCATGCCACCTTTCCCGACAACTACGCGAACCTTAAAATTTTTTATGAACTCATCTTCAAAGAGTTCCATTCGAGTGCTAGTAGTTGGACCAGCCGCAACTATCATCCATTTATCCTGTTCCTTTCGCACGATAGGGCCGCAATGGAAAACTGCCAGTCCCTCCATTTCTAGTGGAGGCTTTTTTCCTTCTTTGTACAATTCCAAGGCTCTTCTGTGTGCCTGATCACGCGCTGTAAACATGGTCCCCGAGATGTAGATAACATCGTTCACCTGAAGGTTCCGAATCTCTTCTTCTGAGATTGGAGTGTTCAGCTTGTATGTTGCCATTTTTACATCACCTTATGAGTCAGATATTCAACAGTTCCATCTGCGTGAATACGAGCAGACGCTCTCCTAGCTGCCCAGCATTGAAAGGCAACTGCTACTGGATATGATGCTGGATGTCGGTGTGCATAATCAACCTTTACACCTAATACTGTGAATTTACCTCCCAACCCCATGGGACCGATTCCAGTCATGTTTGCGGCGTCATAGAGTTCCGTCTCAAGCTTCGCCAATTCAGGATCAGGATTCGGTTCATTTAAAGGTCTTAAGAGCGCTTCTTTTGCCAGTTTCATTGCGATGTCTGCTCCCCCACCTACTGCAACGCCTAGAATATTTGGGGGACACGGTTTGGCCCCAGCGTTCATCACAGTGTCTATGACAAAATTTTTCAGTCCTTTTACACCTGTGCCAGGAGAAATCATGCCTAGGGAGCACACGTTCTCAGATCCGCCTCCCTTTGGCAAGACTGTAATTTCAATGGTGTTTCCAGACACTATTTCCCAATGGATAAAAGGGACATATCTTCCTGTGTTGTCTCCAGAATTCTTTTGTGTAAAGGGATTTACCGCGTTGGGACGTAGCGGCACTTCTTTGGTTGCTCGGATAGTCGCCTTTGAAAGAGCTTTTTCTATCTTGTCCAGGTTTTGTGTTTGAGCACCTGCCTTGATGTAAAAGATGATTACGCCAGTATCTTGACACATAGGAGTGCTGGTTTTTTCGGCCAAATCAATGTTTTTCAATATAGCTTCTAGCTGAGTCTTACCTGCTCCGTTTTCTTCCTCACGATAAGCTTGTTGAAGTGACTCTTTCACATCTTGGGGTAATTTTGTGACTGCCAATTGTAAGAGTTTAACTCCAACATCTTCAACAAGTGTTTCGATCTTCAAATATATCTCCTCCCTGAAGAGGATACGAGTTTAGACCACTAACTCTTATAATTTTTGCATCACGTCGATTAATCCTCGGATACCAGTGATCTATCTATCTTCGCATTCAAATTAAAGCAAGCAAACGTAGAGCCACGTCTTTTCCGCTTATTTTGAGAAACATCAAAGACAGATACGTCACCATGATTCTTGTAGAAGATTATTTCAAAAACGTTAAATGCACAAATATACAGTAGATAATACGCATAGGAGGAGTATGCATAGGAGGAGCGATGACCGCGTGATTCGTTCGGTTAAAATGTTTTTCAGGAGAAGCTTCATGGATGCCTTTTCAATACTTAAGGATTTATTCGTTATCTTAAGTTGGTGGGAAACGTGGGTACCAGTACTTGTTGCAGTGGCAATTATCGGTTTTTGGAGTTCTTACGCTTTTGCACTTACACTACCTAACCCATGGAAATCTCTAGTTATATGGGGAATGATTCTTACCCTTGTGACACTGATTCCTGGATATTCATTCCTCTCAGGACGCAGAGAATGACTATAGATGATCGCATGTAGTTTTTTCTGAACCACCAAAAAACATTAGTTTCAGTTTACACTCTCAGAATCTTGTATTTTTTCCTGCGCTTAATTTAAATAAGAACCGGCTTTAACTTACTTTCAATTCTGCCCCCAGTGTTGGGCGTGTAATGAATGACTGAAGAAAGCTCTACTGAAAAAAAGAAGTACGAGTACGTCGAAGACCTTCCAGGGATTGGTCCTGTAACCGCTCAAAAGCTAGGTGAACTCGGGTTTCGCACTGTTGAATCTGTCGCCACTGCCACATCTCGGGAACTAGAACTTGCAGGTATCGGTGCGAAAAAAGCGTTGGAAGTTATTCGTGAAGCAAGATCATGCCTTGACATCTCTTTCATTAGAGCTGATGAACTCTTAAAAATGCGCCAAAACATTCTACGCCTAACCACCGGAAGCAAGGCTTTAGATGAACTTCTTGGAGGAGGACTTGAAACTCAAACTATCACTGAATTCTATGGAGCGTACGGAAGCGGAAAAAGTCAAATGTGCCATCAATTATCCGTCAACGTACAACTTCCCCCGGAAAGAGGAGGCCTAAATGGGAGCGTCTTATACATCGACACAGAAAATACGTTCAGAACTGAACGCATTGTACAAATGGCAAAACATCTAGAGGTGAACCCAGAAGAGATTGCAAAGAACATCATCTACGCAGAAGCATACACTTCAGATCATCAAGCCTTTCTCCTCGACAATGCAGATGAAATTATCAAGAAAAATAACATCCGCTTAATTATTGTAGACTCTTTGGTCTCCCACTTTAGAAGCGAATATCTTGGTAGGGAGATGCTGGCTGAGAGACAGCAGAAGCTTAACAAACATCTGCACAGGTTGATTCGTTTAGCCAGAGCCTTTAATGCGATCGCAATTGTGACAAATCAAGTAATGGCTAAACCAGACGTTTTCTTCGGTCAAGCTGTGCATCCAGTTGGAGGCCACATAGTTGCACATACCAGCCACACACGCATGTACCTTAGAAAATCCGTCCGCGGACCAGTGAGAATCGCACGTTTGGTTTCAAGCTCCTATCTACCTGAAGGAGAGAGAGTCTTCAAAATTACTGAGAACGGAGTAGAAGACGTTACAGAAGAAGATCGACCGAAACGGAGATAAAATTGCCCCTTTCATCTGCTTTTGTAACCAGATTCTTTCAACTTGTAAGGAAAAGACAATTTGCTGAAGCGGAACGAGTGCTGGAGAGACTCAAACTCAAGACACGAAAGAACGAAAGAAATAGAGGGTATCTTCAAGCACTCTATGGCATATTCTTGGCTTCTAAGTCAAATAATGATCAATATCTCTTTCTCTCCAATGTAAACTTGAAAGATAAAGGTGAACTGGAAAAATATCGACGTGAGTTTCTGAAGTATACTCGAGACAATCTTCACGCAGAGTATGATCATGGGTTCTTTTCGGCTTGGGCTAAATACATGCACGTTTTACTGAAATTAATAGAGGGTGAAGAACGCGCTGTTCAAAGTGAAGCTAAACAGACGACAAGTACTAGGCCAAGACAAATGGTAGCGAAGAAACCTAAAAAGATTGTACAGGCTAGGCTTGTGTAGATTATGCAGATCAAAGCCATAATGTGAGCGCCAACGTATAGAAAAGCCCCCAGGCGACAATCCAGCTCATGAAGTAGACTCCTATTCCCATAGTTAACACTTTGGATGGCTTTTCAGTCTCTGTTGTAAATCGCCTCCTAAAAATGTAGTAGGTAAGAATGTAAAAGAGAATCCCAAATGATAACCCACTTATAAAATTGTCTAACCTCAAGAGAGTGCATATGACGGCTGCAAAAATACCTAAGCCAACTCTGCTCCAATAAAGAATTTTTAATGGCTCCACTCGGTTTCCACTCAGTTTTTTTGTCTTCTCTGCACACAATTATAATTGTACATATTAAAGTTTTCAGATCCCCAATGGTTACATCTGTCATCTCTTTTCTAATGTTTTCTTGAAATACATCTTTGGGAGTATAGCACGAACTTTTCTGGAACTAACGAAAGAAAAGTATGCAATCAGTATCTATTATAATTATTTGCTGATGTTAAGGAGATTATTTAGATAAGCTAGGAAGTATCTAACTTCAAGTTTTCTTCTGTTCCGCCTAAGCTTAAGATAATAGATTTCGATGAAGCTGACTTCGTTTCTACTTGCTGGGCAAAGCCAAAGAGGTGATTGTTATTCTCTTCCGAAGTTCTCCGCTGCGATGAGTACATCATCTACTCGTATCTTCAAGTCTCCATTAACATCGAGATAAGGCTCATATTCGGGATCTCCATAGTAACTGCCAAAAGCTAGAGCTATGGCTAGTATATCATCTATTCGTACTCGCCCATCTCTGTTCACATCGCCGAGTATAAATCCAACAGCAAATGGAATACGCTTGACTTCCATCCCCAAAACCATGAAACGAAAAGTGTAGAGTCCTTCTTCTAAGTATCCAAGATCATAAGTATGAAGTATCGGTGGCGCAATGAAACACCAGCAAAATCCAGTCCACCACCAAATCTCAGAACTCACTGATAGACTAGAGTTGTCTCTCACTATTTCTCCCCAACTTGATACATTCACACAAGGATATCCGATATCTAATGTGACATTAATGTAACCAGTTTGGTTCAACATCCAAAACTTCAAATCGACGTCATCTGAACTTGGAACATAGATAATCCACACTTCTAAACTACGAACTGACCTAGGAATGATAGCTAATATCAACACACATGCTAAAAGAGGAATCCCAAAATACTGAAGCCTACTACTCATCTTCTCTTCTTCCCATACCTAAATATACCTTTCACATATTTAATAGTTCAGACACATTTTTCTATCCAACATAGAGGATTCCTCCATAAACCTCAAATCATCGGCGAGGAAAATAATTCTGGGAATGCGTTTCCATTCACATAATTCCTGAGACTGAAAGAGAAAGGAGAATTAACTTTAATTAACGCATTCCCTTCATCCAATTAATACTATGCTAAATGAAATTCTAAAGTCTAACTCTACTGAAGCTGAACACAGAATAATCAGCCAATCCAGAACACATCTATCTTTTTTCCCTCAAACACAATTTATTTCTCCGAAGAAATTTTAGCTCTTCCAATCACCTAAAACTTCATGACGTATTGTGTGGCAACTAAACGTACACACATTCATGCATTAACATACAATCACCTACTCGAACAATTATGACAAGAAGAGTTATAGTACAACTAATTGAACTAGTTCTAAGATCCATAGGGTGTCAGAAATGCTTGAAGGTAAGAATGTGAATTTGAGAGTTGTTGAGAAAGAGGACTTACCACAACTTGCAGAATGGATTAACGATCCTGACTTCTATGGTGAATACGAACCTCTCATTCAAGTGACCAGAGTAGAGCTGGAGAAGCAGTATGATAATCTTCTTTCTGAAGAGAGATGGTTTATTGTTGAGAAGAAGGACGGGAGCAGCATTGGTGGCATGAGCCACTTTCCAGAGGGGAAACTAATAGAAATAGGTTATACTCTGATTCCAGGTGAGAGAGGCAAAAGCTACTGTACTGAGGCTGTCAAACTTATGATTGACTATCTGTTTCTTTCAAAAAACATAATACGTGTTCAAGCTCCAACCGACCCAAGAAACATATCTTCCCAAAGAGTTCTAGAGAAAGCAGGGTTCAAGAAAGAGGCAATTGTTCGCAAATCAAATGTTATAAGAGGAAAATGGAGAGATCGAGCTCTTTATAGTATTCTTAGAAAAGAATGGAAAGAACCAAAGATACTTACAAAAACAGCTTCAGGTTGACCCTCTTATCAGTGGAGAAATAGAAATCTTCGGACAGATTGAAATCGATCTTTAGAAAAAAATGGGGTGTATGGATTCTTATCAGATTTTTCTTTTGCTTAAGACAGATCTGAAGGTTCCGCAACAATCGAAGAGTCCTATAGTAAGTTCTGTTCTTTTTCCGCTCTTGTCTGGTCTACCAGCCATCTTCCAAGTCTTTCTAGGAGTACTGACTTCCATTCCACACTTAGGACATTTAGCCATTAAATTCCCTTCTATAACATCTCTCTGATGATGATAAAAGATTTTCCGTAGGTCAATGTAAGTGGATAGGATGGTAAATCTGAGAGTGACCTATCCAACCTCTATGTATGGAACCCCTTTCTATTTTGTTGGAAATTTTTCCCATATCTTCTTCAAGTTCTTCGCCGTATACAAGTAAGAAGAGATCCTTGAGAGACTTCCGGATGGGAAGTGGGGAGTACTCTTGACCACATGCACGCTTGGCACTTCATTTCTTAGGTAATCATTAAGGAGTCTATTTCGTTTCTAGGACCATTGATGGTTATCTTTCTTTGCAGTAAACATGATCTCTGCATTGTTTTTCCTTCTTTTCATCTCAATGTTTCCCTAAGGCGCAACATATTAAGCGCTTCAGCTTTTCTTCTTTCGGCTTCTAACATTGCCTTTTTAACATCAAAGAAGACTGGTTTTATTTCTTGACCTGTGATTGCGTTTAGACCCATACTTTTGTTAGTGCCCTCTACGAAAACCGCATTAAGCTTTGTCGCCAGTTTTTCATTAACACATTGATTGAGACGTATGTGCATTTGATATGTCAGTACATTTTGAAGTCCTAACATACTGTGCTCATACACAATTTGTGTGTTCATACGCATCACCTCTCTTTACTATTTAAATCTCCGTTTTAGTAGTATATAATGGTTTTATATAAAGTTTTATTTTAAATAGCACAACACTAATATGCTTGTAATACCAAAATTTAAATGGTTAAAAAGAGAGCGAGTGGCGGAATTCGTCAAAAACCCTGTTCCCCTTGCACAAAAGTGAACACCTTGAAACCAATAAAAGAAGTTGACCCAGAAGCCTTCAAATTACTTGGTGACGAAACAAGACGAAAAATAATCTTCCTATTAAGAGTAAAGGAATTTACGGTGGGTCAGATCTCAGCCGAACTTGGCGTGACACCGCAAGCCATCTATCATCATATAAAGAAACTTGAAACCGCAGGATTGATTCATGTTACTCGCGAAAAGCGTTGTGGCCACCTTATCGAAAGCTACTATCAGGCAACAGCAGAAACCTTCATTTGCAGTATTGGGGCCTTTCGCAAGGAAACAGTAAAAGTCGATATGTTAGATGTCCTAAACGGATTGAATAAAATAGGCTTTAAAATAGAAAGTAGCGATGAGATTGCTTCTAAGCTTGTTGATTTCGAAACAAAAACGATGAAGCACAAGGGTACCGAGAGCCTGAAGGATGCTATTGTGAAACTCGAAAAAGACATGGACTTCATGACTTTAGAGATGGTAAAACATTATGCTGACATCATGCTAATGTCTGACAAAGAATTCGCCAAGAGACAAGAATTCAGTAGAGAATTCAGGAAGTTTCTACTTTCCGTCTGTAAAGAAAAGCCGAAATTCTAACACGACGAAGAAGAAAGTTTTTCGGGAGATATCGCCAATCTATTTATGTTCAACTTGACACTTTCCTAGTGAAACAAGTTGAAGAAAGAATCGACAAGCTTCGACATTGCTGTACTAGTTCTCGAACTTAACCATATGATCAACGGTGCTTACATAGACAATATTTATCAAACTAATCATACGTTCATTTTCAAACTTCGCAAACCAGATAACCCCCCATTTCACTTTCTCATGGAATCGGGAAAGCGTTTTCATTTAACATCTTACACCTATGAGAAACCACAAAGACCTCCAACTTTTTGCATGGCTCTCAGAAAATACCTTAGAAATGGTAAAATCACAGAAATTCTACAACATGAATTTGAGCGCTTGATTGCCATAAAAGTAAGTGCCAAGGGAGGAATCTTTCAACTCATATGCGAACTCTTCGGACAAGGAAATATTATCCTGGTGGACCCAGAAAACAAGATTTTGCATGCATTGGCCTATCGAAAAATGCGAGACCGAAGTATTTTACGTAGTGAACCCTTTCAATACCCCCCATCAAGTGGAAAGAACCCTTACAAAATAAACCGTCAAAACTTTGATGAAATAAAAAGACTGAACCAAATAGAAATAGTGAAAGCACTCACCAAATACTTAAGCATCGGTGGTCTTTATGCTGAAGAAATACTTCATCGTGCACAAATTAACAAAGACACTTCATGCGAATCTCTAAAAAAACAACAATTAGACAAAATCTTCACCCAACTCAAAGAAATACTTTCCCAGATCCAAAACGAGAACGTTGACCCACACATCATAATAGATGAAAAGGATAAATGGATTGATGCAATCCCCCTGACGTTGAACAAATATCTCGGGTTTCGACAAAAATCGTATAAGACCATGAATGAGACCCTCGACGAATATTATGCCAAAATAACTATGAAAAGGAGAGCAGCAGAAGCCTCTAAAGAAGGTGAGCAAAAACTAGCAAAACTAGAAAGAATTTCCCAAAATCAACAAAAAACTATAGAAGATATGAAGCAACGAATTGAGAAAAACCGGAAGATAGGCGACACAATATATTCACATTTTGGTGAATTACAGTCTCTTCTTCAAAGAATTGTGGATCAAAGAAAACTTGGGAAATCATGGGAAGACGTGAAATCAACTGTTGAAGAAGAACTCAAACATACCCCAACAATTTATTTCCATTCTATGGACCCAAAACGTCTGCTTATTGACATCTCAATCGAACAATTAATGATCTCAATAAATCTACGACATTCAACACAAGAAAACGCTGCAAAATATTATGCAGTAGCTAAGAAATCAAAAAGGAAACTTGAAGGTGCAGAAAAAGCTTTGAAGACAACCCAACTCAAAATCGTTCAGTTGAAGCAACAATTTATCAAGCAAGATGAAAAAACGCAAAGGCGCTTGTCTAAGCAAAGAAGAAGAGAATGGTATGAAAAATTTCGATGGTTTCACTCGTCTGAAGGATTCTTAGTGATCGGAGGCAGAGACGCAACTACAAATGAAATTCTTATAAAAAAGCATATGGAATCCCATGACATTGTCTTTCACGCAAATGTTCATGGTGCACCCTTCGCTTTAATCAAAACCGAAGGAAGAAAACCAACCGAACAAACGATAAGAGAAGCAGCACAACTTGCTGCCTCCTACTCCCGTGCTTGGAGAGAAATGCTGGGGGCAGTTGACGTTTACTGGGTATCTCCAGAACAAGTAAGCAAGAGTCCACCGTCAGGCCAATATATCAGGAAAGGTTCCTTTGTAATCCAAGGATCGAAGAATTATATTCGTCAGGTTCCATTACAAGTAGTTGTAGGAATCAAAGCAGAAAAAGAGTGCCCGATTGTTATTGGAGGACCCCCAGAAGCCACCATGAAGCAGACAAACATTGTTGTTAAAATAATTCCTGGAAATCAAACAAGCAGCAAACTTGCCAAGCAAATTAAAAACCTACTGGCTAAACAAAGCCCACCGAACATACAAAGAAAGATACATGAGATTCCGCTTGAGGAAATACAAAGATTCATACCTTCAGGCAAAGGAACCATAAAGTCTTCCGGCTAGTGATAATCGGCGCCTTCATCTGACAATTCATCCAATCGCATAAAATCTGTGCTATCGGATATTTTGAGGAAAAGTGACTTCTAGAGAAGTATACATTTTTTACAGAATGATGATTGTTAAGGTGGGTACAGATAGAAAATCCCTAGGTGATAAGTGTCGTCGCACTCCGAACTTATCTGACAAAAAATTGAAAAAACAAAAATGAATCGGCACACACAACAACTTTTCCACAGCTGTGGTTCAAGTTGCCTTGCAGGCACTGTCCTTCTCTAGATCCTAGTTTTTGTGGACATAATTTACCAAGGCTATCTTCTAGCTATAGAAGGAAATCAACTAATCCTAATATTTGAACTGATTGAGGTTTTCACTTTTCTCCACTTCATTTTTATCAGACAGAGATTTATTCGATCACTTAGAGAAGATATCGTCTCCGAATCTTGAACAAGATTTAATAGGACTTTCCATTTATTCTCGTTGGAGGAGTGACAATGGCAGAGATAGGCATAAGAGAACGAATGTTAGTCAAGGACATCATGAGTAGCCCAGTCATAACAATTGATGAAGACAAAACTGTAGATAAGGCAGCTCGACTGATGGCCACACACAACGTAGGCTGTATTGTTGTGATTGGCAAACAAGGAAAACCCTTGGGTGTCATAACTGAAAGAGACTTGGTCGTGAGAGTCCTGGCCAGAAACAATCAACCTACTAAGCTTGTTGCTAAAGAGGTAATGACCTCACCCTTGATCACTGTGGATCCAGATGAACCCTTGAGTGAAGCTGCTAGAAGAATGAGTCGAATAAATGTCCGGAGATTGGGAGTTATGTATAAGGGAAATTTGGTTGGGTTGATATCTAGTAAGGATATTCTGGCGGTGACACCTGAACTTTTTGAAATTATTCAAGAGAAAGCCCGCATTGAAGGTGGACAGGCGACAGAGGTCATTTCAGAATCTCCTTCTTTGGCTGGCTATTGTGACCAATGTGGAGGTTGGTCTGATAATCTCGAAGAGGTTGAGGGGAATTTTCTCTGTGAAGACTGTAAAGAGGAATTAAAAGGTGAGCTTTAGAGGTCAATTGGTTGCTTGTTAAGGACTTAACAGACAGAAATCATCCTTTCCTTTACGTAGATGACCTTGCAACAAAGGCTCGAGCAGTCATGCGCAACAGAGGGCTAAGAGCTCTTCCTATAGTGGACGAACATAAACGTCTTTTGGGAGTAGTTTCTCGAATGAATATCATGACCATAACTTCTTCAATCTCACCGATCCGAGTAAAAGGAATTATGTCACCTCCAAAAATTGTGACAACAATTGGCATGGATGCTTCTAACATATTGAGAGAAATGATACGTTTGGATGAATGGTATGTTCCTGTCACAGTCTCTTCTACTGATCCCATATACACAGGAATTCTGGGATTAGAAGCCTTTATCCGCACATCCCTGGAAAAGGATTTCACAAATCTTTCGAAACCTCTTTCTGAGATCATGTCAAATCACCTCCTTACATGCTCCCCAGAAGACGATATAGATAATGTCTGGCGTCTAATGCAGAAACGGGCCTTCGCTGGATTGCCAGTAGTGACAAAAGGGAAGCTCATCGGAATGATAACACAGAAAGATTTGTTAGATACTGGAGCAGTGTCTCTCGGCTTTGAAGCAAAAAAAGGTCGATTCAGGGCACCGCCAAAAATATTGGCTATAATGAAAACTTCAGTTGAAACACTTAAACCAGAGGCTACCATCAAGGAAGCAGCTGAACTTATGCTCCGAAAGGATATAGGTCGCGTGCCTACTGCAAATGAAGAGGGCAATCTCGTTGGCATAGTCGACCGAGAAGATATTGCAAAAGCACTCCTTTAACAAATGGGGGGAGGTTCAAACTTGGTTGCACGACATGGTGGAGAACCACGGGAAACCTTTCGACGTGTTTTGAGAGAAAAGGGCCCCATAGACTTGAAAACTCACGCTTCTAAGAAACATGAAGGGGAAATAATGACCATTGCCAAAAGTCCAGTAGTTACGATGTCGCCTACCACACCAGTGTATGATGCCATAAAAATTATGGTGAATGAGGGTTTTCGCCGTATGCCCCTAGTAGACCCCGGCACCAAGAAACTTCGGGGTACGGTAACTGCAAGTGATATCATAAATTATCTTGGGGGTGGTGAGAAATTTCAGATAATTCAAAAGAAGTATGCTGGTAACTTCTTTAAAGCAATTAACGAGCCTATAAAATCCCTTATGACTCCTAGAGCTCTTTCAATGTCTACAACTGCAAAAATCAGTGATGCTATAGATATAATGAGAAAGCATAATGTCGGTGGCTTGCCTGTTGTTGATGAACGCGGTCATGTATGGGCTATTGTGACAGAGAAAGACATAATCACACTTTTCAGTGGGAAAATTAGAGAAGCGAAAGTCGCAAACCTCATGTCCAGAAATCTCATCACAGCAAGCTCTGAGGTATCAATAAGAGAAGCTGAAAAGATAATGATTAAACGTGGCTTCAGACGGTTACCCATCATTTCAAACAGTGAATTTATAGGGATGGCTACTGTCAGAAGTATACTACGCTTTTTCGGTTCAGGAGAGGTTTTCAAGCATTTACAATCGGGAACTATCAATCAAGTTTTGCAAACATCAGTTCTTGAAGTAACGATGAAGAATGTGGCAACAATAGAGCCAGATGCAGACATTGGAAAGGCTGCAAAAACAATGCAAGAGAAGAATGTTGGTTCACTACCAGTGGTGAAAGACGGAAAACTGGTTGGCATAATAACCGAACGAGACTTCTTCAAACTAATTATTGGATAAAATCTTTTACTTTTTCAACAACACCTAGTTTTGGATGAACTTGAGGATTAATTTTGCCAGTTGATCTAGTTCTTCATAACGCTAAAATCTACACTACCAAAGGCTTAGCTACAGCACATATCGCCATTGATAACGGCAAGATCTTCAAAATAGCTAAGACGAACCTTCCCAAATCTTCAACTAAACTGAACTTGAAAGGAAACCTAGTTCTTCCTGGCTTGATTGATTCCCATGTGCATCTTCGGGATCAGCTACTAGCATACAAAGAGGATTTCTTCAGCGGAACAGCAGCAGCCGCAGCTGGAGGTGTGACATCAGTGATGGATATGCCCAATAACAATCCTATAACGATGGATTCAAAATCCTTAAGAGAACGAATGTCACAGGCAAAAAATCGAATATTTGTCAATGTTGCCTTCTATTCAACTTTCCCCAAAAACACGAAGAAACCCCCTTTAGTAGTAAAAGAAGGAGCAATTGCTTTCAAACTCTACTTATCAAAAAAAATAGGGGACCTAAACATTAACGATGATGAGTCCTTATCGCATGCTTTTGAAAAGGCCATGGAAATGAACATTCCTTTTGCAGTGCATGCGGAGGACAGAGGAATGCTTGAACAAGGCAAAGAAGAGATGAAACGAGCTGGAAAGGACGATATAGAGGCTTACATCAAGGTTCACTCTCCCAATGCTGAAGAAAAGGCAATAAGTCGTGTTACTCGCCTTGCAAGAAGATCTGGTGCTCCTATTCACTTCTGTCATCTTAGCTCACTCGCTGGATTGCAAGCCTTATCCAAGGCGAGAACCACTAGTCTTTCCATCACATGTGAGGTAACGCCTCATCACCTTCTACTGTCTTCCAGAGATCTAAAGCATCACAAAACCTGTGCTCTCACTGACCCTCCGTTGAGGAGCAGAAAAGATACTGAGACTCTTTGGAGCGCTCTCAAACTTGGTTCAATCGACACCATTGCCTCTGACCATGCTCCTCACACAATTGAAGAGAAGAAAGCAGAGTCTGTGTGGGACGCCAAGCCAGGCATACCCGGGCTAGAAACAACACTCCCTTTGCTACTAACCCAAGTGAATGAAAAACGCCTCACAATACAGGAGCTGATCAGGTTGACTTCTGAAAAGCCAGCGACAATATTCCATCTAAGAGATAGAGGACATTTAGAGGAAGGCTACAGGGCTGATCTAGCAGTTGTTGATATGAAACAAGAACATAAAATTAATCCGTCACAGTTTTTTTCGAAGGCTAAGTATTCTCCCTTTGATGGATGGAAAGTCAAAGGTAAATTGCTGAAAACTTTTGTTAATGGACATCTGGCGTATGATGACGGAGAGATGGTTAGTAAACCTGGAACTGGACAGATCATAAGGTGCGTGCGTTGAGGTTTATTACGAATGGCATGCTTGGAAAACTCACTCGATGGCTCCGCATGCTTGGTCACGATGTTGAGTATTCCGGGTCTCTTGATGATGACAAGCTGATTGATAGAGCGAAAACTGAGAAACGAATTCTTCTCACCCGTGACCTTAGGCTTTGCCAACGGGCAATAACGCAAGGGGCAAACGCCTTTTTGGTGGATGGAGACACAGGAACCAGAAAACTTGCTCAGTTGTCAAAACGATTCAACTTCAAACTTGAAATAGACGTGGAGATTTCACGTTGCCCAAAGTGTAACGCTTCAATCGAATCTGTTCCTATAGAAAAGGTTATAGATAGAATTCCGAAAGCCACCATTTTGTACCATAACGAGTTTTGGAAATGCCCAAGTTGCGAGCAGATATATTGGCGTGGGTCTCACTGGAAACGAATAGAGAAAACCTTGAGAGAGGCCAAGGAGATGTTGTAAGAAGTGAACTTCCACCGTTCTAGGAGATCTATTATTTCAAGGGTTTGATATCGACAGGAAAGTAAACGATTCTTGGTTTACCTTCATGTAGTGCTACAGCTAGATAGTCTCCATCTTGCAGATTGAGGGCTTTCCTGATATTTCGTGGAATAGTAACTTTTCCTCCGTTGAGTATCTTCACCAGTTCAAGTTTGTTGTTGCTCTTCATTGGAATTATCTTCTTTAGGTTCTACTTTCAAGTGCTTTTGGCATTTGTTGCTTATTAGTTTTTTGTCATAGAGTTCTAGTACTTTTTTATATATTTTTAATAAAGTTTTTTAGTGACAAAGTACTATAAATATCTTGAGGTCACTGCATTGGAGAGAGAAGGGGGAAACAAAAAAGAGGTTAGAAGTGAAGAGTGGGCTTTTGGCTCAGAGATGGCTAGGTCGATTCTTTTCAGGGCAGAGTTAAGAAGTCTTTGGATCGAAAAATTGAGGAATCTTTTAGATTATTTGATTCTGCGACTTTTGAAGGATAAGCCCATGCATGGTTACCGAGTCTTGTGTACTATTAGAGACCGCTATGGATACTATCCTGCTCCATCGAATATTTATCCAATTCTATCGTCTTTTGAGAGGAAAAATTACGTTGAGAGTAGATTAGAGGTCTGTAACGGAAAATCAAGAAGAGTATACAGTATTACTTCAGAAGGGGAGACTATATTAGACTATGAAGAAGAATTACTGAGTCACATAATAAATCTGGCTAATGTCAAGACTTGAAGAAAGAATATAACAAAAAGCGGCATCCCAGCTTTAATACATGAAGTAAACGACTCACTGATCATTCCAGCGACACATTTTCTTAGTCTTTAGAAATATTATCTATCTCGAAATCATCCTCGCACCGAAGTTCACTTAATTCAAGATATCACGTGTAGAGAACCTTTTTACATAAAGGGAAGGAACACAGATACGAAGGTTACTGCAACAAATGATAAAACTGTGGGAACTGTCGACCTTATCGTTGACATTTTGTAGTTTTCGTGAGTGGCGATTATGAGGAGAGCTATTGACCATAATCTGAAGATTGTGAAAATGCCCACTGCTGCGTTTGCAATCGAGTTAAGAAGCGGATCGACCGATATCTGAAGAGATGCTGTAAGTTGGAGTGCCTCCTGACTGATCATAAACGAGTCTGCGAGGCGGAGTACATGCTGTATAAGGAGAGGTGTTGAGGCGTATCCAGCTAACGTCAACATGCTCCTAAAGGTGCCCTTCCCTCCAAGAGGACGTGCAATGCCATGGACGAGAACCGAACTTAATAACCAAGTTCCGAAAACACCGATTAACGCCATCATCGCACTCATCATCACAATCACTTGGGTGAATTGGCCAAGTCCGACAGGTCGTTGATCTTGATCCAAGTCGGGCAGAGGAAGTTTCCCCGTATAATTGAAACTTGCCCACCCTGCAGCGATGGCTATCACAAGGATTAGTACGGTCGCCTTCTTGAGGCTTGGCTTCTCCAATATTGACTTGAACGAACCTCGAGGAGAGGTTAAACATCCTATGATATCTCTTATGAACCCTGATTTTCTATTTTCCCCTTCACTCATATCTTAAAGCCTCCACAGGAGCTAGTTTTGACGCTTTCCTAGAGGGGTAAAACCCGGATAGCGTTCCAGTTATAGCTGCAAATGCTATCCCAATTATTCCAACTTCTAGTGATGACACAGATATCAGAGAAACATCCATAGTAAACGTCAACATGACTGATGCCATCTGACCAAGGAAGACCCCAAAAACTACGCCGATCACTCCTCCGATTAGTCCCGTCAATAAGGATTCGGTGAGAAACATCGTCAATACATCCCTGCTTTTCGCGCCTAGTGCCTTCATCACGCCGATCTCACGTGTCCGCTCCATAACTGAGATTGTCATAGTGTTGATGACTGCAATCCCCGCGACAACTAAGGATATTGCGGCTATTCCGCCGAGTACCGCCTCCAACATTGTCATTACGCTTTCTACCATCGCTGTAAGAGACTCAGACGACATAACCATCACATCTTCACCGAGTTCATCTTGCACTTCCTCTGTGATCTGATCGACGGATTCTACGCTCTCAGCTTTTATTATGATCTGATCGACTATGTTGCCGGTGTGGAAAATCCGTTGTGCCGTTGTGAAGGTAATGAATATCTGGGTATCTACAGAGGTTAACATCGTTCCCCCGACTTCCTCCAGAATCCCAGCCACTCTAAAAGCGACAGTCTCCTTTTCTTCCTGGCTGGTAATACCCAATGTTACACGACTTCCAAGGCTTGCTAAAGGTTCCTCAAGGTGTTGAGGGTGGGCAACTGTAGCTCCTAATACTGTAGACATACCATCGCTTCCCCGTAAGAACCTACCCTCGGTCACTTCCACGGTGGCAAAAGCTTGAGTATACTCTTCTGGAATCATGCCTATGATTGATACAGAGTCTGAGTATCCGCTTATATAGATCTCCGCCCTTTTGCTTATCACCGGAGTTACCATAGCCACACCTGATATCCTTTCTATTCGATCGATATCTCTCAAAGTCAGAGTCGCTCCACCTCCCAGACTAGGAGCTTCACCCCCTTCTCTAGACATTCCCATGAAACTCCCAGGCATAACAATTATCGTTTGGGGATCCAAAAGCTCCAACTCCTGGTTTATGGATACGCTCATCCCTTCCGTGAGGGAGAGAAGAGCTACTATGGCTGAGATCCCTACCAATATGCCCAGCACGTTGAGGGTTACTCTGAACTTACGTTCTCTTATTCCATCTGCAGCCATGAAAACTATGTCCAAAAGCTTCACATATGACCCCCTAAGGCTTCATACCCAGTAGGATTCTAATTACGGTCCAGATTATGTCCCACAACGATACGCTCGTGTTCTCACTATTTCCTGAGGCTTCATTGATAATAACTGGTAACTCAATCATGGGGGTGTGGCGTTGCTCATTGTATCCATCATAACAACTAACACTCATCTGAAGCACATAACTTCCGGAGGTAGCATTTGGGTCTACCATAAATTGGATAGTGAATAGAATAGGACTGTCCGGGTCTACACGACCAATGTATTCGTAACTCTCAGGGATGGACAAAATGAATGGATCTTCAACGATTCCAATTTCTACAAAGTCAACAGTTTCGGTTCCCAGCAACAGCAGATCAGCCTCAATCTCAACAACATCTCCAGGTACAGCCGTTATCTGTGAAGGTTGAATGTCAAGAAGTTGAAAGTGGATGATACTATGCACGCGTATTGACACTGCTTCAGTTAGACTTTTTGCTTGATCATAGAGATCATTATATGAGACGCCCAACGAAAGGACGTAGAGAAGTGCATCTGCATCTCCACTGACATGTAGATTGTAAACAACTTTCGCAGTTTGATTTGACTTCAGGTCTCCAATGTAAACAAGCGTGGGATCAAGAGAACCCAATGGGCTCTCAGAATCAATTGCTAACTGCACTTGAACATCGTGAGCGTTCGCTCCCCAATTTTTCAGCTCCATCTCCATGATCAGAGTATCGCCAGGATAAATCTCAGTCGGTGATACTTGGAATTCTTGAACCACAATTCTTGCATGCTCTGTCGGCTCAACCGAATCAACAAAAACGCCAACAGTTACTTCTTTGTGGTACGCAACGCCTTTGGAATCCTTATAATCTAGAGTAAGCGTCAGGGAGTAAGCCCCTAATGTAACACTTCTTGAGACACCAATTACGGGTCTAAAATCAATTTGATCCCCAACATCAATTTTGTCAAACACATAAGATAGTTCTTTCAAGACAACTATGCTTGTGCTGGTTGAGGTTAACATCGCGTCAATATCATACACTGTTTCCTCGCCAATGTTGGTTACATTTTATGTTTATCTCATTCTCGGTGCCGGCTGTGACATGATACTCCCCCGCGTCAACATCAAGATCAACCGTCGCGGGTTCTATTGCGTCGACGACAACACCAATCTGTACACTGTCAATATACATTCTATCATTGCTGTCAGTATATTCTAGATCAAGCGTTAAAGAATAAGCTCCGAGTGGGCAGTCGCGCTCAACATACAAAACGGGATACATCCACTTCGTCGTATCACCATAGGTATATATCTTCTCAAATACTGCAAAAGATCCCTTTACAATCGATATTCCTGAAACAGTTGAAGGCACCGTCAGACTTGCCTTGACATCGTAGGCATTTTCCCCGCCGACGTTTTCGATGGAGATACTCATTCCGTTCTCATCCCCCGCCGTAAGGTTATATCCAGTGACATTGACCTCCAACAATGGATTATTGTACGTGATAGCAAGTTGCGTGTACTTCATAGCGAATAACATTACAAGGCAAATTGACAAGATTAGTAAACCGATCTTCCTAGACATGATTCATCACCTGATTGGTTTATCCTCCACTATCAACCCATCTTGCATGCGTGCTATGCGATCAACCGAACCCGCCACTAAAGGATCATGCGTGACAATCACAAATGTCTGCCGTTGTTCCCGGTTCATTTTCCTAAGAATCTCTATAATCTCTTTACCTGTCTCGGTGTCTACATTTCCAGTAGGCTCATCGCAGAGCACTACCGAAGGATCATTAACTAACGCTCGAGCAATAGCGACTCTCTGCTGTTCTCCTCCACTCAGCTCCGTGGGTCGATGATCAAGTCTCTCCGACAACCCAACTTCTTCTAGAAGCTCCGTCGCCCGGCCCTTTCGCTTCTCCTGTGGGACACCAGCAAAGGCCATCGGCATCTCAACATTCTTCAAAGCTGACATTCGAGCCATAAGGTTGAAAAACTGGAAAACAAAGCCTATCTCCCGATTTCTCAGCTCAGCTAGCTCATTATCGTCAAGTCCTGCAATGTCGTTTTCCTTTATGAACACTTTTCCTTCAGTCGGTCTATCCAAAGCACCTATTAGGTTGAGCAAGGTTGTCTTTCCACTGCCTGATGCCCCCATGATGCTCATGAACTCGCCAGCTTCGACTCGGAGATTCACTCCGTTAAGGGCAGAAACATCAAGCTTCCCCATCCGATACCTTTTCTTCAAGTTTTGAGTCTCAATCACTGCACTCAATGTGACCACCTAGTCATTGTCCAAACCCCACGTTCCGTTTCCGAACATTCGCTTTTCGAGCCATTTCTTTCAACCCGTTCAAACATCTCGCATCACCTTTACGTATTAAAGAGTTTTTCAGAATTAGACTCAATTCTTTTCCCAACTGTGATCTGTATAGTTTTGTGCACCGTGCGCGCCCTCACCTCTTGTTTTATTAGCAGGCATTTAGTTTCCTTCTTTAAGTCTCTTGCACAATTCTTCAATTTTTTCAGCGGTGGTGTTCAAGAAATCTCCGGCCTCTTCTATGGCTTGATCTGTCAAATTTTCTTCCAAAGTTCTTCTAAAATTGAAAAGGGCTCTAATAAATCGTCTTTCAGGTTCTCGAATTACACGCAACTTCTGGGTATGAGAACTAAACAAGAAGCCACTCAAGAACGGAGGTGCTAAAAACTCCAATTTTTTCAGCAGTCTTTCTTTGAATTTTGTTTGTTCTTGAAAGAATTTTTCTCCCTGTTCTGTAAGTATATAACGTTTTATTCCGGTTTCTTCAGTTGGTACCTCTTCAGTGTAGCCGTTATCTTGAAGCCATGCTAAAAGGGGGTAGACTGAGCCTGGACTTGGTTTCCATCGTCCACCCGTTTCCTTTTCAATTCCCTCCATTATTTCTGATCCAGACATTGGCTTCTCTTTCAGGAGTTTAAGTACGTAGTGTCTAAGAATGCCTTTCGGAACACTTGGTAAATTTCTTATCCACCGTCGGAACATGCTTTATCACCAGCGATATCGCTTATAATATCAAATGCGATATATAAGCTTTCCTTGATTTGGCTATGGTTAATAGAAATAGAAGGGTCTCCTCTCCCTTCATGAAGACTTTGTCAAGTCACAGTTTTACAGTTAACTGCTCATCATGGGCTCAACTAACTATAACAATCGTCCATTCTTTATAGATAGTAGAAAAACAAAAAGAATAACCATTGCAGTAGGAACATAGAAAATGCAGACTTCAAAGGGTATATCGAATATTTGGATTACGAAGCGTTGAACGCAGAAGACAGTGATAGCGAGTGTTGCTAAAATCAGTATGGCTACACGCCAAGCTTTAAGTTCATTGACAGCCCTTGGCATGATTTAGACTACCTGTTGTCGAAGTACATATTTTCATTAAAACAGTTATAGAGGAAAATCCTATTTTTGGAGAAGCCACTTCAATGGGATATCCTGATAGGCGCCGTCAGGCAATGTTCTGCGAATTGTGATGGGGAGTATTCCTATTTCAAGTTCTTGGAGGCCAATGTCAATAGGATTTGAAAGAGTTTTGGAAGGGGCAATGAGTATGGGAGCGCCCATGGCGATTTGAAGAGCTCTTGCCCCTACTATTCTGGCCCTTTCAAAACGTGTAAGTTTTGGAGGGCCAATTAGAACTTTCGCCTTCTTCCCCTGCGTTATCCTAATATGGTCCTGCACCATAAGGCCCCATTCCAGGGCCTCCGGGACCCATTGGTGGTGTTGGCGGAGCTTTCATTTTGCCAGCGGCGATTACGTCATCGATTTTTAGAATCATGCAGGCAGCCTCTGAAGCGGATTTTATGATCTGTTTCTTGACTGCGAGTGGTTCGAAGACGCCAAGTTTTTTCATGTCTGTGACTTTACCTCCGTGAACGTCGACTCCTGACCATTTTTCACCTTTTTCATGATGAACCCGAAGTTCCGATATGATGTCGATTGGGTCGAGACCCGCATTTTCAGCCAAAGTAATTGGTACCGCTTCTAGTGCTTCTGCGAAGCCCATGACTGCGAGTTGTTCCCTACCAGGAAGCGTTTCTGCATATTCTCTGAGCTGTCTAGCAACCTCAAGTTCAGGTGCTCCACCGCCTGCCATGATTTTTGGCTCTTCCACTACATCTCTTGCTACACAAAGAGCGTCATGGATGGATCGTTCCGCTTCGTCAACGATTCTTTCGGTTCCACCACGTATAAGGATAGCAACTGAACGTGGGTTTTTGCAGCCCTCAATGAATGTCATTTTGTCATCACCGATTTTTCTTTGTTCGACCAAATTGGCATAGCCTAAGTCATTCTTGCTCAATCCATCTAGATTTGTAGCGATTTTTCCCCCGGTTGCTTTAGAAAGCTTTTCCATGTCTGATTTTTTGATTCTGCGCACTGCAAGCATATTCTTTCTTGCAAGATAGTGTTGAGCTAAGTCGTCAATGCCTTTTTGGCAAAGAACAACATTGGCGCCACTTTTGGCAAGTTTTTCAACCATAACTTTAATCATATCTTCTTCTTGTTTGAGGAAAGCGTCCATTTGTTCTGGACTTTCAATATTTATTTTTGCGTCAAACTCGGTTTTCTCAATTTCAAGGGGAACATCCAGCAAAGCAATTTTGGCTTTTTCTATGCGCTTCGGCATGCCAGGGTGAACCACTTCTTTGTCGACTACAATGCCATTAATGAGTTTCGTGTCTCTCAAGGATTCACCAGGCTTTTTCTCCACCATTATGTCATCAACGTCAGCTTTGTATCCTTCGCCAATTTTTTGCGCAACATGAAGAATTGCAGAAGACGCTATGTCTGCTAAGTACTCCTTGTTCTCAGCTACCAGTTTACTGGCCATAGAGGTTATTGCGACCTTTTTAAGAGACTCTTTTTCGTTTGGCTTCACAGGAATGGCAAGTTTTTCCAGAGTTTCAAGCGCTCTCTCTGCTGCTTTCCGGTATCCGTCGATAATGACAGTTGGATGGACACCTTTTCTAATGAGTTCTTCAGCTTTGCTGAGTAGTTCACCAGCAACAATGACGACCGTAGTAGTTCCATCACCCACCTCAGAATCCTGAGTTTTGGCAACTTCAACCATCATCTTGGCAGCTGGATGTTGAATGTCCATTTCGTCTAAGACCGTGCGCCCATCGCTTGTTATGGTTACGTCGCCGAAACTGTCTACAAGCATCTTATCCATACCCTTTGGTCCAAGGGCACTTTTTACAGTCTCAGCCACAATGCGAGCTGCCATGATGTTGGCGTGTAGGGCATCTTTCCCACGAGACCGAGTTGAGCCTTCACGTAATATAAGAACTGGGGTCCCAGCTAGTTCAGAAGACAATCTCAATCACTCCTCCTATTTATTGCGGAACAGTAGGAACACCATCCAAATATAAAGTTTACCTCTGTCGAACGCTTCCTGAAGTTGATTATAGCTTATTTGAAGAACTAGGAGCGCGCAATGGGAAAGATTATTGGAAAATGCAAAGAAAGATAGAAGGACCCTCTGTGGCCATTTACGTTTGAATTGCCTAAAGATATGTAGGTACTTCATTTCCAAGAGGCCCTTCGTAATTATTGTACATCAAGATAAAATCTTTATAGGTAACAATTACAATTTTGCTTTTCCGTCCCCTTTGGCTCAAAACCAAAAGGAGGTCGCTGATCTGAAAACAATAATAGTGTGCCTCAAACAAGCAGTTGATGTTTCACAGTTGAAAATCGACCCCACGACAGGACAATTGTTGACCGCCAGCGCGCCTAAGAAAATCAGTGATTTCGACAAAAACGCTTTGGAAGAAGCTATAAGAATTAAGGAGAGAATCGGTGCAGCAGAAATTTACACAGTGACAGTAAGTTCTGAAGATGCTAAGCCTGTTCTGAGAGAAGCTCTCGCAATTGGCGCCGATAAAGCCTATCTAGTAAATGACCAAAGCTTGCAGAATGTTGACACTTGGGCCACAGCCTACGTTCTAGCTGAAACCATAAAAAAGATTGGTAAGTTTGACTTAATCCTTTGCGGTGAAACATCTTTAGACAGTTTCTCTGGACTTGTTGGGTCAAGGTTAGCAGAACTACTGAATCTGCCACAGATAAATTCTGCTAGAAAAATTTCCATAGAAAACGGCAATGTCACTGCAGAAAGAACACTTGAATCTGCATATGAAACCCTGAAATCAAAAATGCCAGCTTTGATAACAGTTACAAGAGAGATAAACCAGCCGAGAATCCCATCTCTTATGATGATAATGAAGGCTTCGAGAAAGGAAATAGTCACATGGACAACCACAGACCTGAACATTCAAAAGGAAAAAATCGATGAAAAAGTCGAAGTAACCGAAGTTTTGGCACCCAAAACCAAACGGAAAAAGATCATGATAACAGGAGAAAACACAGAGGAAATCGCTGGGAAACTCGCTAAAGCGTTAATTCAGGAAGGTATTATTAGAAGGTGAAAAAGCATGAGTGAAAATAGAGGGGTCTTGGTTTTCTCGGAAGAGTATGATTTAATGTTGGAAATGATTGGAAAAGGACGAGAAATAGCGAAGGAACTCCAAACAGAACTTGCAGTCGCTTTGGTTGGAAGTAACGTACAAAAAAAAGCAAGTGAGTTGATAAAATACGGAGCGGACAAAGTCTTCCTAGTTGATAATCCAGCATTAGAACGTTTTCAGGCTGAGAGATACCTAAGTGTGCTACACAACTTAGCGGTAGACTATAAACCAGACATCTTACTAATCGGGTCAACAAAAAACGGGAAAGCCCTTGCAGCTAGACTTGCAACACGTCTTGAAACAGGATGTATACCTGACTGCACCAGATTGAGCGTCGACAAAAAAGGGAGACTGATAGGGGAAAGAATAACGTATGGCGGAAACGCCATTGCAAGAGTCACTTTTAGATCCAGACCACAAATAGTAACTATACCTGCAAAAGTATTTGAAAAGCTTGAGCCGCGAGACCGCAACGGAGAGATAACGAAACTAGATGTGAAAATCGAAGACCCGCAAACGGAAATCGTTGAAACAAAGCCGCTTGAAACTTCAAGCAGAAACATCGAGGAAGCTGAGATTGTAGTTAGCTGCGGAAGAGGCTTGGAAAAAAAGGACGACAAGATTTTGCTGGAGAGACTAGCAGAGATCTTAAATGCACAAGTTGGAAACACCAGACCTCTGGCTGAAGATAGGAAATGGTTCACAGAATGGGTTGGGCTTTCAGGACACAAGGTGAAGCCAAAACTTTACATCGCATGCGGGCTTTCAGGTATAATCCAGCATGTAGCTGGAATCCGCGACTCGAAAATAATAGTAGCAATTAACTCGGACCCCGAGGCACCGATATTTGAAGTTGCAGACTACGGAGTGGTGGGTGACTTATACGATATATTGCCAGCATTGACAGAGGCCTTAAGGAAGCAGCTTTCATAGGCTTCGGCGTTTCACAAGCAACTCCGCATTGAAGTTTAGCAACATCACCTACATCCATCTAGTAGAAGGAACTAATCCTCAAGAGTTGCCAAGATGATCAGGTGAATACTACCTTGATAGTATAGAGAACAGAAGGCTTATAAATGGAATAAGTGGATGCAATACAAACGGAGGAGAAAAATAGTGTTTGATTTCACAGAAACCGAGAACCAGAAACTTATGATAAAAAGTGTCAAGGAATTTTGCGATAGATACTTGACATCTGAAAAAATCAGAGAAATGGATGACAAAGGACATCCCTACCCTCGAGATATTGCCGAGGGGCTATGCAGTTTGGGCATTGTCATGGGAACTGTTCCAATGGAACATGGTGGTTCGGGTATCGATTGGATGACTCAAGGCATGATCGCTGAGGTAATAGGATATTATGACCCAACTATCGCCACTGCTGCAGGTTTTATGGCTGTAGAAACTGGTTGGGGATTTACAATCGATAGATACTGCAGCAAAACGGTGAGGGAGAAATACATAAAACCAGCGATCAACGGGGAGAAATTCGTGGGCATCGCAACTACGGAACCTGGAGGAGGATCGGACGTTGCAGGGTTCAAGTCAACAGCCAAAAAAGAGGGAGACGAATGGGTGATCAACGGGGAGAAAACGTTCATTAGCGGCACAGAAGAATGCCAGAAATGGGGAGGTGGTTACTGGATTAACGTGAGAACCGGGCCAACTCTGCCAGAAGCTCCTCACAGGAATATGACTTCGTTCTTCCTGCCTATAGATGCCGATGGTGTTGAGGTGCAAGAACCCTACAGAGATGCCGGGAGAATGGCGATTTCAACTGGCGGGTTCACGATGAAAGACGTGCGGCTTCCCGAAGAGTACAGGTTGGGAGAGGTAAACAAAGGCTTCTATTATACAATGGAAGGGTTTGATAATGCTCGACTGTTGATCGCATTTAGTTGTGTCGGGGTTATTCAGCGTGTAATAGATGAGGCGACGCCGTACATAAAGGAAAGAAAAGTCTTTGGACGCCCTCTTGCTAAGTATGAAGCGATTCAGTTTGAACTGGCTGAAATCTACCTCGAAATGGAGGCATTAAGGTTAATGGCTCAAAAGACCGCGTGGATGCAAGACATAAGATATCAGGAAGAAGGAATGCCAGCAAAAACGTCAGAGGCCAGAACCTTCAAGCCTACCGAAGTGGCTAAGTGGATATCATTGATCAAATGGAAAGGCCCATCTCTTGCTCTGGATGCCGCTAGGAAGGCAATGCTCTGGTTTGGAGCAGCCGGGTACACTAAGGATTACCTGTTGGAAGCTGCATGGCGTGGCGTAATGTCCTATGTCGTAGGAGCCGAAGGAGGATTGAACATCCAGAAGATCGTCGTTGCAAGAGAATTACTCGGAAAAGAATTTATCCCCTATAAGTAACCATGTATGCATTCATACATGCATGCATGAGGAACGGCAAAGTGCCCCAGTTTGAGCCTACGATAATTAGTTTCTTATGCAACTGGTGCGCCTACGCAGGAGCAGACTTAGCTGGAACAAGTAGACTGCAGTATCCACCGAATATAAGAATCATAAGAATCATGTGTAGCGGCAGAGTCGACCCAATTTTCATTCTGGAAGCCTTCAAAAGCGGTGCAGACGGGGTCCTTGTTGCGGGGTGTCATCCTCCCTCCGATTGCCATTATCTTTCCGGAAACTTAGAGGCTCAAAAAAGGATTCTCTTATTGAAAAAAATACTCCTTCAGCTTGGCATCGAACCTGAACGCTTAAGACTTGAATGGATTTCAGCCTCGGAGAGTGAAAAGTTTGCTGCTGTAGTTAGGGACATGGTAATGAAGCTTAAAAGACTCGGTCCTAGTCCAATCAAAAATGGAGACATCCGCGCAACCTAAACGAAGTGCTACATCCACAGGTTACTTGGCTTTTTTGGCCAAATTAGTAATAGATAAAAGGTTCAAGAGATTCCTAAAACTACTCTATAGTCAGAAGAAGGCGGTCAAGTCGTGGCGCGAATAGGAGTGTACGTCTGCCATTGCGGACTAAACATCGCAGGAGTAATAGACGTAAAAAACGTTGCAGAGTATGCCACAAAACTCCCTGATGTAAAAGTTGCAAGAGACAGCACCTACCTCTGTTCAGATTCTGGACAGAAAATGATCAAAGAAGACATAAAAAAGCACAAATTAGACCGAGTAGTTGTTGCTTCTTGTTCTCCCAGAATGCACGAAGAAACTTTCCGTAAGGCAGTAAACGAGGCTGGATTAAACCCATACCTACTGGACATGATCAACATTCGCGAACAAGACTCATGGTGCCACAGTGAAGAACCAGAAAAAGCGACCGAAAAAGCCAAAGTACTCATCGAAATGGCTGTCGCTCGAGCAACTCACTTAGACGCCCTTAAGAAGGGTAAAATCAAGGCTGCAAAGAGTGTTCTCGTTATAGGTGGCGGAATCGCTGGAATTCAAGCTTCACTAGACTTAGCTAATGCTGGATTCAAAGTGCATCTCATAGAGAAATCTCCGAGCATAGGTGGCAGAATGGCTCAGCTAGACAAGACTTTCCCGACACTTGACTGCAGTGCATGCATCCTAACACCGAAAATGGCGGAAGCTGGGCGACACCCGAACATTGAATTGCTGACTTATGCCGAAGTTGAAAACGTAAACGGGTTTGTTGGGAATTATGACGTCACAATTCGAAAAAAGCCTAGGTATATCGATGAGGAGAAATGTACTGGCTGTGGAGAGTGTGAGAATGCATGCCCAATTTCGATGCCTAGCGAGTTTGACCTTGGCTTGAAGATGAGAAAAGCGGTGTATAGACCTTTTCCACAAGCTGTACCTAACGTTTTCACGATCGACAAAAGAGGAATCCCACCTTGCAGAGCAACGTGCCCAGCTGGAGTAAACGTTCAAGGTTATATCTCTCTTGTAAGTCAGGGAAAGTTCAAAGAAGCCTACGAACTTCTTAGAAAATTCATTCCTTTTCCATCGATTTGTGGACGAGTCTGTTTTCATCCTTGCGAAAACGAATGTGAACGTGGAAAATTTGATGACCCAGTGGCGATCAACGCTATAAAACGATTTGTCGCGGATTACATATCAACGCAAGAGAAAGAGAAACCAAAACCTCCACTAAAGAGAAACGCAGAGAAAATTGCAGTAATTGGCTCCGGACCCGCAGGACTCACAGCAGCCTATGAACTGACTAAGATGGGATATCCCGTAACAGTTTTCGAATCGCTACCGAAAGCCGGAGGAATGCTTCGCGTAGGAATACCTAAGTATCGGCTGCCTAGGAATGCAGTTGACGAAGAAATTCAGATGATTGAGAATTCAGGCGTAGAAATCAGAACCAACATAACAGTTGGCAAGGATGTGACATTAGAAGAACTCCTACAGCAAGGCTATGCAGCTATATTCATTGCCGTTGGCGTCCACAAATGTCGAAAACTGGGAATTGAGGGCGAAAAGTTAAGAGGTGTGATACCTAGTCTGGAATTTTTAAGAAAAGTGAATATGGGCAAGAAAGTCGAAATTGGACCGAAAGTTGCAGTTATCGGAGGAGGAGATACCGCAATCGATGCAGCGAGAACTGCCCTACGTCACAATGCAAAAGAAGTCCTGCTTCTGTATCGAAGATCAAGAGAAGAGATGCCAGCATATGCTTCCGGAAAGGAGGAGGCAGAGAAAGAAGGCGTTAGACTTCACTTCTTAGTTTCACCCAAGAAGATCATAGGTAGAGACGGACGTGTTGTTTCTTTAGAATGCGTCAAAATGAAACTAGGGGAACCTGATGAGACTGGTCGCAGACGTCCCATCCCTATTGAGGGCTCCGAATTCATTATAGAGGTTGACACTGTGATTCCAGCCATTGGGCAGTCATTGGACACCACCTTTTTGCCAAAAAACGTGAAGCTTTCACAATATGTGACAATTGGTGTTGACCAAGTCACTTTGCAGACGAATTTGCCAGGTATATTTGCTGGTGGAGATGCAGTTAAAGGAAAAGCTACAGTAATCGATGCAATAGCCGACGGCAAAAGAGCAGCTGTTTCCATTGACCGCTATCTGAAAGGCAAAGACATGTGGGCTGGAAGAGAAAAGAAAGTTTCGAAAGCCGAAGAAATCCCTAAAGTGGGAATAGAGAAAAAACCTAGACAGAAGATGCCTTTGCTCCCCCTCGACCAAAGACTGAATGACAAAGAAGTGGAACTTGGATTTACAGAAGAGATGGCGAGAGAAGAAGCCAATAGATGCCTTGCTTGTGGAGGATGTTCAGAGTGTCTGGAATGTGAGAAAGTATGTGAATTAGCCGAAGTGATAAATCATGAACAGAAAGTCGAAGAAATCACTATCAAAGTTGGAAGTATTATTGTCACAGCGGGATGCGAAGTTTTTGACGCGTTTCTGACCCCTGAGTTGGGATACGGGCATTACACAAATGTGATTACGAACCTAGAGTTTGAAAGACTGTCTAATGCTGCAGGACCGACCAAAGGAAAAATATTATGCCCTGCAACAGGAAAGCCGCCGAAGAGCGTGGCATTCATTCAGTGCGTCGGAAGTAGAGACAAAAGATTCTGCAGATATTGCTGCCGCGTCGGTTGTATGGTGACGTTAAAACAGGCCATTCTCGTCAAGGAAAAGGTGGCTCATGATGTTGACGTTTATATCTGTTACAACGACATGCGAGCGTTTGGCAAGGCTTATGAGGAATTTTATGATCGTGCCCGTCAAATGGGTATCAAATTTGTGAATGGATTGCCTTCAGAAGTCAAGGTTTCCCTAAACGATTCATTGTGCTTTGACGTTTATGAACCGAACACAAACAAACTTCTTGAAATCCAAACTGATTTGGTGGTACTTGCTTCGGGTTTGGTACCTTCACCAGACTTTGCTAAATTGCAGAGGATCTTGCGTATTCCACGAAGCCCCGACGGATTCTTCTTAGAAACTCATCCTAAGCTGCAGCCTTTAGAAACGCCAACTAGGGGCATATTTCTAGCTGGTGCTTGTCAAAGTCCTAAAGATATTCCAGATACGATTTCACAAGCAAGCGGCGCAGCAATGAAAGCAGCTGAACTGTTAGCAACAGGTGAAGTTGGGATTGAGCCGCTGATTGCCATGGTGGAAGAAGATTTTTGCAGCGGCTGTAGGATTTGTGAATCTGTTTGTCCATACCAAGCTATTGAGATGAAAGCCAAAACTGTAAAAGGGGAGAAGAAAAATGTCGCTGAGATTATTGCAGCTGCCTGTCAAGGCTGTGGCATATGTTCTGTTGCCTGTCCCGCTCGTGCCATAGACATGCAACATTACAAGCAAGAGCAGATTTTGGCGCAAATCAAAGCAGCTGTTCAAGGAGGGAAAAGAAGATGAGTTTGACTGATTTGATGACTATGGCAAAGTCGAACAAGATGCTGCAAAGGCAGATTCTAAGCCAGTTGTGGGAGGTTCATCCTGACGAATGTTTCCAATGTATGCGTTGCACCAGTGGATGTACATCACTGAAATTACTAGAGTTGAAACCTCATGAGATTGTTCTTCTCACAAATTCAGGGTTCGTTGAAGAACTGGTTTCATCGGACATTATCTGGACATGTGCGTCTTGTCTGAAATGTAGAGAGAGATGTCCGCAGAAAGCATCTCCATATAATACTATTATGGCGCTGAGAAATTTGGCGGTAGAAAGGGAAGCAAAGGTGCCAGAAGTATATATGAAAGTGGTGGCCCAAATCCTAGAAACGGGTCTAATGCAACAAGTTAAAATGGTCACTTCCAGGGAGATGCAGCCGCTTAACAGGAAGAAACTCGGATTGCCAAAGATACAATGCCCCGACGATAAGTTCAAAAGCAGTTTCATGAAAGCCCTTGGAGGATAAATAATTGAAAGTTGCAATATATTGGGGATGTGAAATTCCAACAGCACAATATGCTTATGAAATGTCAATTAGACAAGTTTTTCCACATTTCGACATCAGACTTGTTGATCTTAAAGGAGCGTCTTGCTGTGGTGGACCTGTGAGAAGCATCAATACATCTGCAGCTATGTATCTTTCTGCAAGAAACCTAGCCCTCTCGAGTCAAACTGGCATAGAGGATTTGCTGGTGCCTTGTAATGAGTGCCACTTCATGCTAAGCGAAACTAAATATAGGATTGATAATGACGAGAAGATGCGTGAGAAAATAGAGAAGTTGCTTGCAGAAGAGAGGCTCACTTATTCCTCTGAGGTCAAGATTTGGCATGTCATTGACTTGTTCCATGATCTGGTTAAGGTGGATGCAGTTAAGGCCAAGGTGAAGAGACGGTTTGAAGGCTTGAAATTCATGGTTCATCCTGGGTGTCAAATAATTAGGCCAAGCGAAATTGGACGAGTGGATCACGCGGAGAGGCCGATAAAGTTGGATGCATTGGTTGAAGCGCTTGGAGCTGAAACTTTGGATTATTCAGAGAAGTTGGATTGTTGTGGGGCTGCTTTGCTACATTCGCACAAGGATGCAGCATTGAGTCTTGCCGGTTCTAAGTTGAAAGCTGTTCAAAGTTATGGTGTGGATGGGTTTGTCGATAGTTGTCCTTATTGTCACATGATGTATGATGCTAAGCAGGAGGAGGCAGCGACCACAGTGGGCGGCAAGCTTTCTCTCTCAGTGCTCTATTACACACAGCTTCTTGGACTTGCACTTGGAGTTGACCAAGAAAAACTTGGGCTTCATCTAAATCAGAGTTTCGACCCAAACAAGTTGGATGCACGCGCGAAAAATATTCTCATTCCTAGAGGAAATCTGGATGATAGATTATGACTTCACCGTGTACAAAAGCTTTGATGCTAAGTGAATATATCTGTTTTTGATATATTACCGCAATGAACGAAAGTATTTGAAATCTAGAAGCTTATTCTGTATCGGGTAAGATATTTGATCTTTCGCAAACGAAATAGACGTGAATTCGAGGTGGAGGATGTAACAAGGTTTCACGAAAACTTGCACTGCTCAAATTGTGGAAAGGTTTTTCAAGAGGCCGTCAAGGCAAGAGACTTATCAATTGCATCCAGAGAGTTCTACTATGCCTGCCCTCGTTGTCTTACTGAAGTGAACATTCAGAGTGCCCCTCCTAAAAGTCCAACAACTGTAACACCCACAGTATCAAATTCACCTATATCCGCGTTTAAATGCCCTTACTACAAAAACCTGAAAAAACGACCTATTCCAGATGAATGTTTGGTGTGCTCTAAACTAATTGAATGTACCAAGAAAAGCTAACTAATCAAGCCCATGCAGATAATCATAGAAGCCAGTACTTCTAATGGCAAGATTAACATCTACAGCTCCTAAGGTGTACTCAGCAGATAGCTCTGCGCTGCAATGTCTATCCCACAAACCATGTACAGTGTTTTTTCCTCTCTTTGCATCCAAGTTTCGGAGTTCCTTCTGAATCGAACTCTTCAAACCAACCGAACATAGGACACATGACCCAAATTGAACTGTCGTCATATGTGACAACTTTGACGTCATGAACAAAATCATTGGTACAAGTGTACATTCTCACTCCGACTATACGTGTTCGCTCCAAATGTTCTGATGGGCTTTCTTCAGTTAATGTTTGCAACCTTAGTTGAATCGCCTCTGAGACAAATTCAGAGAGACTCCTGTAGTTGCTCTTCTCCACCTCTTCCTTGGCTTGTTCAACAAGTTCCTGCTTAAGTCTGACAGCTTTCCACTTGGACACCGCTTACCACTCCTACGAAGTATTTATAGCCGCGCATCCATAAATAAATAGTGCTTATATTATAGATTGTGGTAAATATTATAATTACTATAAGTGTCACGCAGACACCAACTTACAGGTTCGAAAAGTTTACCAGCTTCGTACAGATCCATGAAGAACTGAGGCTGGTTCTTCACTTGGATAAGGAAGACCTCTTTATCCGTGAGAACGGTACAAGCAGACATGTTTATCAAAGTCACCTCTAACAAAAACAGAATCACAAAGGGAACATTTGACTGATTCTGGTTTGATTCCGTTTCTGACATTCCTCTCTCGCCTTATTTCTTGATTTGTGTATGCTGTTCAAGGGATTTTAGGTGAGTGAGGGGTCCATCGTAGTTACCCTTAGCATGGTTGCACACGCAAAAATGTTGAATGAATAAGATCTCATTTGGGATAGAGGCGTGAACCATGAGAACCTATTTGAAAGTGTGGTACAATAGTGAAGGAGCCAATCCAGTGGTCGTAGCACAGAAATTGAATAATATGGGTTTTAAGGCGATAAAAGGCCAGTTTGATTACGTTTATGATTGGCGCAAGGAAGTGGAGTTAGAGGACATACTACAAATCATGACCGCTGTCCACGAAACGCTCAAGGGCTCAAAGGTTTCATACAAGATGGAAACCATGTAGCATGAGTGGGGAGAGCATCATAGTTACCTCACAGTATTCCACACCCAGTTTTATGCGCCGTTGTTTCATCACCCTCTTCATGGGGTATTGCTACTCATTTTTCATCAAGCTCGGGTAACAACGCCTTCTGAGGGGAAACCTATTCGCGGAGACTAAGTTCCTTGGCTGAAAGGGTATTTAGGATCTACGACTCAACGACAGCTTAGGAAGTGGAGACAGAGTAGGCTCCAATTGAAGCGAGCAATTGCTCATCCCTATCCACCGTATTCTTTATATTATGCTAGGGGAACTGAATTGCCTCCATCAACGGTTTTAAGGAGATGATTAAGAACGCCCCAAAAATGCAAGGATTGCAGTGGTCAACTCGTTGTTCTTGAAACCTTCTGCACGGAGATCTATAGTAACGGCACGGAGTGGTTTAGGGATATTAAGAAGAGGTGCATCTGCGACAATTGTAGCAGAGAACAAGAAATCAGGGTTGAAACAGTAAAACAAGACAGATGGTTCAAGTAATATTATAGATTGTGACTAGTTAAGGGCAGAGTAACTGTAGAGTTCTTTGACTGGCCGTGCCCAGACACGAATGTTCTGTATCGTCTGTAACTCCAAGTCTTTTCTATCTCCAATGTAGGTGCAGACTAGCCCACTTTCAGAGCGCGCTTAACAACTTTTTAAACCTTGACAAGTAGACCCCCCTCGGTTTTAATGTTTCATGAATATTTGGATCCAACGATGCTTCCTCACGCCGTACGGCTAATGAAAATACCGGAGATGTACCGATTCGGCCAGTGATCGCACGCGCATGATTTTATTGCTCTTTTCGATATTTCACTCGCGGTGACATCGCATTTTCTAGCTCGATCGTTCCCTAGAACCGTGGATAATAAATGATGATGTGAACCTGACCAGACCGCAAAAAAAGAGAATGCTGATTGGATTTTTTGGTTGTCCTATATGCGCGCATTTGAATGCCCACGCTATGAAAACTTGAGAAAACGTTCTATTCCAGATGAATGCTTAGTTTGCCCTAGACTAATTGAATGCACTAAAAAGGTTGATTAACCAATTACGATTCTTCAATCTAGCAACTTGCATGCCGCGTGAACTGGTGTGAAGTCTACGGGCAGAAAACACATTGGTTTTTCCTTTTCTGCTCGTCAATCCATGCTTCGATTCCGATTTCTTTCATCCGTTTCAAGTTTCTGACAGTTCTCTTATGATGAGAAACACCATCTGAACCGAAGTCATCCAAAATTGAGCATGGAAAATCTTCACATTGAAAACAATATCGAAGCCCTTTTTTTCTCGCGCAGAGCATTATTCTGCATTCAGGACTCCAATGAACGTCAAGTGGAGCTCGACATCCATCACATCTGATCTGCTCTGGTTTGATAGGCTCATTGCGTTCCTTTCTAAACCAGTCTATTATTTCATCTCGCAGATTTTCATTACCATGATAGGCTTGGCGGATATCACATTTTGCGCAGTTCAGACCGCAGACTGAAATAAGCCATTTTTCAGAGTTTCCAGTCTTCATTTTTTGCTTCTTTTCCTATCTTCGCTCCACACCAATAGCATTCCAGCAAATTCGAAGTCAGGAAAGTCAAAAACTTATACAGTTGATATACTTTTTGGTTCAACTTCACCACTTTCACATTTACATTCAGTAACACTCAGAAGAGCACGGGCAACCTTCTTCGTGGCAGGTTTTGAAATCATCCTTTCATTCACTAGGGAAACTTGCGGTTGGAAATTTTTAAATTATAGTGAAGCGTAAGTCGAGTTACACATCCTTTTGTTGAGGAAAAGATGTATGGAAAAGGTTCGAGTAATTATAATGGGAGCAGCTGGAAGAGACTTTCATAACTTTAATGCTTACTTCCGGGACAATGATGAATACGAAGTTGTGGCTTTTACAGCTACACAAATACCTGGCATAGAGAAAAGAAACTATTCAAGGGAATTAGCGGGTTCCAACTATCCTAACGGCATACCCATTTATCCAGAAAAAAAACTGCCCCAACTTATTAAGAAACATAATGTGAGCCAAGTTATCTTTGCTTATAGTGACGTTTCACATGAATACGTTATGCACACGGCTTCCTTAGCATTGGCTAATGGTGCTGACTTTAGATTAATGGGTCCATCCACTACAATGTTGAAAGCCAAAGTTCCAATCGTCTCGGTTTGTGCAGTTAGAACTGGTTCTGGAAAAAGCCAGACGTCACGAAGAATCAGTAAGATATTAAAGAATATGAATCTAAGAGTAGTTGTTGTGCGGCATCCCATGCCATATGGCGACTTGCGCAAACAAGTTTGTCAGAGATTTGCCTCTTACGAGGACTTAGACAAGCATGAATGCACCATCGAAGAAAGAGAGGAGTATGAGCCTCATATCAACAATGGTATTGTAGTTTATGCAGGGGTCGATTATGAAACAATTTTGCGAGAAGCCGAGAAGGAGGCGGATGTAATTGTTTGGGATGGTGGCAACAACGACTTACCCTTCTATCTACCCGATTTACACATTGTAGTGACTGATCCTCACAGACCAGGTCATGAACTAACTTACCATCCCGGAGAGACAAATCTAAGAATGGCAAACGTGGTAATCATCAATAAAGTGGATACTGCCGATCCCATGAATGTTGAAACTGTGCGTAAAAACATAAAGGTGGTAAATCCTGAAGCAATTGTAGTTGAGGCTGCTTCACCAATAACCGTAGATGATGCAGAGATCATACAGGGTAAACAAGTTTTGGTTGTTGAAGACGGCCCAACGTTGACTCATGGTAACATGGCGTATGGTGCTGGAACCATTGCAGCGAAGAGATTAGGAGCAAAGGAGTTGTTGGACCCGCGCCCTTATGCCGTTGGCTCCATCATGGGCACTTTCAAAAAATACACTCATTTGGGAAACTTGCTTCCTGCTATGGGCTATGGTGAAGAGCAGATAAAGGAACTGGAAGAAACAATCAATGCGACCCCGTGTGATGTTGTTGTCATAGGAACCCCTGTTGACCTGCGAAAACTATTAAATCTCAATAAGCCTGCAGTAAGAGCTGATTATGAACTTCAAGAGGTAAGCAAGCCCGATCTTGAGGACATTTTGAGGCACCACTTTTCAAGGGTTAGATGAGCCATGCCCGAAGAGAGTATTTCCCGAATTCCAATTAAGCTTCTTATTGAGGGTTCCCAGGAAAAAGCTGAAGGTGAACTTGTTCGTCATCTCGCCCCAAGAACTGTAGAAACAATTCTGAGGAACCTTCCTTTAGAAGGAAGAGCTGCCATTTGGAAGGAAGAAATCTACTTTGAGATTCCGGTAAAAATGGGGGGAGAAAAATTGAACCCTGCGGTGGAGAAAGGTACCTTGGCTTATTGGCCCATGGGTAGTGCCTTATGCATTTTTTATGGTGAGTCTCAACCCTATAGTCCCGTCAGTATTCTTGGTCGAGTGACAAAGAATCTGGAGCTCTTTGCTAATGTGAAAAGTGGAACGAAAATTAGGGTCGAGAAGAGTTAGTTATGGAAAAGGTGTTTCGGTCCAACGTTTTAGTCTGTCTTCGCATTTCCTTTTCAAAGTTGGGTTTTTGCTTCTAGTTTTTAGATGTTGTAAGAATTGAACGCGTTTTTTGACAGCGTTTACTTCTCCTTTGTCGTAATAGAGTCTGCCTTCGATGTAGTCTTTCATCTGGTGAGCCTTCTGGATTAGGAAGCCGGCGCCTTCTATTGGATCTTCTACGGCATATTTGCTTAACCAAATCACACTTTCTGTTTCTCGAAGTTGACTGAACCCGTCGATTTCAATGATTTGTCGAATATAAGTGCGGAGGAAATCGTAAAATTGAGCGGTTTTTATGAGGCCTAATGCTTCCTTTATTCTTTGCTTGAATTCTGGCTTTCCTTTAATTTTCAGGCGATGTTTATGCCCCTCTCTTATCAGTTCTTTGGCGGTCTCCACTTCATCTGCGGTGTAGACTCTCTTAGGAAATTCCATGTCTCGCCCAAAACGCGCTTAAAATTAGTCTAAAGGTTTGTATATTTTGACGTTTTTGCTTCCAGAAACCCACCGTATAGCGCCCTTCTGCTCCAATTCTTGAAGGAGTTCTCTGGCTACGCTTAGGCGTATATCGAAGCGTAAGGCCACAGTATAAGGGGTGAGAACCTTCAACTTCTTAATTTCCTTGACAGTCTTCTCACTTCTCGCGTTAGGAAGGATAATTCCAGCAGCTTTCTTTTCTGCAGCACCACTACTGCCACCTGACTTGCCTGCCTTTCCTGTTTTTTTGGTGGTTGACTGTTTCTTTGCCTGCCGCGCCTGCATTTTTTCCGCTTGTTTGAGACTAAGTTTCTTCCTGCTGCCCATGATTCGTCCTCTGTTTCTTCTGAAGGGGGTCGTGCCTTATAGGTTTTCCTTCTTACATTACGGCTCCGACTTCGGCCTTATGTTGCGTTCTCCACTCATCTAGAGGAATTCCAAGTTGCTTTTCGATTTCTGGTCTGTGGATGGAGTTCATGGTGCAGAAGGGGATGATTCTTCCGTCTGGCACAGCGTAGTGGATGCAACATCGTTGGACTCTTTCTAAATCAAAGTTATATGGATCCATGAAATGCATGGATGAAATCATAAGCATCCTTCTGTGCAAGTCGCCTAGAGCCTCGTAGCTTCCCGCTTGCAGTATAGGTAAAAGATATTTCCTCAACAGACCAAACTTGATGTGACGAAGCGCAGCTATCAGTCGCAACTTTGCCCTTTTTCCATGTCCTTTCATAGCATTTTCGTAGACTTTCTCCATGCTTGCGATGAATTTTTCAACGTTGCCGTAATGGGTGATTGGCACCATTTCTCCGTCTTGGACAAGGACGTAGGTTGCCATTCCACAATGGGGATGGGTGGTGAATTCAACGTATCGTTTGTTTCCTAGGGCGCCAACGGCGCGAGAGACGGGCACTACGGCTGGCACGGGAAAGAAGTCCGAGACTTTTATCTTCCCTTCTGTTTGTTCCTCTACAAGTTGCATGAAGTCGGGTATGGTTATGCGCATTTTTTCTCTTTCTCCTTCTGGAAGTCTACCGCAAAGGGAGACTGGTTGAACATTTATGCATCGAACCACATCGAAGTTTTGAATCGCAAATCGAATGATGTCTCCGAGTTGGTTGTCGTTGACGCCTTTAATTAAAGTAACAACTAAAACAACACTGTTTAATCCAGCTTCACGACAGTTCTCAATAGCTTTCATTTTAGCGTCCAGTAAGTCTTGTCCACGAGTGAATTTATAGACATCTGGGGTTAAGCCATCGAACTGGAGATACAAGGTGCTTATGCCAGCGTCCATTAGACTGCGACAGTAGTCGACACTCTGTGCAAGGCGTAGACCGTTAGTGTTCACTTCGATATGCCGAAAGCCCAGTTCTTTTGCCATACGTATAAGGTCGAAGAGGTCTTGCCGTATGGTTGGTTCACCACCTGAGAATTGAAGTGCAGTTGCTGGCACGGGGTCGTTGCGTCTAAGATTCACTAACATTCCCTGAATTTGTTCTTTGGACGGTTCATAGACATATCCAGCAGCGGCTGCGTTGGCAAAACAAACGGGACATCGAAGGTTGCAGCGGTTTGTGACGTCAATTATTGCAAGGACTGTATGTGACTTATGTTGGGGGCAGATGCCGCAATCCATGGGGCAATCAAGTTTGGTTGTGGTGCGGGGGTTTCGAAGGCCGTCTCCGTCGCATCTGAAGTTTTCCGCTCGTTGGTATTGTTCATAATTCGACCAGTAAAGATCTTGGAATTTCCCGTGTTCAGGGCATTCCTTTTGTATGTATACCTTGTGGTTTTCTTCGAATATGGTGGCGTCTAAGACTTTGAAGCATTCGGGGCATATGGTTTTGGTCTGTTTAATAACCTGCAATTTGACACCACTGAGAGGTGTAATATATTTAGCCTAGAAACATGGATAGTGTATAAGAAGGTTTCCAAACCTTTCAGAAGGTGAAAACGGTTGACCATACCTATAAGCGAGAGAACAAAGAAGGTTCTCCACGAACTTGGACTCACAGAATATGAAACCCGAGCTTATTTGGCATTAATCGAAGAAGGTGTTATGACCGCAAGTGAAATAAGTGCACGTGGAAACGTTCCTTACTCAAAAATCTATGAAACCCTCAACTCCTTAGAGAAGAAGGGGTGGATAGAAACCGAAAGAGGAAGACCCCGCCGCTATTATCCGAAATCGCCTTCAGAATCTCTGGAAGCATCTAAATTCCGACTGCAGGAAACGGTGAAATCTTGGGAACAAGCTATACTTGAGGAACTTCAACCCCTTTACGAGAAAAGGGAAATCCGAGAGAAACCTGACATCTGGATTCTCAGAGGCGAATTCAACATCTTAGCCAAACTTCAAGAGATGCTGCAAAAAACAAAGCATGAGTTGATGGTAGCAACTCCCATGCTGACGAAGCCACTTCTAAAGGCAGCACTTGAAATGTTGTCCCATCTGCAACATAGTGATACCAGAATTCTTTTTTTGGCTTCTAGGGACATGGAAAAATCAGTTTTAGAAACAGTTGATAGGATCTCTGAAGTTCGAGTGAGAGACCACATGTTCGGTGGCGGGGTTATTGCAGACAGTAGGGAAGCTTTGCTTTTTCTCGGTGAGAGGAAACCAGATCTTGTTATATGGTCAAATCACATTGGACTGGTGAAATTTGCAAAAGACTACTTTGAATATCTATGGAAAACTGCGAATGATACTAAAAGGTAAACAACTGGGAAAAAGACGGGGGTATTTTTTTATGAAGCGTGCGCATTTCAAGTTGTGCCTAAAATTTAAGAAGATATTGATTGATATATGTAAGAGAAAATGAAATTCAAATTGTACGTTCTGTTGTTCTGTGTCATAGTATTCACTTTAACTGCTATAGGCTTGGCAATTGTGTATACAGGTGGGTTAGCTCTGACCTTTTGGTCAATATTCGCCTACATAATAGCCCTCGCCGGCACATACGCTTTTCTTGTTCAACCTTTACTGACAGGTGAAAGGAAGTTAAGCGGTAAAAAAATCGTTCTCCTTACATTAGGCGTAACGATCATGGGAGCAATTGTGACACATTCAGTGTGGACTGTTATCAGTCCCCAATGGCTCTTCTCAGTTACCACAGACAAGTCTACGTACAGTCTTGGTGAGGATGTGAAGGTTACAGTATCTCTAAAGAATCTAGGGTTCATTACTCACTCCTTCAAGTCTAGAGTCAGTGATCCTATAGTAATCGGTATTGGCACAGATCTTAGTCAGGTATGGTACAGTCCATTCCACAAGAACACAACAGAATTCTCAATTGAACCTGGTCAGAATCTTGAAAGAACCTTCGTATGGAACCAAACCATCAGAAATCCTCCTGATGTTGGAGAGAGAGTTGGGCAAGGTGTGTACTACATCGAGGCGTTCATACCAGACGTTTCCCCTAACGGGTTTATTGGAGTAGACAATATTTTCTTTACTTGGACAAGCATAAACATCACATCTATCTGAAAATGAATCCTCATCTAATTATGTAGATTGTTGAATCGAATGTAGAAGCCTAATGAACACAACGTTAAGCCCTTTTATTGAAGCCGCGCGCGCCTAGATGTAAAATACTACGTATGAGAGTGCGTATAGCTGGTATTTTTGGTGTCTCAGGAAAAGTGGCTTTGAATATCTTTGGAAAACAGCAACAGGACCGTCTTGAGTTTATTCTTCTCGTTTTTCTGGTTCGTGCACGAAAAGCAGCATCAGAAGAAACTGTGGAATGCACAGACCAATCATAAGTAAGAAAGGAGACTCATGAGACACAGTATCGTAGAGAATGCCGCCAGCAAGGGCGCCGAAAGCCATGAATATGTACGTGAAGAAGTTCATTGACCCTATTGCTTTACCACGCTTTTCCTGAGGAACAAGGTCAGCAAACAAGGCCTGAAAGGCAGAGAACGCCAGAAGCTGCGAAAAACCCACCAGTGGCATGACAATGAAAAGTGTTTCGTAGTTTCCATGAATGAATATCAATAGGGCCGGGGCTAGCAGTATGGTTGACAATAACAGAGCAATCCTTCGGCCAACCTTGTCAATGAGTTTGCCACTTGGAAAAGCCAAGATTATCATGGTCATAAACAAGGCAATCATAACAAATCCCCATTTCATGTACGCAAGTTCCAGGATAGGATCGGGGTGAAGACCTGGAGTGGGTGGGCCTCCTCCGATTTGAATGACATATATTGCATATACGATGAAATATAGACCTGTCAAAGCGAACGAGAATCTTGCCATGAGACTGGTGAACAACAAGTAGAGTGTTGTGCGTGGCAATTTTTTCCAGATACCTATACCTTCCTTCACCGCTTTGGGATAGGAACGCAACACGTCACTCAACTGTATTTTTTCGGGATTCTTTACACTTTCTTTTAATGCAATTCTCAACATTGCTGCCCCCAAAAAGAACAACGTCACTATCGTATATCCGATTCGCATACCACCCACTGGACCGAAATTGGCAACCAGAAAAATGGCTACTGCAGGAGCTGGAGTTGTTGCCACACTCGTGATCAGGTTTATGATTGAGTAACCCATACCTCGCCTTTCAGCTGATAAGGAATCTGCCATTATCGCCAACAGTGCTGGTTGGTAGAGTAAGCAAAGATTTGCGATTACGGCTCCGATTAGTATGTAGTGCCAGCTGGGAGCGATTGCATACAATATGTAGGAAAGTGCAACTCCAAAAGTGAGCGTTGATATAAGCCATCTTCGACCATACTTATCTGCCAGGAACCCTCCGGGAAATTGAACAGAGGCTAAGACTAGCTGGGAAACTAGCATGATGAGTCCAAGGGTCGTTGCTGTACCTCCAAGTTGAAGAACGTAGTCCGAATAGTACGTCCCGGGGAGTTCGCCAGCGAAGTCCATCAGAATCCAGCTCATAATCAGGATTAGGTAGTTTCCCCGAATGAAGGAAAATTCTTGCTTCAGTTTCTCAACGAATGTCAACAGCTTTGTCTCGCTTAGCTATACTCTTCTAAATTTGTCGGTGAGTTTGGTAGCCTCTCCACATGGACATATTTAACCATTCCGTGATTCTTCCAAACCATTTATCTCACTAATCAATGATCATTACTGGTCACCATAGTTAATTATTCCGAGAAATAGTATTCAGTCAATTGGTCACTGTTAGATTTGCAAACTGATTAGAATCGTTGAAGCCGAAAAAAGAAAATAAACAAGTCTACGGTATTGAGACTTGTTTTCAACTGTCTTTCCATGTTTCCTGCGCACACACACCAAGGGTTCTTTTTGTTTACGCTGGACGCTCAGAGTGATGAATGGGTGGAGAGTTCGTTTCCACGCCTGTAATCTCAGGGAAGGCAGAGAGATGAACAGGTTCCACTCTTCCTCTGGACTCCCACAAAAACGAGTGGGGGGGCTTTGTGGACGAACTCTCCCAGACCTTTTTTCGCTTTGGAAGTCATAGAAATCATCAACTAAAATTCTGATTGACAATATGTATTATATCTTAATATGTAATAAACGTTTCTCTAGGACGCTAGCAAGGACCTTCTCTGATCACCGATAACTCTCGATATCTTATGGGTTGGTTTCAAACATTACTCCTGCTTTTGTGAACCCATGTTTTTGATAGAATGCGATGGCGCTGGCGTTTTCTTCTTCTGTGTCAACGTGAACTTCGACTACGTTTCTCTGCTTGGCATTTTCTATGGCTTTTTTAAGTAGTTGTGTGCCGATTCCCTTCTTTCGATGAACTTCTTTGGTGAACAGACTTGTTATGTGGGAGTTCAAACCAGCATGAAATGGATCCAGAAAGAAGATCTGATGAAGCAATCCAACTATTTCTTGCTCAGATTCAGCGACTAATAATTCGCTAGTAGGGTCCTTCATAATGTTGCGGAGGGTTTGCTCTCGTTGTAGAGGCCAGTCTGAGAACTGGAGGAACAACTCTTCCAAAACGGGGATATCTTTTTCTTCAGCTCTGCGAATTATGATTGACAATTCTTAAACCTCATAGAAGAATTTTGGGGTTACGTCTGTGTTGCTATTCTCTTCTTTCGACGGATATGGTGCATCTTGTGGCTAAGGCTGCAATGGCTCCGAGTGCTGCAAGCCAAGGGGCTATGATGACGCCTACTAATCCCACGGTGGCCGGTATCTCCAGGAGGATTTTGCCTTTCTCATCTTTTACTATGATTCGGGTGATGTTTCCTTCACGGATTATCTCTTTCACTTTGCTAATCAGGTCATCGGCCGAGACTGAAAACTCTTCTTTCACAATTTTGCCAACGAACGTTCCGCAGTTGGGACAGAATTTGGCACCTCTCGGCAACTCAGCCTCGCACTTTGCACAGTGTACCAATCGGGTTACCTCGCTACGTTCGAACGCTTTTATCTTCTTTTTACAATAATAGGGTTTTATGGATTTCGGAAACGTCGATGTGTTTGTCTTTGATCTGGATGGCACTGTATGGTATTGGACACGTCTCATCCCGGGAGTCAGGAAAACCGTAACAAAACTGAAGAAGTTGGGCAAGACTGTTCTTTACGTTACTAACAACACGATTGAATCCCGAAAAAATCTTGCAAAACGACTCGGCGAATTTGGCATAGAAACCCGTTACAAAGATGTCATCAATGCAGGTATTGTCATAGGGTACTACATAAAAGAACATAATGGGACTGCTTTAGCGCTGAACGTTGAAACGGAAAAAGATTTGAAAGAAGTTGGAGTTTCTATTCGCAAGCGTCCGCCAGTGGATTATGTGGTGGTCACGGAAGACTGGGATTTTGACTACCAGCAACTCAGTCTCGCCTTTGACGCAGTCACAGCTGGCGGGAAACTTCTAACCAGTGTCATGGGAAGACACTGGCTAGTCGGGAACAAGATGGTGCCAGGTGTAGGATGTTGGGTAAAGGCCGTGGAGTTTGCAACAAACACAATCGCCACGACACTAGGTAAGCCGTCAGACTATATGGCAAAGATCGTTTCGAGAAGACTTGACGACTGCAAACGCACTGTCTACATAGGAGATGAATATGAAAGTGACGTGTTGTTTGGCCAAAAACTCGGCTGCTACACAATTCTCGTTAACACAGGCATGGACAAGAACAAGACAAGCCAGATCAAGCCCGATCTGAAGCTAAGTACGGTAGCAGATCTTTTACATCATATCTGAATGTGGGAACGCTGGGATTTTCCTGATAAACCGGACGCGTGCAAGATCAGATTAAAGGTGGGCTTAGAAGTTTCTTTCTTGATTTATATACAAGATGAGGTTTCTATTCTCAGAATGAAGAAGAACCATGGGAGGTGAGACGAATTTGGTTGATAGAAAGATTTTGATCAGCATAGTTCTCATTGGGTTCATCTTGGTCGGTACTCTGTATCCGACGATTATAGCGAGTATAACCGAATATGACCCTTGGCTAGATCCTAACGATGATGGAATGATTCGGGTAGAGGATGTTCTTGCGGTAGCATTAGCCTTTGGCAGTGATGGAGAACCGGTCAACAAGACAGCTTTGCTCCTTGAACTGCAGACTGCACGCGCACACGATGAAACGTCTTCCACAGCTTTGGCCGCAATAAGCGGGTATCCAGCAATCTTGAACTGGCAGGACATGGCCGACATGATCGTTGAGATCACGCTTGAAACCGAGGGCACATTGCTAATTATGTTCAGTACGCAGGCGCGAATTACAGGAACTAACCAAGAAATGTACGTGCGAGCGATGGTGGACTCGACACAAGCCAATCCATCGACAGGTGTAACGCTAACGAAATCTGCTGAATGGAGTGCACATTCCTACACCTTTTATAGCTCAAACGCTGCTGCAGGGACCCATACTATTAAAATCCAGTGGAAATTGTATGATGAATTGGGTAGCGGGGAAGTATCGGGACGAACGCTCACTGTCATAGCACTGCCAACGTAATCGTCTAAATACACTAGACCCCGCTCACTATTTTTTGTCCATGCTTACAATTATGACTATTCGGTATGCGGACCTATGGAACAAACTCACCTCCTAAAAGAGAAAAAGCGGGGTAGAAATAACTTCTTGCTGTATGAGTGATGACGTCTCTGCAACTCCTTTCTTAAATATGTCATACTCTCGCTCCCTCGCTTCTTCTGACTCCACCTTCATTTTGAGTCCTGATATGTAAGAAGATACTTCCCTAATCGCTTCACCAGGTTCGGCCTTATCAAATATGATTAGTTCAAGTCCTGTGAGTAGTCCTGTGACCTTTCCCTTAATCTTCTCCTCTACCATTGGGATTATTCGCATATTGATTGCCTTTGCTGCACCTATTTCTTGGTTGACAAATCTGGATCTGATTCCGGTGTCAGTCAGTAGTACCAGCATGCAGTCAGCTGATTTGACATTATTGATGATCTTCTGGGGTAAATTCATACCAGGACGAGGGTCTTCTTCGGCTAAGTAGACAGTAATTCCTGCTCTTTTGAGATTATCACGAATACTCAACACCAGTTGTTTGTCCTTTGTGATGGGAATCACAGGTGAACATGTTGTTGGAGAGAAGATATTTCTAAGGGCGACTACATCTTGTTCTATTTTATTTAGGAGGGCGTCCAGCTTTTTGCGGTAATTGTCTGAAACGAAGTTACGATCTCGCTAGGAAAAGGCTATAGACAGCCACAATTTACGATTAGCAAGCTTAAAAAACTTGCACTCGATATGTGTTCAAACAATCTATTCTGCACGCGAGTATTCAGACTAAGGTATATTGAACAACTTCATTGCGTTTTTCATATATATATCTGGAAAAGGGAAGCTGAGCTCACAAGATTTTTTTCCCCATTTCATATTCTCACACCATTTCCGCAAACCTCTTCCGGTCTTCCATTTTTCAGAATTGATGGCTATGATCAGACATGTTAGAATTGCCAGGCGATCTACAGCTTCTATAAGCTGATAAGAAATATTGGTCTTGTTTCCGTGCACCGTTCGACTTCGTTGATTATAGAATGTCTTGATAAGGTGACCAACTCGTTCTCGGGTAGTAGCCTCTGAAGACAGTAAGAAAGCCACTCGTTCAGATAGAGACTTGGCAAGTGGTTCTGACTTATCAAATCCCAACAAAGATTCAAGAGCAATGGAGGTCTTCACAAGGGCTGCAGGCAGCAGGGGCTCCTCCCTTGATTCAGCAAGCCAGCTAATCGCAGACGTTACTCGATCTGCAAGCTGGCTGGAGGACGTGCAAAAGAAGGCTAACTCATGAAAACCACATCGGAAGAATCTTCTGCAGAATCTCTCATCAATACTGATTCCTCTGATCACAGGAGTGGTTTTTGATTTTGACCTAAGATATCTATAGTTCCTTCCAATCACAATGTCAAATTCATCGCTACGATAAGGCTCTATGCCCAACAGATGTTGAAACCGTTTTCTACGTATTGCAAGGGCACAAGATAGCAGAGCAACCTTCTGAATAATGTCTACTGCCCTTTGAGATTCTGCAATAATTTCATCAGGGTCTCCTGCACGCAGGACTTCTATTACAGTTCTGTTTGCTAAGTTCAGGGTTCGCGAGACATAGAAGGAGTTCTCCCACGAATGACGTGCAAATATATTTCTTCTCTGTATGATATCAGCCAAGCCTTTAGCTTCATCAGACGTAAAGAGATGGATTCTCGCATCAAGTTTGGTGAGTATTAAGGGGATTTGTGAAGATAGTTTACTCGTTGTCTGAATGTACCGGGAATACTTTTCGGAGTTAATCCAAACCGCCTCTTCTCTCAAACGGCGTTGGTGATGCATTTTCCATCCCACATGTGTGTAGCTCTATGGTGAGAAGATATTTCTTTTGTCTCCGCTAACATATTGTTGGCAGTAGGAATTCACTGCATGGGTGAGAATCTTTTCCAACAATGAGCTGCTTTGTGCAAGAAGTTTTTTTTGGCTTTCATCGTCATAGTTTTTTTCTCCATGAATCAGATTGCAACGTACCTTATACAGCCATTTCAGCAGCATCTCTATGGTTTTCTCGGCATTTCCTACGTTGAATGCGGAATCAAGTGTTTCGAATATAGGGACTCTCCTGTGTCTGTTCCAAAACTCTTCGCGGTAGATTGGGATAAATCCAAGATATTCTATCAGCTCTGACTTCAGTTGTTCAAGCAATTTCTCAGAATCTATCAATGAGCGTGTCTCAACAGCTCGTGTACTATCTCCACAAGTCAAATCTGCACCAGGATGCTCGGTCTTCTTGTAGAGATTATAGAATATGTTATAGGCTATGAAAATCGACAAATACTTGTTGAAGGGATCTGTTTCAATTTGAGCCTTTATTCTCCATTCTTCAATTTTTCTTAGAAGCATATCCCGTTCCATTTTTCTCATATGTGACCCTCCTAACGTTGGTTGGTGCGCGCGCATCTGAAATGTTTTCTAATCATCTGGAAAATATATAGCGTTTTTCAATTGCAGAGTAATATTGGGTTATCAAGTTGATTTAGCGAAAAATGGGGTTTTTGGTATAAATTACAGTTTGGGAACGGTAACTCCCGGGTTACCATTCCTGTATTGTAATTTATACATGTGCACGCACAATGCCTGCATATGAAGATTAGTAAGGACATTCACCTGTTGGGCATCCACCTGAATAGTCAGATCCAACGCTCAAGTATCTATTTGGAGGAATATTTGGTTCTGATGCTATCTTTGAGTCGAATTCCAAGACTTGTCGTTTTTTACTTCCATATCTGTATATGGTGATACCCTTGCACTTCAGCTTGTACGCCGACCAAAAAATCTTCTTGATGGCTTCTATTGTAGCATTGTTTGGCAAATTCACAGTTTTGGAAACAGCATTGTCACAGTGTTTCTGAAAAGCAGCTTGCATTTTCACATGCCACTCAGGTGTTACCTCATGGGCTGTCACAAAAACCCTTCTAACGTCTTTGGGGATATCTCTAAAATGTTTTATTGAACCTGTCTTTGCGATTCTCCTAATCAAATCATGAGTGTAGAATCCTTGTTCTCTTGCTACTTTTTCGAAATATGGGTGAACTTCTAACATTCGCGTTCCATTCATAATGTTGCGAACGTATACTATCGCAAACAATGGCTCAATACCACTTGAACAGCCTGCTATTATGCTAATTGTTCCAGTTGGAGCTATGGTGGTTACTGTTGCATTACGAATGCCCTTAAAACCTTTCTTCTCCCAAAGACTGCCCTTGAAGTTAGGAAACGACCCTTTGGAACTGGCCAACTCCTTTGATTCTGAAATGGCTTCTTCAGAAATAAATTTCATTAGTCTTTCGGCAGTAGATATGGCTTCATCTGAGTTGTATGGTATTCCTAGTTTGATGAGCATATCGGCAAATCCCATGAGACCTAGTCCGATTTTTCTGTTGGATTTGGTTACTTCCTCTATTTCTTGCAGTGGATATCTGTTTACATCTATAACATTGTCCAAGAATCTTACTGCTAGATGAATGACCTCTCTCAATTGACCCCAATCTACTTCACCTGTTTTGACAAACTTGGAAACATTTATCGATCCGAGGTTACAGGATTCGTAAGCCAGTAAGGGTTGTTCTCCACAAGGATTCGTGCTTTCAATCTGCCCAATATGAGGAGTTGGGTGGTGTCGATTTATCTCATCTATATACACAATGCCCGGATCACCAGTTTTCCAAGAGGAAGATGCTATAAGGTCAAACACTTTTTTTGCCTCCAGTTTTCTCACGGCTTTTCCTGTTCTCGGGTTTATCAAGTCATATCTTTTGTTTGTCTGAACTTTTTCCATAAAATCATCAGTGATCGCAACAGACAGGTTGAAATTGCTGAACGAGGTTCCATCCGACTTTGCTGTGATAAATTCCACTATGTCGGGGTGATTCACAGAAAGTATACCCATATTAGCTCCTCTTCTTTTTCCTCCTTGTTTCACAACTTCTGTTGCGACATCAAACACCCGCATAAATGAAACTGGACCAGAAGCTACTCCCATTGTAGATTTGACAATATCTCCTTTCGGCCGCAGACTAGAGAATGAAAACCCAGTTCCACCTCCGGATTGCTGAATCAAACCCATATACATAACGGGACGGAAAATGTCTCTAATTGAATCGTCGACTGGCAAGACAAAACAGGCCGATAACTGTCCAAGTTTAGTCTCAGCGTTCATCAAAGTTGGTGAGTTAGGTAAGAACTCAAGATTCGACATAATGCGATAGAAATTGTTTGAAACGTATGTTAGATCAGCTTTTTTGTTATGCAAAACTTCGGCTCTAGCGATTGCACGAGCTACTCTTCGAAAGAGTCTGTCAGGTGTTTCGACGATATTTCCTTCCTCATCTTTCAACAGATATCTTGCTCGTAAGACTTTCTGTGCATTCGTAGTAAGTTGCATTTGCGCGCACGCATTGTGCGATCCACAATTCAAATGACATCGGCTTATCTGCATTTGGACTTGTCCCTATTTGTGATAGTCTCCACTAATAAGAATAAGGTAATCGGTTACTAAATAATATGCCGTTCCTTACCGTAATGTTTATTAATATTATGCATGATACTGTTAGACCTAATAGATAGTATCCGTTAATAGAAGGAAGAAATAGTTTGACGAAAGTTCTAGTATCGCCTGTTGGCCTTTATAAGAACAGAGTTCTAAAAGGCATTAAGCATTTGAAACCAGATTGGATTTTTCTTCTAGTGGCGAAGGGAGAAGAGGGGAATTCCTGGACCGAATGGACGAATAAACATGCCAAAGAGATAATGGAAAAAATCAGTTTTTTCTATGACAAACAGATTCAATTAGTGCCTTGCGATTTTGAAGACTATAGAACTTTCTTCAGCGATCTGAACAACATCATAGCTGAAATCATTCCCAAGAACACCGATTCTCCTGAGATCTGGATAGACCTCACTTCTGTGCCGGAAATCCCTGAAGTTGCTATCTTGGCGCTGGCTGCTGTTCATAGAAACATTAGATTGTTTTATACCAGGGCAAAGTCGCCACTTGATCCTAATGAATATCCTGCAGAAGTTATTGATGATCCAGGCGGAGATATGCTTGAACTTCCAACGGTTAGATCAGCTCAAATTACGGATCTGAAAACTAGCAAGCAGGGAGAAATACTGGTAATGGCATTGAAAAATGGGGGATGTGTTGAAGGATTGTCAACCATCCTAGATGCAATTGACTGGGAAAGAGAAAAAAAGAATTATATGAAACTGGGTAGGATTCTTGACGATTTGAAGAAGTATGGCATGATATCGGTAGAGAAAACAAACAGAGAAAAGAAGGTCAAACTTACTCTGTGGGGCGAAATGATAGCTGCATGCCTAAGCCAATCCTGAGTTTTACATTGGCCATTCGAGTACATGCCGTGCATTCCTCTGATTGACATCAGTTAATCATTCATGATTAGGTAATTGATTATTACTGTCACAAAGAATGACATAATGATCTTACCAAAGTCGTATGAATGATATGGTATTCTCGCATTTTTAAATTATTTGCGTTCTTATCATGCTCCAAACGATAATGCTTAAATTGATCAAACACGGATTAATATTAGTAAGGAGCGGGCTCATCATTGAGAAAGGATAATAGTTCACAGAAGCACCAGAAGCCCACTCCCAAAGACGCCGAGCTCTGGGATAGGTTCAAAAACTTCGTACTTGTACTAGACTATACCTTAGGACGTTTTATTGAAGTTTCGAAAGTAAATCTTGTAAAAGCGGCAGTTTTTTCATATCACAATGGACATTTCATGTATGTGTTGAAAAATTTAGGAAAAGCTGGAATTGTTCCCCTAGATATTTTGCTGGCTATTGATGAATTGATTGAAGAAGGTAGGTTAGAACGCAGAAAGGCAAAACGCACACTCAAAAGGAAGAATTCTCTTGGAGGGATTGAATTCGTTGAGACCGAGATTGAAGAACTTGTGGCTTCTGTGGAAACACAAACCAATATCCAACAGATTTTCAGTGAACTACATCATCCAGTCAATCTTCTGGAACGAAATGGCTACTGGGTTGGGATGAACTTGCTGAAGTCAAAAAACACAACGGTTCAGGGAAACCTTTCGATAGAAAGGCTCACTTCTCGTTTATCAAGAGAGAAGAATATGGAACATCACACTTTTCACAAATATGCAACCTACTGGGATGTTGACAAGAAGCTTACTGTTGGAGTTGACAAGATTGTAGTTGGAGAACTCCTTGATGTACCCTATCCAAGACCTATGCGAATTCCGCAAGATCCCATCAAAAGAAATGTGAAACTTGCTATGGAGATATTGCGGAAAAAGAAAGATGTAGGCGCGGAACATCTTTGGGTATCTACTATTAAAAGTGACTTCGACAAGGACAAAGACAGAACCATCGGTACGGTTGTACTTTTGGTGGGCTTTCCATGCGGACCACTGAAGTTTGATTCTGTTAGCAAGATGCACACGACCAACCTGAGTATATCATCATATCTGTTAGGTTCAAACCTGCAAATCCCTATCATCTTAGATGCAGATGTGGAGAGTACAGCCTTTTACTTCACCACTTTAGATGATTTCTACAGCTATGAGTATCTAGTTGTCGGTTCCATAACCGAACACCATGGAAAATCTGCGATAAGATGCTATGGCCTCATTGCCATTGATGATCTTCCAGATACAATTAAGTCAATTTGGTGTCTTGATACCTTCGCCATGCATTTGTCAAAAGATTAGATTGCACCTATGTTCACAAATCAGATTTCCCAAGAAAAAAGGGGATTTTGCGGGGAAGACGTAAGTCAATATCAGAGACAACCTAAACGGGAAATTTCGAGTAGAAATAACTTTTTAGGATACTAAAGAATAAAGCTACTAAACCTTGGGGCAGCATCCAATGTCTGATAAGAAAAAGCTTACTGACACCCAAAGAGAAAAAGAAAGATGGGAAAAAACGACCCTCCCAAAATGGATTCACAATCATCCAGAAAGAAGAAGCAACTTTCACACCACATCTGAAATCCCTATCAAACGACTATACACTCCAGAAGACATGCAAAACCTTGACTATCTAAAAGACCTAAGCTTCCCTGGAGAATTCCCATTCACAAGAGGCTTACATGCAACCATGTACAGAGGCAGATTATGGACCATGCGCATGTTCTCGGGATATGGCACGGCAGACCAAACAAACCAACGATTCAAATATTTACTAGATGAAGGCGAAACAGGCCTGAGCATAGCGTTTGACTATCCAACAATAATGGGATATGACCCAGACCATCCACTCGCAACAGGAGAAGTCGGCATCTGCGGAGTCGCAGTCTCATCCCTCAAAGATATGGAGGTCCTCTTAGATCAAATCCCCCTAGACAAAGTTACAACTTCAATGACCATAAACGGTCCAGCAGCCATGCTCCTCGCCATGTACGTCGCAGTGGGCGACAAACAGGGAATTCCTAGAGAAAGAATCGGCGGAACAACACAAAACGACATGCTCAAAGAGTTTTTCGCCCAGAAACTCTGCATATTCCCGCCAAAGCCCTCTCTGAAGCTTGTAACGGACATAATCGAATATTGTACTCGCCACCTGCCCAGATGGAATCCAGTTAGCATAAGCGGCTATCACATAAGAGAGGCTGGAGCAAACGCGCTCCAAGAGTTAGCCTTCACACTCTATGATGGTATAACCTACGTGGAATCCATTCTTGAGAGGGGATTAAAAGTTGACGATTTTGCCCCTCGCTTATCATTCTTCTTCGCATCCCACAACAACCTCTTCGAAGAAGTAGCCAAATTCAGAGCTGCCCGCAGACTATGGGCGAAAATAATGAAGGAAAGATTCCACGCCAAAAACCCCCGATCCATGTGGATGCGCATGCACGTCCAAACCTCAGGATGCACCCTCACAGCCAAACAACCACTAAACAACATCACACGCACAACAATCGAAGCCCTCGCAGCAGTCATAGGCGGAACCCAGTCTTTACACACAAACTCCTTCGACGAAGCCTTATGCTTGCCAACCGAAGAAGCCGTCAGAGTGGCGTTGAGAACCCAGCAGATAATAGCCCATGAAAGCGGAGCGCCCGACACCATTGATCCATTGGCAGGTTCCTACTACATTGAAGCCTTGACCGACGAGTTGGAAGAGCGAGCAATGGACTACATCCAAAGAATAGATGCCATGGGCGGAGCTCTAGTCGCCATAGAAAAAGGGTTCTTCCAAAAAGAGATCGCTGACAGCTCCTACAAATATCAGATAGAAACAGACAGGAAAAAGCGAATAGTCGTTGGTGTGAACGAATACACAACCGGAGAGGAAATCCCGATATCGATTTTAAGGATCGACCCAAAGGTTGAAGAAGAACAAGTTGCAAGAGTGGAGAAACTGAGAAGAGAAAGAGATAATAGGAAAGTGGAAGAAGTGCTTAAAAAGCTCCACTACGCCGCAGAAAGGGATACCAATCTTATGCCAGTAATAATTGAAGCTGTAAAAGATTATGCAACCCTTGGAGAAATCTGCGGCGTATTACGAAAGATACATGGAGAATATAAGGAATTGATCGTAATCTAGAGGGAGAGCCATGGAACGCAAAGGAAAAATCAGGGTTTTAATCGCCAAGCCTGGCCTTGACAGCCATGACAGAGGGGCAAAGATTGTGGCTAGATCGTTGCGAGATGCCGGGATGGAGGTGATCTACACGGGTTTAAGGCAGACGCCTGAGCAGATTGCTGAAACCGCCCTCCAAGAAGACGTGGACGTAATAGGCTTAAGCATACTATCAGGGGCCCACAAAGCCCTTTTTCCAAGAATAATGGAACTTGTGAAAAAGAAGGGCTTGACAGATGTAATGGTCTTCGCAGGCGGCATAATTCCAAAAGAAGATATCCCCGAAATGAAGAAACTCGGAATAAGCCAAATCTTTGGACCTGGAACCCCCACAGAAACAATAGTCCGATTTGTATTTGATAATGCCCCTGAAAGAACCTGATCTCTGAAGACGTGTAGAAACATTGACAAAGATCGACGAGATAGCCCAAGGCGTGCTAGCAGGAGATCGCCGGAAAACAGCACGAGCGATAACAATCATAGAGAACAAACTTACCGAAGCACAAAGACTAATTGGCTCAATTTTTCCTCACACTGGAAAGGCCTTCATAATAGGAATAACTGGTCCCGGCGGTTCAGGAAAAAGCACGCTCATAGAGAAAATTATACGTGAATATAGACAGAGAGGCAAAACTGTCGGGGTCATAGCCGTTGATCCTACAAGTCCCTTCACAGGTGGAGCATTTCTAGGGGACAGAATTCGAATGCAAGATCTAAGCACGGATCAAGGCGTTTTCATACGTAGTATGGCAACCCGCAACTATCCAGGAGGGATAGCAAGGGCAACAAAAGATGCCGTGAAGATATTGGATGCCTCAGGTAAAGATATAGTTATTGTGGAAACTGTTGGTGCTGGGCAATCTGAAGTAGATATAATCAAAGTGGCCCAAACGATAGTGGTTCTTTTCGCACCAGGCTTGGGAGATGAAATACAAGCCATAAAGGCCGGGATCATGGAGATTGGCGACATTTTTGTTGTAAACAAAGCTGATCGTGAAAACGCCGATAAGGCCACGATGGATATTCAAGCAATGCTGCAGTTGAACAATAAGGAGAAAAAATGGAAGTCACCAGTATTAAAGACGATTGCACTAACAGGAGAAGGCGTCCCAGAACTAATCGACGAAATTGAAAAACACAAATTTTTCTTGGAAAAGGAGATAGAACGAAAACGAAGCCGAGAAAAAGCTGAAGCTGAACTTGTCGAAGCCATAAGAGAGAAAGTGGCAAGTTCAATAATAGTGGAATTAAAAAGGGAAGGAACGCTCGAAGAGTTTCTGCAAAAAATCCTCGAAAAGAAGATGGACCCTGATTCTATAGCTGAAAAACTATTACACAAGAAATTCGGAAAGCCCGTTCAGAAGCGTTAAGAAAAATGGCAAAACTAGAACAAGGACTTGTCCAGGTTTACACTGGAAATGGAAAGGGCAAGACCTCAGCTGCCTTCGGATTAGCGTTGCGAGCTATCGGGCGTGGTCTCAAGGTGTATGTCATCCAGTTTATTAAGGGAGGCTTCGACTACGGTGAATTACATGTTGTTCAGCACCTGCCGAATCTTGAAATAAAGGCCTTCGGTAGAGGAAAATTTGTTACCCAGATGCCTCCAACCGAAGAGGATGTTAAACTGGCTACTCAAGCCTTTGAATTAGCTGAAACAATGGTTAGTGGCGGCAAATACGATATAGTAATTTTAGATGAGATCAACGTTGCTTTACATCTGAAACTGATAGAACTGGACAAGGTAATCTATTTGATAAAGAAGAAACCAAAGCATGTGGAACTAGTATTGACTGGTCGTAATGCTCCACCAACAGTCTTAGAGGTGGCGGATCTTGTTACAGAAATGAAAGAAGTGAAACACCCGTACACCAAGGGTACGCCACCAAGAGAAGGAATTGAATACTAGTATCCACTCAATTGCATAATTGTACGTATTACTCGTGCCCCAATAGAATTCTGCCCAAAGATATCATTCCGCTAGATAGCACAATGTAGCTTTAGTATATATCTACAAGATAAAATCCCTTTAATAGAAGTCTACTTTCTATTTACTGATGCCTTAGAGAAGAGGGCCCACATCATTGCTCATAAAAGAGATAATCCTCGAAAACTTCATGTCCTACGAATATGCTAGAATACCCTTTAAACCAGGATTGAACGTAATCTGTGGACCCAATGGTTCAGGCAAATCATCCACACTACTAGGAATCTCAGTCGCACTAGGCCAATCCTACACAGAACGATCAAAAAAACTAAGCGACCTGATCCGATGGGATAAAGATCAAGCCCGAGTTACGCTTGTCCTAGACAACTCTCGCAAAAGCAACCGCCGACCAGTTCCAAGAATCAACAAAGACTATATCATTTTAACCAGAATTTTAAGACGCGACGGAACTTATTGGTTCGAACTCGACAATAAAGCAGCCACCAAAATCGGTGTAATCAGACTTCTCTCCAAGCTTGGAATTGACCCAGAAAACATGCTGATAATCATGCATCAAAACATGGTGGAAGAATTTACGGTGCTATCATCTCAAGAAAAACTGAGAATGGTTGAAGCAGCCGTCGGGCTAGAATCCTACCGCAAAAACGTCTCAAAAGCACAACGAAAATTGAGCCACATCCTCAGTCAAGGAGAATCAGTCGAAAA
>Ga0224501_10000177_pt1 | contig 60849 bp, 70 predicted proteins | sample SF_Oct11_sed_USG_4_FD_169105 | JGI IMG/M metagenome (GOLD analysis project Ga0224501, IMG submission 169105) | Sediment microbial communities from San Francisco Bay, California, United States - SF_Oct11_sed_USGS_8_1 | ecosystem: Environmental > Aquatic > Marine > Sediment | place: USA...
GAAAACTGTTATTCATATTTAATGAACATCGGTGATAAGTTAATATAAACCAGAAAATTATATGAGAATGTGAACGTAGCCCGGGAACTTCGGTTTAGCCCGGTAGAGAATAAATGTTTCGCCGATTGTAGTGGACAAGCATGGCGGGCTTTGGACCCGTCGACGGGAGTTCGAATCTCCCCCGGGCTACCACTCTCTAGGTGCGAATTTATACTTTTTTGGCTTTGATTTTCGCGTATTTCTTTGAGCATTTGTTGCTTCAACGCTGTGGTGAGTTGCTGTAGCTGACCTTGTTCAAGCTGGCTTTGATCTATGACTGTTCTGTGGGGCTCAGTGAGGGCTTTCTTGGTTAGGATTTCCTCTGGGTTCAGTCCCCATGCTCTTATGATTTCTTTGAGGGCGTCGATTTTGCTTATGCGTGTTTTGGGTTTTATTGATAGGCCTGAGGCGATGTAGATGCCTCTTAGGAATTCGATGCCTTTCATTTTGATGTCGTGGTATGTGCTTATGGTGTGGCCCATCATGTATTCGATGTAGTCTCTGTCTACGCCTAATGCTGCCATTTGGGTTCGGAAGAATTTTCGTATGCTGTGGGCTCTTAGTTCGTATCGTCTTCCTAGGGTTTTTCTTGGGACTAGTCCGGCTTTGAGATAGAGGTTATGAACTATGCGGTGGATTGTGCCTGGTTCTAATGGTCTTGGGTATCGGTTTTGTTTGTTCCGTATTAATGGAGTTTGGTCATTGATGTTTTCTGGCGGTATCTTTCCACAGGGGCTTCCTTGACGACGAAGTTCTAGATAGGCTTTGAGGTATTGGGCTACTTCTTGGGCTAGGAATGTGTCATAGTCGTGGTATTTGCCTTTGGTGATCTCGGCTTCGACGTGGATGTGGATGGGTGTCCTCATCTTTTCGAGGTCCCGTTGGACATGGCGGTATTGAAGCTTGACTAGGGTGCCTATGCGGAAGCCTCCCAGTGCGAGCATTGATGTTATGATTTTTTCGCGTATGTCGGCCAGCTCTATGATGTATTGAAGCTCTTCTGGTGTTGGTGCTCTGTCGCTGTAAACCGTTCTTTTTGGTAGGCTGTAGGGTAGTTCAAGTTTTAGTCGGTTGCAGCGGAATAGTGCTTTTACACCTTTAACGTGGTTGGACACCGTTCCTGGTGCTAGGTCTTCTGCTTGTAGGCATCCTATGAAGTCGTCGAGTAGTCGGCTGTATTTGGCTAGGGCTTTGGGGTTTGGGTCGCCGTCTTGGTCTTGGCAGTTCTCTATGAGTTGGTCTGGTTGGGTGTTTGCCCATTGGCAGAAGCGGTGTAGGCCGTAGATGTATTGGTAGAGTGTGGCTGTGCTTCCGGTGCGGTGGCGCAGGAGATGTTTGGCCAGCTCTAGCGTGGAGATGTTTTCAAAGGTGAAGGGAACTAATCTTGGCATTTTCCATGAGAGGCTATTGATGACGTATTGTTGGAGTTTTTCGTCGGCTGCGTTTCTGGGTTCAGGCACTGTTAGCGTTAGTGGTTTTTGAAGTTTGTAGCCGCGGGGGCTGTGGGTTACTGTTATGGCTTTCATTGTTTTCGCTCCGTCCCTTGTCCGTTTTACTCCGGCTGAGTTTTTCGCTTCGCGTTCTGAAGCGCATACTCAGCGTTTCTAGTTATGTCGTTTCGAGAAATTAAAGGCCAGCTTGAAATGTTTTGTAATGGTAATGCACGTATTTCTAGGACGCAACTTTTCAGTAGCACCAGTCCGCTGGCTGTGCCGTTTGCTTGTTGAAGATTTTCGATGGTTCTGTCATGTTGGATGCATATGAGTTCTTTGTTTTCTTGGGTTAGCCATCCTATGGTTTCGCGTTCAGCAGGCTGGTCTAGGGCTTCTGGTGTGTTTCGGAAGAGAACGTGATCCAGATAGCGGATGTAGACCGCTGAACCATGCGGGATGGCATGACCCACTTAGATTTCACCTTCTCTTGTTCATTACTCGCCTCCCACCGGTTTACTTGAAGAACATCTCATCTCTGACGTTTTCGCTCACTTTCACGTATCTCTGAGAATTGCAGAAACTTAGAATACGGTTGAGCAACGGATCCTTTGCACTTTCAAATTCGTTCTTAAACCCCAGTCTGCCTACGGCTACGCGAACTTCTACTCCTGTTGCACTGTATAGGATCTGATAGTAGCCTTGTTTGTCCCCAGCATACTCCTCTAGAACTTCCCAATCTTCAACCAAATTGACCAAAAGGTCTCACCTCCAAACTATGTCACTTCAAAAGTTTAAGTGATTTCTGGCATCAGCAAAGCGATTATTCGCTTTGTAGACGTCTGCAAAGTGACTATCAAGATTGAAGGATGTTGTGGGTTCTATTGTTCCAGATATCTGAAAGCCTCTAGGGCACTGATGATTCGATGGTACTCTGCTTTTCTGATGAACTTGTCTAGGTTCATTTGGTCTAAAGCAACGGCGAGTTCTGCTCTCGGCGTTAGTTGATAGAGTGCAGTTTCGGATCCTGGTCTTGTTTTTCTTTCGCCTACTTTCATGAGGTAGTCTATTTGTTGGAGTGCCTTCACTCTTCGGATTAAAACTGAATACCTGATGTGTGCCATGTCTTTTCGTTTTTTAAATTGTCTAAAGACGTCCCATGTTGTTTGCGGGCTTTTGAGGGCAAGGATGTGGAATATAGCCCTGTTGAGCTTTGCTTCTTTGCCTTTGAAGACTGAGATTCTTCCGCGTGTCCTCTTTCTCTTCTCCACAAGCCATTCTCACCGTGGCCCGTTAACACAACGTATGCGTAGAAGTGGCTATTCGCCTTTTTACACAGGTTCTTGTATCGCAAAACCCTCGTGAAAATACAGCCTATCATTCGATGACCGCTCGCAAAATTTTCTCTGAGACCATATTTAAACAGAAAACAAAACTTCATGTAAAAAACAGAGTGAACACCCCACCTGTCAGCCTAATTTTACGACGGTGCATTTTTCACCAGAACAATTTTACGAAGGCCAGAGTTTGCTTATATATACATGCATTCTCCAAAACTTTAAACTAAGACCAGAACTAGAACTCATAATGGAAAAGACCGAAGGACACCACTATAAAGGATATATCTGGTTAGGAAACAAAAATGAGAAAGTATGAAGCGACATACGATCAATATGGTGAAGAAGTTACCTACACTGAGATACATACATGCCCTAAAAGAGACTTTCCCATAAAAATGAACTGGTTCAACCCCGACGAAGCTATGAAAACAGGAACTTTCACATGTGGCTCTTCAGGGAGCGGAAAAACGGTCTTAAACTTCCACTTTGCCGATATGCTCATGGAAAAAGGCGTGATAGTCTACGTACTTGATCCAAGCCAAGCGTGGCAGAAAGGTTCAAGCGTACCCAATGTACGTCGCGTTGGCTATCCTTCAAAAGTCACGTTCCCAAACGGAAACTCGCTGGATGGAAAAACACTAGTCAAAAACGGAACAATATTCGACATATCATTCCTCACCTATCCGCAACGAGTAGACTTCACCGAAACAATCTGCAAGTGGATACTTGATGATCGAAAAAAATTGGCGAAGCCACCACCGACATTCGTGTTCTTTGAAGAATGTCAACTCGTTTTTTATCAAGGCTCGATGCGAAGCCTCAAAAGACACAGCAATGCAGTAGAATTGGTGACGAATGGAAGAAACTTCAAGGTGAGATACGGCGCAATCACGCAGTTCGCTTCAATGGTTGATAAACTTCTCCTCAAGGTCACGCGCCAACGCTATCTAGGATACACGAGTGAGCCAAATGACGTAGAGTATCTCGAAGACATAATAGGAAAAGAAATGGCGAAAGAATTACCAATCTTAGAAGTCGGAGAATTCCTATATTCTTATCCAAGACGAGAACACAAACACACGCAAAGAATCAAGGTTCCGATGTTCCATAGAGAAAGCCCGAATATTAAGATTTTTCGACAAAACGGTTAGATAATGCCTTAATTCACGAAAATATGCATGCAGAACAGTGGAGGAGGCCACTAAGCTGATATAGGCTGGATTCCAGTATGTTACTGAGATGGATGGAGCCAGAATCTTTAGAAAGAGAAAATGAAAGAGCATGAACTAACCCAGTATATTTACTTTTAGAAAGGCTATCAAGGCTACCACATCCACTACCATGAAAAATAGAATGACACCAGGCCAGATCCATTTTCTCATTTCAAACCATGGTTTTCCTTCCAGTTGTTCTTTATGCATCTTTTCAGTCACAAAGCCTTTTCTTCTGAACTTCTCTATGATTTCATTCATGGTTTTCCGTTCTATATCGTTAACAATTAAGGTCGAGCAGTGTAGGTAAAGTAAGCATGATAGCATGAAGAAAATAAATAGGAAAAGGGCGATTCCAATCGGAAAAAGATCTGCTTCAGGTTGAAAACACCCCAGAATAATGAGAAATGAAACGGAAATCACTATGGAATCGGCCAGATACATTCTATTGTTTCTCTCTAACATTCCTTTCCTCATTAACTCATATTCTAAGCGTAGATTCGCCTTTTCATCTTCCTCTGTGACTCTCAGAAATTCTCTGGTTTCTTCAGACAATTCTCATACTCCTTTCTCTATAGAAAATATGGAATGCGTTCTCTATTAGTGTTTAGATGATAGATTCTTCAACGAGATTGCAATATGTGTCTTACGCTCAAATCGATTAATTCAAGAAATTCGATTGCGCACGCAATTAACATCTACCTCTCTTTTACGGTTTACTAGGGAAATCTATTCATAGCATATTTTGAGCCTATACTGAACCCAGGAGGACCAAATCTGAAGGACTATACTTCTATGGCTTCCCCCGTAATGGTGGGGTCTTTCGAGAGAAGGCCATAAAGAATATTCAAGTCCACATCCAAACCTAGAATCTCATTGAACTTGTCGTCGATTTTTCTCCTCACTCTTGGCTCTCTGAACTCTTTAGGTAGAGGTCGTAGCTCGTCATTACGTATGTGAGAGTACAGATCCAGTAACTCCTTCACTTGTTTCTCGCTCAGCTTTCCAATGTCCAGTACAGGTAGTTTCCATAGAGGGGTCTTCTTGAATTTAATCCACGGTCCACGGGTTACTTCACTGAGCGATAGGAGATGTAGGGTTCCGTAAGTTGAGTTTATCCAAAGGGTCATTATTTTTGCTGTTTCGTCGCTGGTCAGTGTATAGCCTTTTGCTTTCACCTTCTTAGTTTGAACAGGCCACCAGACGTTCGATAAGACATTTTGTTTCGAGAGGATTGCAAGAACCCTGTAAGTAGGAAGCCACGCCCGCTCAACGATTAGCAGGTTGCCGCTCCGTTTCCAAAGCGCTCTGGCCATCTTGGCATTTTTTGGTTCTAGGGAAGCATTTGGATTTTGTTCTATGCACCTGACTTTCTTGGTTTCATGGTTCCAAAATGACTGATAAGGCTCTTGAGACCTGTAGGTTACTTTCCGAAAGGCCGAGTGAACCTGTCTCACGTCGGGTCCTATCTCCTCTGCAAAGGTGTCAAATGTGGTTAGGGGAATCCTGTTGACTATTCCTTGGGTGGGAAGGTAAAGGGTTCCTTTTCGAATAAGTGTCGTTATCCTATTTAACTCGGCCTGGGCGAAAAGGTTGTAGTGCCCAAATGCCTCTTCCACCAACCGGGTCGAGTAAACATCAGCGACTTTTTTCCCGTGAAGTTTGACGGAGAATGAAGAGGCGTTCGCGTTTTCTATGTCAGCAGGAGCAACGGCTCCATACAGTTCTGTCAATTGAGAACATATATAGACTGATTCTATCTCGTTTTCCGGCTTCCTGAACAAATTTACAAAAATAGTGTAGCCACTATTTTCATCAACGGAGCGCTTCCGAGCCACTAAGAGTACCTCGCTTAGACTGGTATTTTCGCTGAAGTTCCAGTCGTTAGGACCTTGGAAGCTAGAGATGATGTATTCAAGGTGGTATTTTTCTAGGAAGAGTTCTCTGATCTTTGTCCAAGAGACGCCGGCAAGCACAGCCTTTGGCAGGACTAGGGCCAATCGTCCGCCTGCCGCAAGGTATTGGTCGCTTAGATGGACGAAGACGGCACCTAAACCTGCCTGCCCTATCCCTGTTAGTTTCTTTTCTTTAAGAAGACTGGAGAGAACCTTTTGCAGCTCTTTTCTCTCCTTTGATGGTAAATCGCCAAAGAGAAGGTTGCCTCCAACGCTTCTGGTGAATGGGGGGTTCATTATACACATGTGGAAGTTCGGCACCTTCTCTCCCTCTGCTACTTTTCTTTGACTCACGCCCACTCTCTCCGCTCCGACGCCTCCACATTGGAGCTTAACAGGTGAGATGTCCGGTGACTTGAGGAAGTCTGGACTACCTAGAAACACGTTTTTGTCGAATTTCCCTAGTTTTAAGGCGTATATTCGAGAGAGGTCAACGGAAGTGGAAGGGTTATGGAGAGACAAGGTGGTCATAGCCAAGTGTGTTGCGTGTTGAAGGACATCAAAGCCCCAAAGCCCTTCCTCGATCATGTATTCGTGCAAGCTTCCCACATTGGGCTCTTCCGCTCTTATTCGATGTCGAGCCTCCAACTCCTTGTACAATGCCAAAAGCAGAGTCCCAGATCCACACGCAAAATCTACCGCTTTCAATGGCTCCTCTCCATATTTTGGGGGGCTTTCCGTAACTTTGAGCGGGGAGGGAAGCGTGACCAAGAGCCTAGCCAGAAGACATGCTGCAGGGACGGACGTGTAGTATGTGGCGTAGTACTTGACTAGTTTGCCTAGAAGTAGTTGATGATACACCCTTCCCATTAAGTCATGTTTTAGTAGTGCGTGTGAAGAAGCAATGTCATAGGCTACGTCAAGTAATCGGCGCAGCTCCCGGTTAAGCATGGAAGAAGCTGGGAGGTGCCTAAGAATTTTAAGAGCCACTTCAAAGACGGGTTCGTAATCTATCTTTAGTATCTTTACCCATTCATCCTCGAGGGCTTTTTTAATGTTGCTTTGCGCTCTAATCTGAGATAATGTTTCTATTTTCGCCTTCAGGTTCGCCAGTACCTCATGAAAAATCATAGCGTCAGTTAGAATTAGCCCAGCTGTCGCCAACACCTTTAAGTCTTCTTGCGAAGCTTTGGGCATAATCGGGTTCTCCTCACCCTTTTCCTCTCAAATCCAGAGCTTCTTTAAGTCGTTGGATGTTAATATTGCCCAATGAGATTTTTCTGGCAAAAGCGTGGACGCGGGCGTCAAGTTTTTTGACGACTGGGCCCAGCACATCTTCCCTTACTGCCTGCTCGTATACTGTCATTAGATATGTGACGAGGTCTTGGAAGTCTACATCCTCTTGGAAGCTTTTCGGCTTAGTTTCTAGGCCCTCAATCCACTTCTCAAGACCCACTCGATCCGCAAAGGTCATAGATGCCACGTTAAATCGCCCTCTGACAAGCGCTTCCTTCACATCTTTCTGAGTAGCTCCCAAAGTTCTGATGCTAACTTGCGCATATTCCACCATTACGCAAATATCGCACAAGCCCTCGTCCAATCTGCCCTCGGCCTGTCTTAGAAGCTCATTCCGCTTTCCCGGCTTCTTTCCTTCCAGGATAATCCTGACGCCATTCACGTCGAGCAGGACATCAGGCCTCTTCTTCAAGACGACCTCGCCTAAAGCCTTCAATCCACGCTCGGCAAAGAGTTCAGCTAAAGTGACGTTTAGCGATTCTTCTCTTACCTTAGAAGACCAAGGCACGAGGCTTCCTCCGTTGTATTCTTCTCACACCTTTAAATATATAATTATGTCATGCAATCAAGAGCGTGAAGTTTCATATGCACCTAGCATCTGGTCTAGCGATTCTCCTTTAGGAGATCCTGAAACCTTTCTCATATTGCGCACACTTAAATCAGAGATCAGGGTTTTTCCAGAATAGGTAGACTTTTGTCTGGATGAGAAAGCTGAGGATTTTGATCATTCGCGCCAGTTTCTCTACGTCTGCACGGTCCACACAGTCGCAAAACTCGTTATGTTTCATGTAGGCGCGGCCGGTGGATGCTATGCGCTTTCGATAGACGCCTCCTGCCTTTGAGACGTGCTTGAAAACCGTTCTAACTTTTTTGATAAGGCCAGGGTCCTCTCTCATCCGGTGAATCGTATACTTGGTTGAGCCGAGCAACACTGGGTTAAACCCCAGACACCTCAGCTTCTCTACGCCTTCTAGGATCGCTGGTCGGGGCTTGCTTTCAGCGATTTTTGTCATTCCTGCGCGTTCGAAAAACGGATTGTACCGGGCCATAACTGCGGTTGTTTCCACGTAAGGCTTTCCAGCTAGAGGAAGCGTTTCACGCACAAGCTTCACACCAAGCCCAATCGTACGATATTTCGGATGAACTACAACCCGAGCAATACATGTTAAAACTTGATTCACTTCATAAATCGTTAACACTCTCCCAAAAGCCTTTTTTCTCCCAGCCGTACGCACCGCTGGAGACCTGTAAACAATAACCCCGCAGAGCTCATCGCCACGTTTCAAAACAAAGATTTTCTGAGGGCACACAAGTCTTCGGCTGTCACGGTAATGGAAGCCAGCTAGCGTCTCATAGTCTTCGCGTGTGCCCTCTTCTATCCACATTTCTTTGACAAGTGTGCATTGTCGACCCCCTGGGGGTCGAGGAAAATACTTTACTTGGATCTCCTTGCCAAACCGTTTATGAATGTGCACTGTAGGCCTGAGATTCTCAAATAAGTCGGTGTGCGTTGTAGCAGCAACAACAGCCTTACCCTCTTTCCGAGCTAGTTTCTGAACGTTGAAAGCCACTATTTTGGCGGTGTCACGGTCCAAGGTGCTGCAGAACTCGTCCGCGATCCACCATTGTTTATCAGACTCTAACAATTTTGCTATTTTGTAGCGGTATTTCTGGCCGTCGCTAAGCTCCCGAAAACGCCTAATAAAAAGAAAGGCATCATTCAAACCAGCTCTGCTCAGAAGCTCCAAACCCCCGCTTAAGTCTTTGCCAATAGTATCGATTAACGGCTTCTCGGGGTCAGGGTGGATATCCTCCATGTCTATTGCTTCGCTGCCCAAATCTTGCTCTATGGCTTTTAAGAGGACAGACTTGCCGCTTCCAGAATCGCCGGTGATATATACAATGTCCTTAGGTCCTATCTTCAACTCGACGTTATCATAAATCACGAATTTGCGATGTTCATCTACGCCTAAACCGAAGGCTTCAGCCACGCCAATCGTTCTCGGCGTAATCTCTGTGGCGGTTTCATAAGCGATGTTGAAAACAAACTTTCCAGCTTTCCGGTCGTAACGTCTACGGAACTTTTGAATCTGGAAAAACTCTCGCTTGCGTCTTGTCATCTCGGAATAACCTCTACGAAGGGTTCAGGTATCATCTCTACGGTTCCATACAATGCCAAGCAGGTAGCCCAGAAAACATCGTCATGTGTGCCCTGTGGATGGTTGAAAGAGATTGAGCCGTCTTTGCGGAGTTCAAACCTTTCCACGTTAAGCTCAGTCACAAACTCGCCCCGGTAAGGTCGTTCCCAAGTGAAATAGGGAAACCAAAACTTGTTGTTAATCATCCGCTGCTTCAAGAGAGTAGCCATCTCTTGCTTACGTGGCAAAGTGAAGCGGACACCTTCCACGTTGTCGATTTCGCTGTTTTTCATGTCTTCAACGACATAGTCTTGGTTGGTGCTGTCCACACGGATCTTGGAGAAGCCTCCCCAACGGTCTTGGAGCGTTTTGACATAACCGATAACGCTTGCGTAGCTTGTGCCTAAAGGGAAAATTTTGAGGTGACGAAGGAAGAAGCGCTTCTTAACCTCTTCAATAACTACGAGAGCACTGTAATCTTTCACACGGCCTAGGTCCAGCCCCGCATAAAGATTGCCTTTATAGAATTTCTCAAAATCCCACAGCTCTAATTCTTCGCCGAGCGTCTTTTCAGTTGCAATACATTTGGTTATAAGCGATTGACTTAACCATGCTGTCTCATCCTCTGCCCAATCAGCCTCCATCTCCCGTTTCCAACGCCATGGATCCTCGCCAAACTGTTTACGGATCTTCTCTAAGGTGTTCTTGTCTAAAGGTCCATCTGGCTCCATTGATTGTTTCCAAGTCACATGACTACGAGCAAAATCGCTAAACTCTTCGCTGTGGAAAATCTTGTAGAAAACAGAATCCGTGTTCCACGGCGTACTGCTGATCAAAACCTTGCCCTTCGTAGCGCTGATCGTAAAAAGTATGGCAGTGTACATATCCCAATCATTAGGCGTGAAGTTGCATTCGTCCCAATAGAGAAGGTTTAATGTTGGTCCTCGAATAGTGTCCGGGTTGTTTGGAAAAGCCTCAATAATGCTGCCGTTAGAAAAATACAATACCGTCCGTTGCGGTTTAGGGCAAACATCATTCGGAAGTTTCCTCAAGAAATAACGTATTCTGCGAATAATCAGTTTTGATTGACGCCAGCCGGGAGCAACAATTCCAATGTAAGCGCCAGGGTTTTTCAATGCAAACTGAAGCAAAAGAGACGAAGCGATCCAACTTTTCCCCGATTGACGGTTCCACCGCATAGCCGTAAACTGATTATTAACAAACTTTTCCGCAAGATCACGCTGATAATCCGTGGGCTTGAAACCCACCACTTGCTCAAAAAACGTCACTGGCTCCTCGCTAAGTTTTTCACGTTCCTTTTCAGCCTCAGCCCATATCTCGCTGAGACGCGACTTCATTAAGTCACGCCTGGAGAAACGGTTTTTAGGATACAGTGCCCTTGGCTTTTTCAAGCTCAGTAATCTTCTTATCCATTTCCAGAAGTTGCGCTTCAATTTCAACCCACTTTTCAAACTTCTCTAATACGCTATCGTACGTTTGAACGGCATCAACTAAAATTCGAAGACGCTGTAACTCTAACTTATCTTGACCAGATTTACGAAGAGCCTCAATAGCACCAGCTAAAATCTTTATGGCTTGCTCATGCGTCAGCAGTCCCCTGCTTTCTATTGTAGTTGTTGTTGTTCTCTGAATTTTTTTCTGACCAACAACAACTCCCATCCTCTGAAGCTTCCTCTTTACGCCTAAAGGCTTCCGATTAAGTTCCTTAGCCAAAACATTAAAATCCGTTATACCCTTTTTCCACAGCTCAAGAAGTTTCGCCTCTTCCGCTCGGGTCCAATAATATTTACCCATTTTTTATTCACGTCTTCTGCGTTAAGAAAATGCCTGTTATGTTGCCGATGAGACCAGCTATAACCGTGAAAACTTCGGCGTTCCACTTGCCCAAAACAATCAGGTGCACAGCTTCGAGCCCGCTTAAACATGCAACCATGCCAAGACTGAAGTAGATACTATAAAGTAGCTTAGGGTCCGGCGGGATGTCAACGATTTGTGCTCCTCTTCCGCGCTTAACCGAGACCTTTCGAGTTAAAGCATTCTTTATGAAATTAGTTATGGTTTTTCACCTTTTGCTGTTTGTGACGCGTAAAACTTCGTCTGCCACCACGTAGAAAACTTGTGAAAAGCTGCTCAGCCTCTTCCAAAGAAACATGCTGCTTGTCGATAACCGTGACTTTCTCAGCCCAACCCACAGGAATAGCCGTGTAATCAATGTCGTAAAGTCCATCTGAATATTGAAAGTTGTTCTGAGCCAAAACAATATGCTGGTTACGTTTACCTAACAACCCTATGAAAACGCCCCAGCTTTTAACAGGGACGTCCACAGCTAAACCCATGCCCATACTTTTGCCTACAGACGCATCCGCCCAGTCGATTCTTACAAGATCACCTTTACAAACGCCTTCAAGCTGCTTTTTCAAAACTTGTCTTTTCATTACTTTTTCTCAAACTCCTTCCGTTCTTTGCTGTGAAGCCACGCACTATGAATAGCTGCACCTGCGACAAGCCCTGCGATCAGAGCAATAACAACATTCCAAAACTCAATCAATAACACCATCTCCTACGGAATTGTTGCCAAACCAATTTGATTAAGTAAAGTTGCACTACTATATCCAGTGTAGAACATCAGAAATTTCTCTTCAACCATTATCAGCCCTGGCCCATTAACCTCAGATGCCTCCCATCCACTTCCTTTCTCTAAAATTGGGTTATAAGGCAGCTTGTAAAAATCCTCAAAGCCTTTGAAAGATATAGCTAACCCAATAGCCCAAGTAGAGCCATCGTGACCAGAGTATAGAGCGTAATAAATTCCCAAATTCCAAAAAGCAGATGAAAGAGCCAATAGATTATCATCCCAACTTCCAGCAGCTCCTTTAGGAACAATTTGAGCTCTATCTGTCCACGTTGAACGGTCATCACTTGTCATAGCTTTCAGAATGTTTCCGTCTGTTCGGTATTGCATCCAATAAAGGTTGCCTGTTCTTAATACTCCCTGACATGGGTCTTGACAATCAGCGGGAATTGCGCAGTCTGCATCCTTACTCCAGTTAGCTGCAACGCATGGGTCATCAGCTAAATCACAGGAAAGAACACACATCTCATAATTCGCACCTTTAACAAACATAGTAAATTTGTTTCTGGGCAGGTCTACAACAACATTGGGATAACCAATTGAAGTTTTCCCTATATCTGTAGGGGTAACGATTGGCTCGTCAAAGCGGGTCCAGTTAGTCTTAACAGTTGGGTCACTCGTTATGGGACATCGAGCTATACCAATCCTTGGATTAGCCCAACCGCTTTGTGCTCCCAGATAAACGATGTAGTAGTAGTTACCATACCTGAAACAATTGGGATAAGCTACTTTGTGACTGTCGAATTTTCCAGAACGAACTTCAAAAAAGGGATTACCAGCATGTTTAACTGGTTTTCCTAAGGGAACTCGAATCACGTGGGTGAATGTAGCTTCATCAGCCCAGTTCCAAGCACGATGTCCATGTAAACCATCAACTTTATCGGCATCCAGTCCCGAATCAGCACCTTGAGGTTTAATATCTCTTGGTTTATGTTTGTGGATGTCGTCAGCAAAAGCCATCAAGTAATATCCTCCGCTTCAATCGTTACGTTGTCCCCGTCGCCGTCGTAGTCATAGCGCAACCGTAAAATCTCAGTCGTTCCATGCCACAATTTTACACGTTTCAAAACCTTCGAGCTGCCGGTCCCTTCCCATTCACGCGTAACCTTCGTTACGGTACCACTAATCATTGCAGCCCACAATAAGCCTTGAGCAATGGTTTTGAAAGCTTCTGGAGATTGACCCCAAGGAACCTCAGCCATCATCTCACTCCCGCTTTTGTCCTCGCTAACCTCTCCACCGTGACTGTTCCAGATCTGAGGCCATACAAGTAGTCGGCGAGCAGAGGCTTCTCTTTCCCAAGCTCCAAAATAATCTCTAGAGTCTGGTATCTTCCTGACACTACATATTCAATGAAGCTAATCCTGAAGTCTGAGTTAACGTTGTCATTCGGAATTGTAACAAGGGTCTTGTCTGCTGGTAACAGTCGATCATTACCGTAATCCAAGCACGTTGTCCGTAGCGTAATGGATTCTGCGGGGTCCTTTAGATGCGCAAGCAAGGCTTTAGCTCTTAGCTCACATTCATGGTCACTGTGAAGCTCCTCGTCGGTCTCGGTTAATTCCCGTGGATCAATCCACACTTTTCCGTTTGCTGCGACCGTGTAGGTATTCCCAAGATTATTCACCATCGTAACCGTGTTTGTCACTGTGTTAACTGCTGAAACTTCATTGTATTCTCCAACATTATCATCTTTGATCCAAACAAAGTCTCCAACACTAAAGATTGAGGCATCAACTACGACAACGTCTTTCTGCCCCGAAGCCGCGTCAGAAGTCAAGGCACTTTGGCTTGAAGAGCCCTCTTGTGTGGCTTCCCACCGTTTGTCACCAAAAAACTGTCCATCTACCCAGTAATCTAAGACACTGGCATTCATCCGAATTTCTACTTCTATAATTTTGCTCCAATTGAAGCCTGATTCTGCTCCCCACCGATCGGCGTTTTTGCGGCCTCCTCTAACAGAAATAAAGTGAAACTTCCCGTCATTAGTAACGCTTGAAATGGATGTAGAAGCCTGTTTGAAATTACTGTCTCTTACAGAGATAATTCCACTTACGGTGACACTTGACCGAGTGAAAATATTGTGCGTGACATATTTGTTCATGTCTATGGGAGAATCCCAATGATATAACGCGCCACCCCAGCCGCCACCATCATTAACAGCTATTTTCACGCTGCGACTTCCAACTTCTTTGTTAGTTGCATCAGCTGTAATGGTTGTGCCTGCCGATGTGGGCCCCCAGCCGGGATAAACAATAACTCCCGTGTTAATTCCGTATGTATGCTGAAGATTATTTACGCAAACTAAATGATCTCCAGCAACTATGCTTTCCACTTCATTCTCTTCATAATCGGGATACATGTAAATCCAAATCTTATCACCAACTGCAAAGTCGGTGGTGCTTGTGACATAGAGATTCTTCTGGCCAGAGGCGCTTGACTGATCTACCTTCGACCCTTTATATGGAGTAGCCATGTCCGTGCCAAAATCTTTTGACGAATCGTTGCATTTTTCAGCGGCGCCATAGACGATGATTTTGTTCCTTACGCGGTGGATATCCTTGCTATAACGGCTATGCTCAATTTTCTCAGAGAGGCTTATGGGACTTGTTTTGCTGTTTTTGGGAAAGAAGGCGAATTTACCGTCATACTCAACTCTGAAGTCGAAGCCGATGACGCCAGCCTTGTCAGCACTCTCAGCAATATACTTCAGAATGTCGAAAACGGGTGTGTTTTCATATTCCAAGAGAGTATAAGTCGTATCCGTGTCTTCAATTAACTCGGTTGAGTTGCGGACATGGCTTAAACCCACGTAGTTGTCAATGAGGTCTTTGACGATGGCCTCTCCTTTTTGATTCTCGTAAGTTTTGGTCACTACTCGTCGGAAAATCTTCTCGCCACAGCATCTTCCTCGCACCCGAATATAGTTTTCAACAGGTGTGGACTGCGGTTCAATTTCTTCAACTCGGCCCGTTAGAATGAGAGGGCAATTAACTCCTCTGCCGATGCTTATGCTTCCGTTGTCACCAACGTTGATCGGATTCGTTACCGTGTATTTCTTATCAAAATTCTGTAGCAGGCAGTCGAAGCTTGAAACCTCTTTTGTGCAGCCGAGATGAACCCGTAACTCTAAGATGTCTCCTTGAGGAGGAGTAACAGAACCGAAAACAACTGCAGCTTTGGGGATTTCCACACTCAAACTGTAAGCCCAATATGTTCCAACCACCGTCGAATTTGCGTAGACGTTGCCAGACGTTGCTAGAGTGAAAGATCCAATGTTCGTTGAATTAAGCAGAATATCACCTGATGTACCCTCCGTTTGAGGCTCAAATGTGCCGATTTCTGTAACGTCGTCGAGCCAGACTTTTCCCACATTTAACCCCAACAAATCGCTTCTATTTCTTTAGGAAATCTTTTCGTTAAGAGTTGCAAAAGAGGAATGTATTTGGATAGTCTACCATGGACTTTTATTCTTTTACGAGTATAGTGGACATTAACATCACTAAAAACTAAATACAAGAGATTCTCTAGTGTTGAGATGTTCCACGTGTAAAGGTGAGTTTTTGTTTTGTCAGGATCATAGGCACTGGGTAGTCTTATAAGAATGATTTTAGCAACTCGTTTCCATTCATTTAATGCTTTAAATGGGTTTTTCAAATGTTCAAGAACATGAATAGCATAAACTTTCTTGAAAGTTTTATCTCGGAATGGCAAGTTTTCAGCATCAGCTTTAATGAAATTCTTAATTCTTTTTGGATCGTAGGGTAATATAGATTGTTCTTTGTTATTTGGAAAAAGATCGATATTAACGTCTCCTCTCGGAGTAGCTCCACAACCCACATCTAATGTTTCAAAGATTTCCAAGATTAAACCTCAAATATTCTGACTTCAGCGCCGTCAAGCCAAACTTTACTCACATTTAACCCTCATCCAGAATTATATCTTCTGTTCGATGTTGTTTTTCAATTCTTATGAAGGGAACTGTTTTTCCGTTTATCTGAGCACGTTTTGCTGGGGCATCAACACTTTCAGCTTTTTCACGTGCAATACTAAATCTTCCGATGATTGTTGGACTTTGAGAATGAGAAGGCAAAGTTTCTATCACTGAAGAGTGTTTAGAAATTCTTTCCAAATTTTCTGTAGTCACTATCTTTTCTGCAAGCTCATGGTCTGTTCCCCAAACTTCTACGATACACCATTTTTCTATTTCATTGTATTCAAGCACTAACAGGTTCATGCCGTGTTCAAGCTCAATGTCCGGCTGAAGGCTTCCAGCCTTTCTGGAGCCCACGGTTTTAACTTTCAAAATTTTCCTTTCTATCATCTCACTCACCTTTACAATTCTTGAAACTCTTTCAAAGACCAAATACCAAATTCTACGCCCGGAGCGGTTCCACCAGTATATGATTCGATGTAGAGACTCATAGGATTCTGTGGAATATTCGTTGTATGCGTGGCTTTCAAAGCTCCGTCAACATAAAACTTGATTGAAGCCGAAGCCCATTCTATTTTAAACGTTTTTTCAGTTGTCCAATCCTCGCCAGGAAGATCGGTTTGAGTTGTTGTCTCATTAACCTTGTTTGCGACTGTATATGTTCCTCCTACATTCTGGAACCAGATTAAACCTTCACCAGCCCAGCCGTGGTGATATTCGAAACCAAATACATGTATTCCTCGATTTGCTCCTGGATTCTTGATATAGGCTTTGCACTGGTAAGTTCCAAAGTCAAAAACTGCTCCAATTGTCCACAATGAACCATAAATATTGGTTGGAGCAACCGATGAAACTCTGGTGGTGTAGTAGCCATCTGCGTAATAGCTGAGGGTATATTGACTTGTGCGGGTTGCCAGAGTCCATAAGGGTAACGCATCACGTAGTTTTTGTTTATCTATGTTTATGCTCATTCAATTCCTCTCCTTCGAAGCTCCTCTTCCTCACCAGCCCGACGAATCGACCGAGTATAACCAGGCGTCTCCGCTGCAGCAGCATTATATCGCTCCACAGAAGATGTTGCAACATTCATTTGAGAAGCAAAATATGCCATAGCAGCCGCAGCCGCGATAATCACACCTATCCCGACACCGGTGAGGGCCAAGAACGTTGCATGACTGATGTTAAGGGCGTTTTGAATTGCAGTAGCGACAGAAGTAACCGAGCTGAGAACCTGGATTGCACGCACAACGCCGCCTACTGCAGTCATGCTCATGCCCAGAGTTCGCATCCAACTTGACTGTTCTTTGCTGAGAATGCCAAATTGTTCACCGAGGCGACCGATAGAAGCTGCACCCATCCCCAACGTTGTGAGGTCTCGAGCTGCCTCCTTGAAGCCAACAGACATAGATTCTGCGGAAGCCTTAACCTCAGCACTCATCCTTGCGGCGTCACTACTTATCTTACCGAACTCCTCGCTTGCCTCATTATAACAGGCAACGGTTATGGCTACCTCTTGAAAACTCATCCAGAAGCCTCCCTTATCGCCCAACTAACCGCTCTATGAACAGCATTCACCAACGCTTGCATTCTCAACTCAACAGCACGACTCAAGAAGCGACGGGCTTCCATGTACCTGGTTCCAAACTCCACATAACCTGCGTAATGAGCAGAAGCCCCCACCTTTAGGATCCAGTCTTCTATCTTGGCATAAATTGTGCTTCGCAGATATCCCGTTCTGACAGGACATAAAGCCCTAGCCACATTCGCAATCGTCTCGCCCTCGAAAGCTAGACCATAATGCACGTGCTCCTTCATGGCCTCATCTAACTGATTCAGTCTTGAACGCAACTCGGGTATTCCATCAAGCCTTACATTAAGTTCAGCAAATGGCATTCAGAATCTCCTCAGTTGCGACGTACATGCGGGCTTTGACGCTTAGCCTTCTCCACCTCTTCCCTAGTTTGCCGATCCACCTCGTTAAGGATAACAAGAAATTCCTCAATAGTCTTAGCTGGTTGACGCTCAAGCTCTTCCAGGGTCCAACCAAACTCTTTGCACAAACGGAATTTCGTGAGGCTCGAATGTGGAGTTTCACGTCTCATCGCCCGGATCAGTTTTTTCGCTCTTCTCTGGTCAAGCCGCAGACACGATTGACAGCCTTACTCAACAACTCACCAAGGCCCACTGGAACCCCATTTTCCTCGCTCAGCAACTTCTCCAATGTAATCGGGTTAGACTTAGGTTGCTCCTTCAAACTCGCGATAATTGTCTCCGCTTGGATAGCTACATAGTCTGAGGATACTACTTGCCCTGTGATCTGATGATATTTCGTGTGTTTCTGGATTATGCGGCTGCGCTTAGCCCATGTGATCTCTTGGAAGACGTATCGACCGACATATCCCTCGCCAAAGCGTTCGTCTATCTCAACCGTTTCTTTTCGCATCATTAATCCTCTCCATAACTTTGATTCGATTTTCAAGCGCAGTTTTCAGGTCCTCCACGATAAGTTCTTGAAATTCAAGTGGTAGCGCATGAAGTCTTTTTATCCATGAACCCATGTCAACCACTCCCTACAATCACGATAGTGAAAGCGAACGCATCAATGCCCGATATCGTTGCACTAACATCGAGAACAAAGGTTATGGGAATAGAGCTGTCAACTGGAATTTCGCTTCCATCGTAATTCCAAGTCAGGGTTATGAAAGATGAAGCATTCGCCGGCGTCCAATCTTCCGTGAATAGGCTCAGAGTTATCGGAACATTGCTTTTGTTTTTGATGTAAGCTGAAAAATTCTTCTGTTCACCAGGCTCAACCATGCCCCAGTTAATGCTGGTTACCCGAACCGTCAAGTCAATGTCTTTGTAAACGTCGACTCCGACCAGTTTTAGAGTTGCTGAACTTGGGATGCGACGTGTCCACTGCATAACCGCAACCGTCGAAACTATGCCGAGACATAACCCAAACACAGCTGCTAAAACAACTACGTGAACACAAAACTTCTTTTCCTTCAAGCACCCCATGTCAAAACCACTTCCTCTCAGCTGATCGCCACGGTTTTGGCAACAAATGGCGCCTTAACAGCCACGAGATCCTCAATTCTGGTTGGTTTAGAAACGCTCTCCCACTTGCAGCCGCTGAAAGTAGCCTTATTGATTCCGCCAAGACCGAACTCTAGGCTGAACTCGTTATCGTTGATGGCGTCGTCAAACTCTTCATCCGTCTCAAAATCAAAAGTTAGCTCTCCTGAGAGATCTCTGTGTCGTGCAGCCAAGTACTTCAGCATGTAACCGTCTTGACCTCGAATCACTGGGATTCGTTTCAGGTTGTTGGCTATGACGAATTTGAAGTCGGTGACACGCTCCAGCGTTATCGTGTTCTTCTTGACGTAGCTTTCATAGAAAGGGATAGCCGCCTCATGATCGGTGTATGATGCGCCCGCTTTTGTGGTTAAAATCCCCGCGTTCCGTCCTACAAAGCCAGTCGTTATCTTGAGGCAGTCCTCCACCGAACATTCAGCAGTCACGTTGTCTATTCTGCAGCCTTGGTACAGTAGCGCAAATAGGCTAGCGGCTTTTTCGTAGATGATTTCTATGCTGTAGGATTTTAGCAGAGTCAGGTCATCAAGAAAATCCGTGTGTGGGTGATAGTTCACTCTTAGATCGGCTTGTCTTAAGCCTCTTTTGATAAACTGCAAGTCTCTGGACCCTGTTCCGCGTACCTTGATATTACTTGGATTGAGTATCGGGTCCACGCTGATGACAGATCCTATTCCATGCATTGCGGGAGTTGCCGGTGTTACTCCATAGGTTGTCTCCTCAACATAGTACAGTTTTGCTTCATGGGCACCGTAAGGCATGCTCAACTGTTCTCAACTCCAATCATTCTAAGCTGTTCCTCCAAAACGATGCGTAACAACAAACCAAGTGACAGCCCACCAAGGAGGCCTAAACTGCAGGTCCTCACTTTCAGATGGAGAAATTAAATCAACATAACTGAGGTTTCCGCCAGGAGCCTTACAGTTGGACCTTATGATGCGCTCTATTTCTCTGCGAAGTTTCCACCGCATCTTCTTGCCAGTTATCCCAGTCTTATCGATCGCCCAGCCCGTAATCCGATAAGCATCACGATAGAGGACCTTTCCCGCACCAATGGCTAGTTGCTTCACGTTGCTGCGACTCGGGTCTAAATCAATCGTGACTTGGGCATCATAGTTTTTGAACGCCTTACTGTTGAAGCCTTCCTGACTAACGTGGCAGGTTGCAGCCGTAACATTATCGTCTTTCTTAACTGAAATGTTGTCCTTGATTAAAGTGAGAAGCGTGGTTTTAGGATCCTCTACGCTCATGTCATCACTCGCCTACAGAGAGCGGTTCGATATTCCAGATTGCCGCGGAAAAAGTATGATTCTGGGGGTAGGATCTCCCACTCAGCGCTCTGCCAAACTACACGGTCTTTCTGTTGAATGTTCGCAGTCACAAAAATGCGAATATAGTCCGCCACGGAGTAACCAGGTTCAAAAGCTATTTCCTCTGCTCGAGCTTGCTCCACAATGGTCTTAATGTCTTCGGTTGTCCATATTATGGCCAAATCCCCGGTATCTGGATCAGCAGCGCCTTCCTGCCTTTTCTTCCAAGTAACCGTTATGCCTTCATGAGCTAGGATCTGCGGAAAATAACCCGTGTTAAACCCTCCCTAGATAGGGCTCGCGCAACCTCTCAATCAACCGTTCAACTTCTCGGTAAAGAGTTTCAGCCTTTCCACTCTGAGAGGGCCCACTTGATTCAGCAACACTTAGAGAACCAATTCTATAGCTTAGACCAGAAGCAACTCCACCGCTTACGTAAACCAAGCAATAGATCGCCGCAAGATTAGTGATAGCAGCAGCTTCAGCCTGAGAGCAATTTGTATAATCAATGGTGAGCCCCGTCTCTTCCTCAATCGTAGCTTCAGAATCTTTAATCAGCTCAGTTACCTTTGAATCATCGATATCCGTAGCAGAGAGCTTAACTCGATCCCGAACCCTATCAGGAGTGACAACTGCCAAACACGTTCGGCTCCTAAATACATGTAAAATGAGGAAACAAGCTCAAATAAACAATTTGACGGAAAAAGATACGCTAAAAAAGATGTGCTAGAAAAGATACGCTAAGAAATAGACGGAAAAAGTGGAAAAAGAAGAGCTTATTGTTTAAACTATTTTAGACTCTTCTTCATCTTTCGATGTATATATTCCTTGAACCGTATTGCGGGGTTCCTCTCTGGCGGAATAAGGCGAAGGGCATCAATGATAGATATCCTGCTTCTATATCTCTCAACTATTTTCGATGTTTCTACTGTAACATCGCTTAATAGACGCAGTTTATCTCTAACCTCTTTCAATATCTCTTTAAAATTGCCTCTTCTCTTACCCCTGATAATAGTGTCAAAAATCAAGTGTTGAGCTCTTAGGTACTCCCTTAGTAAACTCTTCTCGTGCTTCGTGATGAGAGGTTTATCTATGAGAACTCTAGCGTGAGTATGGAGTATGGCTAGGTCATCGTAGTAGCTGCAGCGTTCTTGACGGCCATAAAAATGGAATTCGCTTCTACAATTTTCACATGTGTCAAACGTAATCTTAACCTGACGATTTTCACTCGGGGAGTTGACCAGTCTCTCCTTGATGAAATTTCCACAAAGGTCGCAGTAAAATTTAGCTAGATTTCTATAAACCATCTACCCATCCCTCCACCCAAGTGGAGCAAACCTGTGGAGAGTCCACTTTCTCCACCCCCTTAACGGTTATATCCTCATCATCTCCCTAAAAAAAATTGTGGAAAAGGAATAATTTTCACCAACCGATAAGTTAACAGAACCAAGAAGAGGAAAAGATAATTTTTAGGCTTTTGCGCCGTGGGCTTTGATTGCTCGACGTACAACGTCTATGACAACTGCAACTATTACTGCTTCTCCCATGGGTAACGCTTGAGATGCAAGTATCAACATAGGCTCATAGAACAGCCAAGTTTCCGCTAACCTGCCAAAATCATATTCTACTCCGCGATCACGCGAAAGATTCTCCACGTACCCAAAGATGTTAACGATTAACCCCACGATAACCCCGATAAGCATCGGATTCTCATACCACAGTTCACCGCCCTTCAGCAAATTCGTGAGAAGACCTTCAGCATCATTTATCGGAGGAATTACACCAAGGCCTACGAATAAGCCTACAAGCACGAATGCCACTGCAATCACGGCGCAAAGCACTTTCATCTCATACTTCATTTTGATCCTTTCACCTCCCCTCACGTTCTAAGCCAGTATGACGGCATCTAGAACGTAACCATAAAAGACCGGAAGAGGTGATTTCATAGGGCGCGCGTTTATTTTTCTGGTGAACATAGCCTTGAGCTTTCAAGTCACGAAGAGCCTTACGGAACATGGCACCGCTAAAACTGTTGTCTCTAACAGCAACCTTCTCCAGATCAGTCCATCTTTGACGCCCTTTCTCAAGCTTACCTAACAAAATCTCCCACAACCTAAACCGTTGAGACAAGGCACTCATTCTTCAATAGGCTCCTCTTCAGCTTCTTCCTCAGCCTTCTCAAGCGCCAAGCCCATGTCAACCAAAATCTTTCGAAACTCCTTAGCAGAAATTATGTCGGGTCTATCTCTTGCGATGTCTGCGAGTATGGGCAACAACGCTTCAACATCAGGCTTCTCCGGTAATCCCCAATTAAGACGTACATCAGCCTCGACAACATCATGCCCAGATTGTTTGATAACAGGAGCAAAAACTTCACCTTCCACAATCCGCTCAATAAACCGCTGCAAAGCCATAACCTTACGCTCAGCCATCTCATCAGCAACGCGAGCAAAAGCTTCGGTAAAACCACGCTCTGTAAACAACTTCGGAAGAGGAGTCTCCAATCCAAGATAAACTTGATTGCGGATATGTTCGACGTAAGATTCAAATCGACTACGAGGGTCCACAAGAATAGTTTCAACTGAGGCATCCGACTGATTAGTCACATATCTTGCTCCTTCCCGGGGCATGTTCACAACTTTCTGCTGGATCTCTTCTATGTTACGGGCCTTCGGAAATTTCCACAGCTCTGTCGGACCAGCGTATTTCTTGATGATATCCGTCATCCCCTTCTCCATTCCAGCCTTCATAGCAACAAAAGAAGGCCGCGTTTCACCATCTGCTACTTTAAGTTCCATGCAGAGAACATGTAGTATCCCGGTGCCAAAAGCCTCTTGAGCTACAGGATTCCAGCGAAAATGAGTGATTCGCGCAGGGTCCAGAGTCTTTCCACCATAGCTAAACGTCTGCTTGTAACCCTGAACCTCACCATACTTACCTCGTAAGATCTTGTCAACGCTCGTGACCGGTAAAAGTGTGAGGGCCTCTAATCGTTCTGGTTCAATCTTCTCCCAGAAACTATTCCCCAAAGCAACAATCTCACGAGCTGTCGTCTGCAACAACCCATCCAGATTCACATGCTCATTAAAGTCATCAACAACTTTCTTTGCCTCTTCAAATCCTTCAGCCGCTGTTGTGTAGAAGCCCATGCCCACCGCTTGATCAGCTAAAAAGTCAACTGCAGCCTTAGCCGCAGGATCCCGCATATAAAAGTCGACAAGAGTGTCAAACCCGATAGATGGAGTCTCACCGATTTTAGATTTCCATGCAGGTAAAAGAACAGCTTCCGAGCGACTGATTAAACTAGTAAAACGGTCAAGAACTCGTCTCCCAAAACCTCTGAGATGTTTACTCAGCTTAACGTCACCTCAACAGGCAATCTATCTGAATAATAAGGCGGTGTGTGTTTAGTGCAGACGTAACGGGTTGTTAAGGTCCACTCAGGCGGGCGACTGAAACCTTCTGCTTTAATGTCAGTTCCAGCCTCAATGCGATACGCTTTAGGATCCATGTCAGGCGTGAAAGGTGTCATCTCAGCCCCGCATAAGGGACAATACCGGTCACAGTCACAATCCTTAATGGTTCCTGACGACCGAGGCTGAACGTGCGTTCTACCACAACGAGGACATTTACCTCTAACCCAGCCTACTCTCGCACTCATTTTGAACGCCTTAAAGGCTCTTTAATGGTTGGCTTTCTTTTCGAGTTTAGCGAGGCGATCCTTGACTTTGTCGATTTCAGCCGTCAGCTCAACGTTATCCAAGACTTTCTTTTTGGTCATGTTTCATGTCTCCATAAAAAAGGGGAAAGAAGGCCTAGGCACCAGTGATTTTACCGATAGCGTTAGCCCGCATTGTATTGTAGACCCAACGAGCCGTGATAGCAACGCCAGCCAGGTCTTTTACCGGGTCCTCATACTCTTCGGTAGTGATGTCCCTTCTCACGAAGAGCACGCCTGCATGTTTGCTGTCATCAAGCAATACTGTGCCACTTGGGACTCTTGTTGAGATCAAGACACGCATGCCAAGTAACGTTCCGATTTTTCCTGTAGGCGCCACTGCTGGACCACCCCACTCCATAGCCTTCTGAATAGCCGTGTCCTTCAGCAGATCAGCAAACTCGCTGGGATGAACCGCTATAACATCAGCTGCGAAATCATCTGACATGATTAAGTTAATCATGTTGACAATATCCGCATACGCCAGGGTTCCTGATGTTGCTGCTGCAGCGCTGTTCCCCGCATCCGTAATCATCTGGGTTATGATTTTCTCGGTTTCGAGGTCTGCCATGGCACGGCCTGCTTCTGCAAGCTGATATTGGATAACGTCCCATTCGGCGTCTTCGACCATTTCTCTGCTGATCAAGGGGCGAACCCCGTATTTCTTAGGCGTCAAAGTCACACTGTCATAGTTTTCTGTGCCAATAGGAATCTCGGCGCCTTCAGCTACGTCGTAAGCCTTGCTTAGTATCGCGCGTGGAATCTTTATGCTAGGCGCATCCTTCGCCATCACTTGGACAAGCTCTCTGCCGATTAAGTTAGGCTTCGCAGCTTCCCACACAATATCGAGTACCTTTGCAACTGCTTGGCTGCTGTCGCTAAGTAACGTTCGTCGGAGACGAGGGTCTTGACCCGTCAATACGGGAATCATTTTCTGCTGCAGCTCCCGATGAAGCTGATCCACTATTTTTCCGCTGAAACTTGTGTTGAGATGTTGTTCGAGACGTTCAACCGCTAAATTGGTTCTTTTCAATCTGTCCACCTCACTTGCATACGAAAACGAGTATCCAGTCGTCTGCTGCCGCTGCTGCCTGCAATGCGATCCCCGCCTTTCTGCCATAGTAGATCGTGTACGTCGCCGTTCCCCCTTCATTCACAGCCTGATCGCTTAGCTCAATGGCTCTGCCGCTGGCGTCGCTCTTCACCGCCTTTCCACGAGTGATCGCTCCACCAGCCTTCATTTTGCAGACTCCGTGAAGGCAGACTGACACTTTTTCGCCGCTAGAAGCGTCTTTCAAAGCTGTACCAATCGGGTCGCTGTCTAGGATTGCTGGCTGAACTTCCAAGTCTCCTGTTAGTCGCACGTAGGTGCCTTTGGTAACGGCTGCTGTTGCCTTGAAAAGCGAGACAATTTCGCCTTCGCTTATGAAGCCTTCCTCGTCGGGCCAGTTGTCAGTCATTGCTGGCCCTCCATCACTTCACGAAGCGACAGATTCTTAAGAGACTCTTCGTTGCCCTCGGGTTCCTGGGGCACAATAACTGCTCGGCCAAGTTTCTGCTCAACTTCGCCCTCATTGGTAGATGCCCCTGTTTTCGCTCCCAGAGCTTTCTCTAATGCTTGAATTTCTGAATCAAGCGCGTCAATTTGCTGTTGAAGCTTTGCTTTCTCTTCTTCTGTCGCGGCTTCCAGCTTCTCAGTCAAAGCAGCCTTCTGAGAGGTCAAATCGGCAATTTTCTGTTTTATCTCTTCGGCAGTTAGATCAACTGCTGGTTCAGCTTCTTCATTTGCACGTTCAATCTTGCCCAGTCGCTCGTCAAGGTTAGTCAGCTTGGAATCAATGCTTTGCAATATTTGCGGAAGTGTTTTCTTCTCTGGAACTTTGAGATGTTGGTTTAGTCTGTCAAGTTTCTCCTCGAATTTCTCGAATTTTTCCTTAATTTCTTTTTCTTCCATACTGCTACTCTCCGTAGCACTCGACGGCGCAGGACTAACCTGAACGCCTATTGGCTCGGTTTGAGCGTGCTCTTTAATCCAAACTTCAGCTTGTTCACGGGTCCAGCCTTTCGCTTTCAAAAAGAGAAACGCAAAATCTTCCTCTGCCTCAGGCTTTTCTTGAAGACGTCCCTTAATCGCTTGGATTCCAGCTGCTAGGTCTCGCCAGCCTAAAGTGAAGAAGTCGGGCAAAAAGCCGTGAACGTCACGGATTGGCCATAAGATAAATTCTTGATCAGCTTGTTGCTGAAGTTTTTGCATAACCTGGATGCTGGTGCCAGAAATAGCTGGTACGGCCACTAGGCTTAATTCGGCGTTGTACAAGTCATGCGGAACTTTTCCATCCAAAACATCCAAACGAGTGTAGTTAGCTGCAATAGAAACGTGATTAATCAGGCGTTTACGGATCTTTTGCTGAGCCTCCTCATCGTAAATTTCAGCTTCATAAAAAAGTGTGTTCGAATCAGGATCCCACTCGCTTTTGGCGACTTTTCCAACAGCATTCATCGCCGAAACATGTTCATAATAAACAGGGGCTCCAAGAAGTTTCGCAGCAAATTTCTCCAACTCCTCAGGCGTCAAATCGTAATCGTTACGATCCAAACCAGCTATCGTTGCTACCCCAAAAATCCTCAACGGTTTATCCGTGATCTTCTGCATAATCTGGAAGGGCGATAACACGCTAACGTGTTCACGGACCCGCCCGCCTTGATGTTCCTTGAACCATGCCTTCGCTTTCTCTAAGGTCCACTTATTCTTATCAAAAAGATAGCTCTGCACTTCAGTAGTGTCCTGACCCTTCGGCTTACCAATAACCGCTTTTATACGCTCTTCCTCAGAAAGCGCAATAGTGCGGAGACTGCCCTCTTGAAACTCGCTTGGGCTACGATGTCCAGAACGAATGGAATCAGCCGTAACTTCCCACGGCAACTATAGAGCCAGACCTGTTGAGTTTAAGTCGGGCAAAAACACGACAAGCTAGGGCGAAGCTCCACTATGCAGTGCCGTGTCTTCGCCCTAACCACTAACAAATAATTCATAATAGCTAATATGCTTTTCGGCGTCTACACCAAAGATAGTTTCAACGCAGGTGTACAGTCTATGTTATTCCCTTCTCTTCTAATTCTTTGATTCTCGGATCGTCCTTTGGAGCTCTGCTTTTGACAATATTTAAGAAGGCTCTATGCTCCTCTTCAGTCTTGATTAATATGTCATACCATTTACAGACTTTTATTCCATCTTTTTCGAGTCTAATTTGCTCTCGCCTTACCAGGGCATCGTCCTTGATATTGTAAGCAATTAGATACCCATGTACATCGTCCCCTCGAATATTTTTCCCTATCAAGCCTTCAGTATTTGTTCCGTCTAACCAATCCCTTAGATAATCTACGTACTCTTTTATTTGAGTAAGCTCTTTAGTGCCTACAACAACACCAGGTCTTTTTAACTCAATGACCAACACGTCAGTCCCTCCCCTCATGACGACAACATCTGGTACTTTTCTTCCGCCTTTGTCAGCGACTTTTATGCCAAATCTTTCGTCTAAAACCTTTTTCAGGCTTGGTTCGTAATCCATTGGTTGATATTTGATCCCTAGAAGCCAGGGATATTTTCGAATATGGTCGTGCATATCAGGTTTTTCAGGCACCCCAGCCTCGATCATTTCTCGAAATCTCCGAATTACTAATACGTGAGAACCCACAATTTTATGGACTCTTATTGCTTCTAAAATGTCGAATTCCGTTAGAATTTTGATTGTTTGCTCCATTTCTTCTGGAGGCATCTTGACTACTTCTACGAGTAGATCAGTAATCACCTTGTCTTGGTAACCGTCCACGACATGATTGAAAAGTTTTGATAGCCTCTCTGGTTGCATTGTAGGTACCTCAGCCAATTTTCGCATGGCTAAATTGAGTTCTTTTTGTTCTCTGGGCTGGAATCTTTTTATTTTTTCTACTAGTTCAGGATACTCCTCCCTCACTTTCTTTAGAGTTTTCTCCCCTCTTCTCTTAGACCACTCCCTCAATAAAGCTCCAATCTTTTTCCTCGCCCATTCGTACAAAGGTCGATTCTGGGGATTTTCCCAGTTTATTCCTGATCTATTTGTCATGATAGTGTCACTTTCGTATGGAATGCCTTCATCAACAAACTCCGCAATTATTTCTCCAGTCAAGTATCTGAGACCATGTTGTCCCCAAGTGCCGCCAGCCAAGTTAAAATCCCACGGGTCTTGTGCAACTCTACCTTTTGCAAGTATACTCACTCCATGAAATTCTTTCATTTTTATTGTGTCTGCGGTGAAACCGATCCACCACTTTATTTCCAAATCGTTTGGCAACATGGTGGTTCCAAATCCGTCTTGGTCAATTTCCGCAACTTCTTCGTCCTCTTTCTCTGGAAAGTGAAATTCCAGAGAAACCCGCTTTTTTTCTAGAGGAGTGTCATTTACGTGAACCTTGAACTTATCCGAAAAAATCGAAAATCTCGTAGACATGCTACTCATGAATTGATTCTCAGGAATCGCCCTTTCCAGAGATAAGTCTTTAAGAATTATTTCAGTTCCATCAGGCGATTTGACTGGTTTTTCATCTTCTATCATTTTTGGGAAGTAGGTTTTGCCTTGTTTCAATGCATCCAGATCATCAAAGCTCATCCGAAAATGTGTGAGTTTTCCGTTTGAAACAGTCTTAATTTCCAGTATTTTGGCAATTCCAAAACCCGCAAGCTTTCCAAGCCCTTTATGGGCCATTAGGGGTCTTCCTCCAAGGGTATTCTCTGTTTTTTCAACTTCTCTTCGATTTCTGCCAATCACCAAATATTTTTCGTCACAATCACTCCAATTCATCCCACAACCGTTATCTTTGACGATAATCTCGTCTTTGGGGTTCAAAGGCTTTCCGAGAGGAATTGTTACGTGCACCTCACTGGCATCAGCATCCCAAGCATTAGCAATCAGTTCAGCCAAAGCTGCTACAGGTCCCTTATAATTTTGAAGACCTAAATGGCGAACAATTCCTCCACCAGCATATCTCATTTCTAGTTGTCTCATCACTAAAATCGAACTCCGATGACCAATTCGCTATGAAATAATACCTAGTCTTCTATAAAAGACTCTTGTGAAATGTCAAAGACTTGAGTCTACGGACATTTGGCAATAATCACATAAGTATCTCAATGGGCATTCACGACACAAGGGATTCTTTTTGCAGACTAAGGCGGCAAAATCCAATAGTGCTTCGTTATAAAACATGACCCGATTTTTGGGAAGGAGCCTAGTGGCGAAGTCCCACAGCTGCTTATCTTCACTTGGTCGCTTCTTCCCTCTCAGAACACCAAAGACTCTTGATAAAATACGTACAACATTTACATCAACAAGGGAAACATTCTCAGCAAAACCAAAACATAATATGGCCCTCGCCGTGTAAAGCCCTACTCCTGGAAGCTCAATCAATGCGTCTTCTTGATCCGGGATTCTGCAATTGTATCTATAGCACACCTCTTTCATGAGTGAAATGAGCCACTTAACCCTCTTTTTTAATCCCATAGGATAGAAGAACTGCTTGAGACTGTCAATGTCTGCTGTCACTATACTCCGAGGCGAAGGAAATTTCTCAACAAGTTTCGGAAAGAACTTTGCGACTCGATTTGCTGGTGTCCTCTGCAGCAGGATTTCAGCCAACAGCACCTTGTATGGAGTTCTGTCTTTTCTCCACGGAAACGCCCTTTTGTTCTTCTCGCCCCACTCGAGTATTAGTTGAACAAAACGAGTTTCCTTATTTTCTGGAGTATTCGATAGCGAAGTAGTTCACCTTTTCTACTTTTCTCTTGAGGATGAACGGCAGTTCCTATGGCGGTTGCCAGCGTGGGCGGCATTGCGTTTCCAATCTGCCACGTTATCGACTCCTTAGAGCCGTCAAATTTGCAGTTATCGTCGAAGGACTGAAGTCTAGCTGCTTCTCTTGGAGTAATGCCTCTGTCTTGATCCGGATGAATAAAACGACCACAGGCAGGAACAGTGCAGCGAGAAGTAATCGTGGCAGAAGGTTTCAACCAAACCATTCTTCCATATACACTTTCTGCTCCTCTGCCACGCATCTTTTTGTGACAGGGTAGCCATAAGTGACTAGGGAGACTCTTGCGACTTCCACCATTTTTTGGTATGTTTTTAATGATTCTAAGTGCATTTTCTCCATGATCCGCGGCTTCGTGTAGAGGAATTGTAGGATGCTTCTCGCCGCTCTTGAGTGGAGGCAAGTCTGCGATGCTGTCCCTTACAGTTACCCAAGGCAACAAGCTCTCATCTCTTGCTAAATGTGGGTCTGCATGTGTTTCCCAAGGAAGAATTGGGAGAAGGTCGCCAGTAATCGCTTCTTCTCTGGTAAAGATGATGATCAGCCTTTTTCTATGTTGAGGAACACCGAAGTTGGCGGCGTCCAACAACTTCCCAATCGGGAAGTAACCATGTCTCTCCAACTTTTTTATGAACTTCCTAAGGAAAGCTTTTCCTCTTCCTTGCATTATTCCAGGAACGTTCTCGAAAATGACCATTCGTGGGAAAATCTCAGCAATTCGTCGTGCGAACATCATCAGCAGGTCGTCTCTGTGGTCTCGAGAGTCTCCTTTCCTTGTCCTTCTGAGCGAACTGAAGCCTTGGCAAGGAGGGCAGCCTACTACGACATCGACTTCGCCTCTTTCCAAGCCTGTCTGCTTTAGAATTTGCTCGCCGGTAACGTTTCTAAGATCCCCTTCTATAGGTTGAACACCCACATTCATCGCATAGGACTCACACGCTGAACGATCTATGTCCACCGCCGCCACTATCTTGAACCCCGCTTCCTTAAATCCCACCGATGCCCCTCCACAACCAGAGAACAAATCAATCAAAGTCAACGGTGGACACAAAGTCAATCGCTCCCCACGCGAGAACACTCAGTTTCTATATGTGCTGGTAATAAAATAAATTCTTTTGTAAACCTTCTATACGCTTTATCCAAGTTCTACGCTTATTTCTTCTTCGGTACCACCCCAAGCTCCATTCATAAAGCTTGTTAGGGCCCATTTTAAGCCTCGTTTCTCAGCTGCACGTTTGCCTATCTTCCGTTCTAGTCTTCGGTTTATACGTTTGATGCGGCGTGTAATATGCCAATATTGTAAGCCATAGTGCTCAACTTGAGGTAGAATGTCTTTGGGTAGAATGCCTGCAGAGCCTGCAGTACGGAGGACATCTAGGACCGCTCGATCTACTTCATCTTCACACGCCATGCTTATGATGAAGTCTTTGTCGAAGATGAGAAAGGGATCTAAACCCTCAGAGAGACGCCTGAGTAAGCGTTTTATCTCGTTTATGTCGCGTTCTATCGCCGAGATTTTTTCAAAAGCATATCTGGTTCTCCCTTTCTTCTCTGCTTGAGAACGTTTTCTAGGCTGAGTTTTAACATGCTGAGATGCTGACACCATTAAAAAGATTCCACCCTTATGCTGTTTACAATGTTGAAAACCATATAATGTGAAGCTGTTAGAGTAGATGGTTTAGCCACACATTTGACGGCACTTGAAAGAAGCTTGCGAAGAGTTTCTACTGCAAAAAGAAGGCTGGAAAACAGTTCTTTTTTCAACATTCCAGAAGGCTCTAAACGCCTTTTTTCCGCTGAACTAATCATTTTCATGTGATGTACCTCGCATCGTTCAACGGTGGAAGACCACTCTTAGGCGTCAAAGCCTGCTTCAAAACCTCAATCAACTGCTCAGCTAGACGTTCATTACGTTCAGCCCAATCCATGTATGATGCAATAACCTCAACGCCAGTCGGGTGAGTGCGATCACCAACCTTAATGACGACACCATTACTCTTTTTGAAGAGATCTATCACCAGGTAAGGCAACCGCTCTTTCGTGTCAAAAACAAAATGAGCTCCCTTGAAGCGGACACTCTGCAACACTTGCTCCAGAACCTTCATGTCTGTGATGAGGCCGGTGAAGCTAAAACCGTTACAAACAAGTTGATACGCCTTCCCAAGATTCGCTGGCTTACGCACATACAAGTTCACCCGATCCGTCTCAAACCACTGTAAACGCCCAAGCCTATCCTTCCACAACAACCACCTGTTACGAGCTCTAGTCTCAATCCAACCAACCTCTAACGCCTTACCTCTATCCACCCAACCAGGCACAAAACACCAACCACGCCACCCATGAACAGATGAACACTTTGAACCTCGCTCATTTCGATAGTCATACTTCCACTTTGAGCGAAGATGAGTAACATAATCTCGATAACGGCGATACGGCAAATTCAACAACTTACACAGTGACTTTGCTGTTAACAATGGATTCTTTTCAAGAAGATCAAACACTGCTTGCCTTATACTCTGACCCTGACTACTCTGACCATCATACCTTTGACTATGCAGACTGAACCTCCCCCTTAAGCTTACCCTCATACGATTTCCCATGAGGTGGAATCCCAAGTCGCTTGCGAAGCTCACAATCAACCGCACAACCTAGTTTGAAATTCCGACATTGCCCAAAACAATAACGCCAAAACTCCTCATACGTCTTGAATCTCAATGAAAACTCAATTTCACTCATGGCTGAACCTGCCAAAACCGATAGCAAATAGAAAAAAAGGGGAAGTGAGCGAACCCCCTCAGCTAAAAAGTATAAATTATAGCCTAGGCGATGGTGTTCCCCGGGCTACCATTACAGGTGTAAGAGAATACTCTCCCCATTTTTTCTTGATCTCGGCTGATTGTGTGCTAATTTTTTGTTTGCATACATGTGCATACGGCAAGTAGAAAGATTTAACGCATGCATACATACATAAGTGACCTCGATGTCTCCTTATTCTTCTTCTCCTTTGCCTCGGCTCTCGTTTCTCGATGTTATTCGAGGGGTTGCTGCTTTATGGATGGTCGTGTTTCAAACCCTTGACGGATTCGGATTTTACGATTTATATGCGTCTTCATGGTTTCAGTTCGGGCTCAATTGGGTTCGCTTGTTCTGGTTTGTGAGCGGTTTCTCGTGTGTGCTTATGTATCGAAAATACAGTCTGAGACGGTTTTGGTTAAAGGTTGCTCGTCGGTTCGCCTTGTTTACGGCTGTCGGATTGTTCTTAGCCTTAGTCGTTCCGTTCAACATAGACGTTGCACAAATCTGGTTTTACGAAGCGGTTTCAAGTATAGCTCTAAATCTTGTCTTCTTATCCGTGCTTGTGTGCATTAATCGTTTTAGCGTCTACGTGGCTTCGTTGTTCGTGCTCCTAACCGCTCAGGTAACCTTACCCATAAGCGTCATGTTTAACCCTCTCGAAGTTTTAGCTTTCATGATTCTCGGCTGTCTACTTGCAACGAAAGAGTTTGAGTTAAACATTAAAAACAGATTTTTAGAGTTTCTTGGCCGTCACGCTTTGGTGCTCTACGTCTTACATTTTCTGATTATTTCAACGAAGAGGTTCATTAAATGAATGTATGCAATGCATGAATCAAGTCAGCTTCTTGCCACATTTGGGGCAGTTGTCTATGTCGTGTCCACAAGTTAGACATATGCAGATTTTACAGTTGGGGCGGTGCCAGTTAGCTCCCTGAATGATTCGCGCACATTTTGCACAAGACTTTGAGACACTCGTCAGCCATACTAAAACCCATCTCCTTCATGCATGCAGATCGCACTCAAAGTATTAGCTCACTCAAATCGTACGTAGCTACGCATACAACTGAGTCGGCGCCTCCATAGTACATAAGGAGTTGATCGTCCATGAGAATCGCTCCGCAGCTGAAGACAACATTGGGCACTCTTCCAAATCGCTCATAGTCTGTGGTGGGCTCCAAAATCGGCGTTTCAGAACGGTACAGCACTCTTTCGGGGTCGCCCTTATCAAGAAGGAGAACACCAAGTCGATATACTCTCTCAAAGCTAGCGCCGTGATATATGAAGAGCCAACCTTCGTCTATCTCTATTGGTGGACCGGCTGCCCCTACTTTCCAGCAGTCCCACTTTCCCATCCTAGGTCCTATTATTGCCTTTATGTGAGACCAATGCTGGAGGTCATCGGAGTATGCTACACAAATGTCTGGATCTATACGATGGAACATAACATAACGACCGCTAATTTTGCGAGGGAGAATTGCGGCATCTTTGTTTCGAACACCTGCAAATGGCGTCCATCTTTCTCTCCAATTCCACCGCTTGTTAGTAAAATCGTCGATTGCAATGGATGTCAAAGCGATTTGATGCGCATTTGAAATACGATCACGTAATGCTGTATAGGCCACAATGATCTGTTCACCCAGCAAAGTTAGTCGAGGGTCCTCACAACCATCTTTTTCGATATGGTTTGTTGGCTCAAAAACAGCAGATGATAGTCGTTCTTCAATATGAAGACCATCCAATGAAGAGGCATAGCCAAGTCGAGAAACTCCATCATTACCAACAGCACGATACAGAATGTGGACTCGTCCACCGACATAAAGAGCGGCAGCATTAAAAACTGCACGTGCCTCCCATGCATGTTCTGATATTGGTTTAAGAATTGGGTTTCCTTGAAATCTCTTCATTAGAGCTCTTCCTTAGGTTCATTCTAAAACCCACAATATTTTTCGCTTATGAAGCGAAACTACAGATTTGAGAGCTTTAGTTGCGTGCATGCCTTGCTTTTTAACTCTTGACTGTCGGCATTCCGACGAGTTCATCCAAGATTCTCCTTAATGTCAACATTCCTACCAGGAATCCTCTTTTATCCACTACTGGAAGATGTCGTATGCGATGTAAGATCATAAGCCTCTTAGCCTCCGCAAATGAAGCGTCTTCACCTATTGTTACGACATTTTTTGACATGACATTTCTTAGGTGCCTGTCTAGAGGAATCTTCCTGACCACGCTTCTGAAGGCATCGCGTTCTGTAAATATTCCCTCACATTTTCCTTTATCATCAGTTATCACCAGTGCTCCAACATGCTTTTTATAGAGAATCTTTACCGCATCTTCAATCGTCAAATTCTCCTTAGCTGTAACCACGTTTTCCATCATCAGATCTCGAACCTTCAACTTTTACAAACCACCACAATCATTCTCTCTGTTTCCTTATATATAGCATAATGGAACCCTCTTGTTATTGCCCGATTTTTTCTAGTTCTAGGCGAGCCAAGAGATAGGATATTGTAGCTTCTGCGCCTTGATTCAAGTTCAACCCTTGAGGATTAATGCCATCATAGCAAGCGCCTGTAGTTGAGTTGTAAACCACTACATTCTTAGTGTTCTTTCCTAAAAACCATTTAAAAGCAATGTTTGCTATCTTTCTATACTTCTCTTCATTAGTTGCATGGAAACCAGCCAGAGATGCTTCTACCATGCACGATGCCTCAATTGGCTGCTGGTCGTATATGGCTCTCTGACCACCTTTCTCGTACCATCCTCTGTTACCGATTGGAACGAATTTCTCATCAACTATCTGAACTTCAACAAGAAAGTCAAAAGATTCCTTCGCTGTATGAAGAAATCTTTCATCCCCAGTGACGGCGTAGGCTCCAAAAAGGGCTTGCGACAAACGCGCATTAACATATGTAAGATAGGGTTCAAACCAACGCCAATCAGAAGAGGATGCTCGCTGGTAGCTGTTCAGCAGTTGCTCACTCGATGACACTATGTTCTTGAAAAGATTGTGGTCATGCGGGAAAGCTTCATAGTAGCAGCAGAGACCCAAAATTGTGAAGGCTTTAGCCCTAGGGCTCTTGAAGCTAGATGAGTGCCGAAAGCCTTTGTCAAAAATCTCTTTTGAGGTAGTTTTGATGCCTTTAGAAAGATTAGCTGAAAGAGTATATCCGCAAGCCCAGAGAGATCGTCCAATGCAGTCTTCTGATCCCATATCATCAAGGAAATCGCGATCATAACTTAATAGATTGTGAAACTTACCATCAGGTCTTTGCATGTGAAATAGGAAACTTAAATACGTATTAGCTAGATTGCTTACATCGGAATTACGATGAAGCTGAAGGAATTTTGCGCAAGCAACTAATGCACGGGCGTTATCGTCTGTAGTATATCCTTTTTTTCTATTTGGAATCGAATATTTGGTGTGCTGAAGGATGCCGGTATCATCCGTCAGAGCCTTAAAATGATCTAACTTGATAGGTGTTTTTATATCATTCACCGCTTAATCTTTGAGAAGACGATTGAACAGTCTGGCATATTTTTCTGCGACTCTTGGCCAAGTAAAGTTTCTGCTATGAGCATATGCTTTCCTTTCCAAGCTAAGCCTTAATTCAGGATCTTCTATAAGTCTGTTTATGCATTCAGCGATTGAAGCTGGGTTTCTAAACTTGCATATTAATCCTCGTCCACCTGCCAAAGCCTCTTCAGCGTGAAGGTACGGGGTCGATATGACGGCTTTACCTGTTCCTAAGGCGTAGACGAGCGTTCCACTGCTGATCTGATTCCGATGGATGTATGGAGTGATGTAGATGTCTGTTGCTTGGAGATACCTAATTAGTTCTCGTTTGGAGAGAAAACGATTGTAGAACCTTACGTGTTTCCCCAACTGGAGCTCATCAACTAACCTAATCAACTTCTTCCGATAACGTTCGCCCTCGACTTTTCTGACTTCCGGGTGAGTTTCTCCGATTATGAGGTAGAGAATTCTCGGTTCTTTCTTGACAAGGGAAGATAGCGCTCGAATAGCATGTTGAATGCCCTTCCCACGGTTTATCAGTCCAAAAGTAGACAAGACTATCCGGTCTCTCAGACCAAGAGAAGTTTTGAACCTTTCGCTGGCAGCAAACGGGACATCGGGACAACCGTGTGGGATAACGTTGATCTTTTTGCGTCTAATATCGCAGTTTTTTAACAGTTCCAAAGCCATGCTCGTCATAACGACGATTGATGCACTATGGCGTGCAATGCTTTCTAAAACTGTTCGAGCACCAGATCCAAAGTTTGGTAGGATAGTGTGGAGTGTAGTTACCACTGGTTTCTGAAGACCCTCTAGGAATAAATCAATGTGTTCCCCCCACTCTCCTCCAAAAAGGCCGAATTCGTGTTGAAGGTTTACCAGATCAACTTTGGATAGATTGACGTAGCGAGCGGCTTGGACGTAATCATCAATAGAGTCTCGCTCGACTTGAAATTTAACTCTTCTATCATAGTTGTAAATTGCCCCCTTCTCATTTACCGCGATAACCCTTGATTGTCTGAACTCATTGAGCTGATCTACGGCATCGATTAAATCTTTTGTGAAGTTTGCTATACCACACTCTCGTGGCGGATAAGTACCCACATAAGCGATCTTTTTCCTATCAATAGTGAAAAGGGAGGGTTTCTCCTTGAGTGTTTGCATTAACTTACTCTACCTACCTTTGGAGCAACCTTCTTCATAAAAAGTCTTGTATCTTCTTTATACTTCCTGAAGAGCAATATGAACAGAGTTGCGCCTTCGCGTACATATTGACTGACCTTTTCTACACATTTTTCGGGGGAACCAACAATCGTTGATTTCAAGTATTCTTCTAAGGGTGTTTGTTTAGGCTTTGAGGCCTCGATTTTTCGGGCTAAAGTATCCTCATCTTCGTCTACAATAACCTCTCCGACCCATGATTTTTGTATTGCATTGAAGTCTCTGTTCACCCTCTTGCAGTATTTCTTGAGTATCCTCATTTTTCGACCGAAGTCTTGGGGTGAGACTCCAACATTGTATCCGTCAGCAAGTTCAGCTACGACCTTGAGCATGAGTTTTTCGCCTGCCCCCCCAATCCATAGAGGAGGGTGAGGCTTCTGCAAGGGTTTGGGTTCGCAAATCGCTCCTTTTAGGTTATAGTACTTACCTTGAAAGCTTGGCTTCTTCTCGGTCCACATCTTCTTAATGATGATTACTGCTTCCCTAAGTTGCATAATTCTACGCTTGGCCTCAGGGAAGGGGAATCCATAGGCGACATACTCCTCCTTATGCCAACCGGCTCCCATACCTAACTCCAATCGTCCATTTGAAATACTGTCGAGGGTTGAAGCCATCTTGGCTAGTAGCGTTGGGTTACGGTATGAGTTACACAAGACTAGTGTCCCTAACCTTATTTTCCGTGTTAAAGACGCTAAGGCAGATAAAGTGGTCCAGGATTCCAAAACCGATCCTTTCTCATTGAAGGGTAGCTGATTGCCATTATACTTGTGATGTTAGATTGATTAGCGACAATGTCAATTTCCCTCTGGAGCATGGTTGGACGAAGTCTTTGCAGGGAGATTTGGCGAAGCTTTTGGCGATTGAGTACAATTTGAACAGTTAGTGTTTGTATCTAAGGATATGCAGACAGAGGGACGCACGCGTGCGGGTACATTTGATATTTGCAACTTAACACGAGTCAACTCCCTGTGCAGTTGACGATGTTAGGTAGATCCAAGAAAATGTGTGCATATGACTACGCTACGTCTATAAGCTCTTTGAGAAAGGGAAGAACCTTCTCCTTGACTATGACGCTCCAACGGTATTTCCTTATCACGTTATTAAAGTTGTATTGAATAATGTCGCTTAAGAAATATCTGAAGATTTTTAACGCGATGTTAGCGGGTCTTTCGTTCAGTCCAAACATGTGTGCTTCGATGCCTTCTTTCAAAAGTTCTTCAAAGGGTTTAATCCTACTGACGAAAAGGGCTTTTCTTGCCACCCCAGCCTCTAAAACAGGTAATCCGAAACCTTCCTCTTTACTCGTGATCAGCACCAAGTCAGCTAATGCGTAGGCGTCAGCGATTCCCCATTTTACAATCTTGTTGTTTTCAGAAAGTCTTTTGAATGATATCAGATCATGGATTAACAAAACGTTGTCTTCAAGGTTCAGTTTCTTTATCATTTTATCCAGGTAATCAATGTATCTTTGTGCGTGCGCGTGTGCTTGATTGTCTGGTGGACCGGTGATTACAAGTCTTACACGTTGTTCTCCTACAAGCTTTTGCAGTTCATAGACAACTTTTAATCCTAACTCGATGTTTTTTCTCGGAAGGATCCTTATCGGCATCAGAATCACGTAATCGTCCCATCTCAAGCTCAATTTTTCCCTCAGATTTAGGGTTGTCTCATCAAGTTTTTCGTATTCTTCTACATTGATGCCGTTTGGGATAACCTTAACGTCCTTTAATCTGTAATGTTTGTCTCGTATCTGGGAAAGTTGTTTCGCCCTGAATTCGGTAATAGTCACATTGGATACATTTGGATGTTGATTATGAAGTTCTGTGAAGGGCCAAGTCTTCAGAAATCTCTTCCATTCCTGACGCAGGACAATGGAGTCATGGGTCCAGAAAATGAATTTGCTTTTGCTCTCGTCTACTAACTCGTTTATAGCGACTGTTGCTGGAAAATTGAATGGCATTGAGGAAATATTGTGAACGATAACGATGTCTAGTCCTTGAATAGCATCTTGAATCTTTGTTTTCAATGTCTCTTTAATCCTAGCAAACTTTTCTTTAGTCAACCCATCCAGTTTTCTGCTGAGTATTTTCCCTTGTAATTCAGAGATTTCAGGATGATCTGGGTTCAGTTCTTCAATGTAGACTTCTCTTACTCCTTCTAAGCCACCACCCTTGCCATAGATAATCGTGATCTCATTTCCAAGTTTTGTAAGGTGGATTGCATGATTTCTAATGACTGTTGTAACTCCGCTTTTCTCAGCTTCAGGGCAAGTATAATGGATAATAGCGATCCTGATTCTCATCACCTTTTCAAATGGAGGTTTCCTGAGTAGCCAGCCCTAAGAAAGTTGCTTTTCTAAAAGTGATGGTCGGCTTATTAAACCACATTCTTTCAACCGAGACCATGTACTTTGATTGCTCCTTCTCCTAAGCATTTCCCTAAGAATGAAATAGTTCCCTGTTTTCTCCTTTATCAGGCTCCAAGAGGGAAGCATGATAATTTCCTGTCTCACTTTTTCAATAAGAATATTTTCCAACACCTTGAGAAAGCATTGAAAACGTTTTTCATCCTCTTCCTTAGAATAAACCAGTTTCTCAGGAACCCCAAGTTCTGCGGACCCCTTAAGTTCAGAAATCAACTCTTTAGATTTCTTAATCATTTGATTTGCGTTTTCTTTATATAAGTGGATGATCTGCTTATTCTCACCATTAGTGAGAGGTTTCTTTTTCTTCTCAATAATACTTTGTAGAATGCAAGTTCCAATCTGACGGGCTAAGCTCTCCAGCTTTGGGAATTCCTGTCCAATGTGGTGGAAAACTTTTAGATTGACCTGAGCCATTGATGTGCTCCCAATTAAATCAAACAGCTGAAATAATAAATACATTTCAACAGAGTATGCCGATGACAAGGCTAATTCTTCAATGGTGTCCCGCGATAGCGCGAATTCCTCAGCAAGTGGATACTTAATCGTTCTTAAAGGAGTGTATAAATCTAAAGAACTCGTGACAGATTGTATAAGAGGAGCTACAAATAAACGGCAAACTCGTCCTCCTAGAATAGCTTCCTCGGGGGAGAGGCTAGGAGTTTTCGTCAACCTTGTGTAATATGCTTTCACAAATTTTGTTGCCGCCTCTCTAAGGTTCCACGAATAGACGATTGGATGGCATAAAGCAGTAACAAATTCTTTCTTAAAGTTCAAGATGTCCGAATCGACGAAGCATAAAATGTCCCCAGCAGTGATAGGGACCGAAATCCACAATCCCGCTCCTTTGCCAGAGGGAACCCCAAAAACTCCTGTGACCCCGGAGACCCCAAATTTTGCTAAGACTTTTGGAATATTCTCGTCGAATTGATGCACAACTTTGATGAAAAAGTCGAAGAATCCTCTTTTTCCTCTCTCATTTTCACTCCCATACTTGTTAAGCAGATTTACTTGCTCTCTGAAAAGCCCAAGTTCCTCATAAGCTACTCTTACAACGTTCTGAAGCACACGAAAATCAGGGTTGCCATTCTTATCTCGTGTAGCGTCTATCACTACGATTTCGTCAAGATATCCCGCATCAACCAGTTCACTACACTCAGAAAGTATCTTCTTCAATGTTTCCCGTTCAATCTCACGCCCCTCTTCGCTTCCAAACCTTGTCGGAATAATCAAGGAAACGGATAATGGCGAATAGAGACCACCCTCATCCAAAATCATGGTTTCCACTTTTTCCTTAAGACACCTCTGCAGACTAAAAGAGGTGTAATCGCCTAAATCCAGTATCTTATCAGAAGTCGTTTCCATCTCAATTCAAACTACTATACTAGAAATGATCTAAAAAAGGTTTCAGTTTATCAACGAGTTCAAAAAAATCTCCATATACCACTAAATCTGCAATTTTGACGATCTCAGGGTCTTTAGGTCTAAAAGCGACCCCTATTGCAGTTCTTTCAATTATGCAAAAATCGCCTTTAGAATCTCCAATTGCTAATGTTTTATCCATTCTGATTCCATGTTTCTGCACAAGCTTGTACAGTGCATGTAACTTGCAAACAGCCTTTTTATGGCAGTTTTTCTGTTTCTCCCATCCCAACGGCATTGTTATTCTTCCGGTAATCACATTCTCAACTATTTTCATCTTGTTCCCGCAGACTATGTCAATCTTGAGCTTTTCTGCTAGTCTCAACGCTAAGAAAGTGTAAGAGTCGGTGATTATGGCAGTTAAGAATTTCCTTTCTTTTAAGAAATCGATGAATTCCTTTGCTCCGTTAACTACACTGATGCTATCGAAGGTCCTTTCCAGTTCAGAGGCCCTCATTCCTGCGAACAATTGTGCAATGGCCTCACTCAGTTTATAATCCCCTAGGAAATCGGTTCTTCTATCCATCTCTCTGAGTTTGGCTTCTAATCCAAATTTCTGGCATAGAACGTCGATGCTGCGGGATTCCAGCAGTGTTCCGTCCATATCCAAAACTGCTAACGCCTTCACATCTCTGCGTTTCTGCAGTTGTCTCAATCATGAAGCCTCTTCGTAGACTTCAAGCGTCTTTTCCACCATCCTACGCCAAGAAAATAGACGGGAAACTCTATTCCTAGCTTCCCGCCCCATTTTTCTACGCATCTTCTCATCCTCCAGCAGGGTAATAATCGCTTCTGCTAGTTTAGTATGGTCTGGTTCAACAAGTAAACCCGTCAATCCATTTTCAACCACTTCAGGAATCGCACACATCCGGAGTGCTACAACTGGTTTGCCTGTTGCCCCTGCTTCCGCCACTGGCAATCCGAATCCTTCCCATAAGCTAGGATAACAAAAAATATCGCAACAAGCGTAAAACTTCGGAACTAATTTATCCGGAACGAATCCTGTGAAGATCACAGATCCTCTAACGCCTAGAGATTCCGCCATCCCTGGAAGGTTTAACATGTCATAACGCCTTGAGCCTGCTATAAGAAACTTCACCTCCGGTTTTGCTCGTAGGATCAAAGGTATAGCCCTAATCAGGTGGTGCACTCCCTTATAGGGCGCTAATCTACCCAAGTATAAAACGATAGGAACATCCTCCAAGCCGTATCTACGTCTAATCTCATCCCCCTCAACTTTAGGGTTAAACTTCTCTGTGTTTATGGAATTATGAATTACGTGAATCATGTTTTTATCTAACTTGTATGAATCCACCAACTCTCTCTCTAAGAATCGGCTAACAGTTATGATCCTATCTACGCCGAAGCGAAGAGCAAAAAATGTTCCGATTCGATGGTCAACCATCTTCATTTGTTGTCTGGGATTTCTCCAAATTCTAATGGGCGCGAAACCATGATAAGTGAATACATGAGGTTTCCCAAGCGTTTTTTTGGCTACGTTGCCTACGAAGATGCCGGGATGATATTGAGTATGTACAACGTCAAATTCTTCAAAGGAACGTAAACATCTGAAAGGGAAAACGAAATTTCTAAAAAAGCGAACCTTGTCTCCCAGAAAGCTGAGTTCTTGGATAGGCATATCCTTGGCCTTTATTTCCGACTCCCTAGAGAAGACAACAACATTGTGACCTAAACTTTGTAGACCCTTCGCAAGCTCTGTGATATGAATCACTTGACCTGATCCTCTATGGAGGGTACAACGCAGAATCGCGATTTGCAAGGAAGACACCAGCTGTTTAAGACTCAAGACCCTTCTTTAACTTTAAGGTTGCAATTACGATTCTTCTGGAATGCTAGTAGTCGAGGTGGTTGAGATCAAGCTAGTATATCCCGACGAGGTAGGGTTTAAGTTCTTCAAAAACGCCTGCCTCTTCATCTAGTTTTCCTTCCGCCTCTCTTGCATCAAATTCGACGGTTTCAAGTATAAAACTTGCCACTTTACCCATCCAAAGAATCCTGAGAGCCTCCAGCAAGTTGCTCCGTTCTTTTACATTCGTCTCTTTCTTAAAGGCAGCCGCAAAGGAATATACGCACTTAGCCCAATATTCGGTTGGAAGCCTAAAGCGGCTCTCGTTTTTCAGGCAAAGGCCCCGAAGATTGCGTAACAGCTTGGGATCCAGCACTTTCTTGTAAGTGTGTCTAAACATTTGAAAACCAGTTGTGTATCCTCGAAATAGCTTCTTGAAGTCTACTTGAACCTCTTCAGGGGCAATCATATGAACATCTCCTTCGATAACTTCCACTGGTCTGCTTCCTTGGATACTATGCCACGCGTCCTCATAGATTTCTGTGCAAGAAAACATTGCCCCTGCTACCTCGTAGAACATGGAAGCCAGATGTTTGGACGGATCCTTAGTCTCGTGAACTTTGGAACCCAGGAAGGCTTGCTTCACCTTAAAGCCTTCGCCTAAAGCGGTGTGGGTTTCAAAAATATCTATCCCGAAACGCGGAACATAGGGAGTGCTCCATAAACTGGAATTTAACAGTTTCTCTACCAATCTTCTTGAAAGCCCAAAATCTCCACCTATAGGCTGCCTAATTCTCCTGCCATAGAGAGCTCTCGTAAACGGATAGCACAGGAAATTTGTTATTGTACCGTCATACTTATGGCGTGTGTAGAGAGGTGTCACGAGTCCAGTCCCTTCTATTGCCGATGAAAGAAGAAGATCTACCCATTGGGGCACAATGCTTCTTAGATCTGAATCCACCACCATTACCGCTTGAGCTTCAAGATGGATCATGGTCTCAAAGACCGCTCTAAGCGCCATTCCTTTTCCAGATATACCAACATATTGTGTAGGGACGATTTTTGTCTCCCAAGGCGCTTCTATTGCCTTCACAGCATCTAAAGTTCCGTCAGAGGAACCCCCATCAGAAACCATGATTACCGCATTTCTATCTGGGAAGAATTCTGCCAATCCCCTTGCAGTTTGGTTTATAACGTAGTTAATAGTATGTGCGCAATTATACGAAGGAATTCCAATAACGATATCTACATTTCCTATAGACTCCAACCTTCTCCATGTGTTCTTCGGTAGCACCGAGCTTTCTTCGCTACTCAAACATTTTACCTCTTTTGTCCAAGAATTGCAGGGAGCTTTTTTCCCTATCCTTATACACGTATAAAACCTATGTAAGTATAATGGATGATCAAAGGCTCAGGCAGCTATAGATCACCAATGGAAGAAGCGAAAAGTGAGAACCACTCTAGTGATACCTACCTACTGGACGGCAGCACCTCATCAGCTTTCCTCGAAGCAGAGACCGACCGCCATTTACGATCATCCAACTTCTATAAGCAAACCAGGAACGTTGCCAAGGTTATTAAGAAGCCTTGAGAACTTGCGTATCAAAGGCGTAGATGTCCCAAACATCGTTGTTTTGGTAGCCGTAACGCATAAGGAGTTAGAGAAGGAAGCGGAGGAAAAAATCGAATTTATCGTGAGAGAACATAACCACGAATTGGATATAATGTCCTTCTCCTCCTCTGATTTAGAATTCCTTGTTTCGCACCTTAGGAAGAAGGCTTTCTCAAAATTCGCAGCTCTCTTAAACTTGATAGGTTATTCTAACATAAGAAATATTGGGTTAGTGATTAGTCAAATCCTAGAATCTGAAGCCATCATCTTTCTGGATGACGATGAAATAGTTACCGACGACAATTTCTTCAAGAAATGTACGGAGTTTGTTGGTAGAAAATACAAAGGAAAAAACATTGGAGGAGTCACAGGATACTACATAGGTCCTTCAGGCTCTTTTTGGTTAAAAGACAATCCTAAAGAATGGTGGAAAACCGGTTGGCGAAAAAGGAGAAAGATGAATGAGGCCTTCAAAATTATTGAGAGCAGTGTTAGATTAGAAGATACACCTTTTGCCTTCGGGGGAAATATGGTACTCCACAAAGAGCTCTTTGAGAAGGTTCCCTTTGACCCTTGCATACGTAGAGGAGAAGACATGGATATGTTAGTGAACGCAAAGATGTTTGATTTCGCGTTCTTGTTAGACAATCAGTTGTGGGTACTACATTCTCCGGAGTACGTAGGAAGCCGTTGGTCGGAAATGCGACAGGACATTTACAGATTCGCGTATATGCGAAGCAAATTACACTATCTAAAGCACAGAAAGGGAGTAACTCCACTTCAAATAAAATCTTTAGAACCGTATCCAGGATGTTTTCTCAGACGGGACCTAATGTTCAAGTTTGCTGTTTCAGGTTTTCTTTCAGTCATTCACTCAGCATTGAAATTAAGTACTACAGAGTCTGTGGAGTACCTGGAGAACATCAAATTGTCCTTGACAGACGTCCATAGTTACGTTGAAAAGCATTACAAAGATTACTTCGATTTCCAAGAGCGTTGGGCGAAAACCATGCCACTAATAAGGGGCGACAAGCTAATCAAAGATTACTTAGAAAAGAAGGAAACAAATAATTCCCGTGCCCCCTAATAATTTTGTTTTCGTAACTAAGCTACTAACCATAGTGTAGTGATTATTCATGAAGGTAACCGCTGTCGTCATCACCAGAGATAGGCCTTCACAAGCAAAGCGGCTAATAGACTCAATTTTCCATTCGAAAATACCGTCTATATCACTCGTTTTGATTGACGATAGTACATGCGAAAACTTCGAGAGTATAGAGAGTTTTCTTCGCTCTTACAGAGATATCTATGAGCATAAAAGTTCTTTGGAGGTGAGGAGGGAAGTGGAGAGCGTTCTGAAAAAAACGGGGCTAGCCACAGCGCAGAAATCATTCATAGAAACTTGTGTCGGATTAAGATCTCCTTTTCTCGAGTTTGCGAAATCCCTTTCTAAGATAAATTTGTACAGAAAAAGCTTTTTCACTCTCCTTTCACGATCCTTTAGCCCTTATTCTGCAGCGCGCAATCTCGGAATATACTATGCATGCAGGGCTTTTAACCCCGAAAAAATAGTCTTCCTTGACGATGACTGCTATATAAAAAGACCTGAAAGGTTGATGGCTGCACTCCAACTTATAGGCAAGAAAATAGATGAAAAAGAGATAGTTGTCGTTTCCGGACTTTACGAAGATTTGTCTCTCTCTACACGAAAGAGAAGGCATTCCTACGAAGAGCTTACACCAACTTCTATCTTAACTGGTATGAACTCGTTCCTTAAGCGTTCATTTCTCACCGAGCAACAGCAGAGGCTCGCTCTAATGCCGAATCATGCCTTAGGCGGCGCACTAATATTAAGTAAAATAGTTTTTCTATCCGCTCCTTTTGATCCCTTCATTCCTCGAGGGGAAGATCATGCCTACTGCATAGATTTTAAAGCTCGATATGGCAGAGATCTTGCGATTGTACGTGACAACCTCTTCGTTGTTCAACATAACCTACACGCAAAAGAATCTCGAAATATCTTGGAGAAAAATGCCCTCCGAGACATCTTTCGATTTGTTTATCTCCGCTTCAAAGTTGGGCGATACGCCATTCCGCGTTTCACCATCCGATGGGCTTTAAATGCTTTAATCCAAATGTTTTTAGAGCCTTCGAGAAATAAACAGCGTTTCCTTGAGCTATGGGCTCTACTCTTCCTAGCAAGAATTTATGCGAAGAGAAATGCTGACAAGTACTCTGAAATCATAAAGGCCTGGGAATCTTTTCTTAAAAGGATAGTCACGTGAGGCATGCATTTACAGTCTGGAATAACATCCAGAAAATCCACAGCACTATTGTTATGAGCACCAAGCCACTTAGCGATGGGTAGATTGCCGCTAGAAAAGGTGAATACAGTGCGTATAGAATCAAGGCGGCCACAACATAAATTATGCATTTGACTATGGTTCTTAATCGTTCCACCGGAATTTTCGTCTTCCTCCTTCGTATGTACTCGTAGGCTAGAACGTCTGGAGTGGATTCCAGCAGGAGCCGAAGCCCACCAAACGCCTTGAAAACGAAGATAGAGAACCCTACAAGGAGGATTAGGCCGCAGGCAAGCGGCAGTTCTCTAGGTGCTATCCTGTAGGCAGCGGGTAGAAAGACCAGCACGCCGAAAAGCCATATGAGCACTGCGGTGGAGAGGTTAATCACAGTGCTAGGTAAGCGTTCTCTTGCGATGGAAATCAACTTATTTCGAGCTTCTCTCTCACTCATTTTCTATCCTCGTTATATCGATTTCAGAAGGTGCTTTAACATTATGTGAGCTATTGAAAAAGACGCGAGGACAGCGGTTATGAGACCTAGGATTGTAGTAAACGTTTTTTCAAGGTGGTCCGGCCATGGCATCTTCTGAAAAATCAGTTCATAATTCTGGGGGAAATATGTTCTAAAAAGAAGGAAGAATGAGAGGTCGGCGGCGAGTATTGCTAATAGCACCGCTATCTTGATTGAGAGCCTCACCAGTAATTGCACCGTCTCTTTTATCAGTCCTGCTTTAACGCTTTTCCAGCCCACTCAGCAGAGTAGCGCCTGATTTCCTGTGAAACCGCCTTAACAGCCCTCCAAATCTCAAAGATTGCCCAAGCGACGATTGCTATTAGTACTACTCCTGAAAGCGCTGGGTGTATGAGTGCCAGGTAGTCCGAGAATAGCATGAAGGCTAGAGATACAACTATCACATAGAGTATACCTCTCAATGCGGTTCTGTAATGGCCAACTTCCTCGGGAGTCACATCGTATGGAGCCCCTATTTCACATGCAGCTAGACCCGCTAAGGCATCAACAGCTCGACGAACATCTACAAGTATCTTGAAAACGAATATCGCCAGCCCAACTAGTATCATGAAAGTTAGGATTTGTGGAAGGGGGTATCCATACCACTCGATGCCTTGAGATATCGGCATGAATATTAGACGACCGAAAAGCCACAGGAGTATCGCAGCTATTACTCCTAATGCTATAGATGGAACCGCGCCTACGAGAGCCTCTCTGGACTCCTTGCTTACCTTCTCATAGTATCCTCTTGGAGGAACTTGCACCTCTCTTTTTCCAGGGGGCTTTGCTTCTGCCATAAAATCACCTCGTTATTCTTTTGCTTTTATATATGAGTAACGTATATATAAACCCTACACACTGAATATACAATAGATAAGCAGTTAAGGTGAAAATCGTTGGAGGATATTCCTAGAGAGGAAAAATCCGTCATGTTGGTGAACTTTAAGCTTCACAGAAACGTCGTTAAGGTTCTAGACCGACTTGTTGAAAGCGGGCTCTACAAAACAAGGGTGGCCGTTGTGCTATCAGCACTCAGAGTTTACACACCATTCCAAGAAACGTGGAAAAAAGAGGTGGTGCATGCGTGCAGTTCAAGTACCTAAGAGTGGTAGACAAGAAGCCTAAGAAGAAAATGCACATTAGAAAGGCAATAGAATCCGTTTCAAGAGAAATGGTGGAAGAGTTCAACAATAGTAGATTAAAGTATGCCCTCGTGCAAGTTCCAGAAGGAAAGACAGTAGAACGTGTTGCAAGAGGCATTGACAAAGTGATAAAGAAAATGAAACTAACCGAGGTCGAAGTCTACGTCACTACTGATGATGAGGTAGCACTGTACAGAAAATAGTTCAACCTTTATAATTCTCCTCACTTCTTTTGATTTTTGACACGGGCTTTCTACTGGACTTCGGCTTTGTGCTCTTTGCCTCCAACCTCTGTGCATACGAGAAACTTTAAAGCGTCTTCTTCGGTCATCTGAGGATCCTGTGCCTGTGCACGTTTTATCTTTGTTTCAAGCTCTTCTATTCCGAGCGATCGCACAAACTCCTTGATGACCACAAGCTTGTCGAATTTTGCCCTACTCCAATTGCACATTAAATACTTCCGTTCAACTTCGTCGACATCGTATTCTTTCCCTAATATAGGACGTCCATTCAAGAACTGCTTTGTATCATGATCGAGCGGAGAACGATCTAATTCAGCCTCAAAGGCTTTTCTCACACAACCGGGCCAGACACTTTCTTTTCGTAATCCTACTCTCTCGGCTGAGTTCTTGATGATGCGCCAAATGCTTGAGATCGCCATTCTACCTCCGAAAAGTACGTTTCTGCCTTCAGATGCAAACAATGGGCTACTTGGTACCAATTCTTTCACTTTCTTACCTTGTTCTCTCATTTTTTTGATTCTTCTCTTCCTATCGTTCAGATATGCACTCAAGGCTTCACACGCCTCAGCTCCGAAAAAGGCGTAGTAGGCTTCAGGCAAAAGTCTTCCAGCAATATCGGAAGTAACATGAACTCGAACAGCAATTCTGTTACTTGCAATCTGTTCTTGGACATGCCCATAGTTGAGATTTCTTAAGGATGAAATCCCAAGTCCACTTTGATACATACATAGGATTATAGCTCGATCTCTCAGTGAGCAAGCATAGTTCGCTATGGCATAAACTTGTTCTTTGGTCGGAATGACCTCGATTTTCTTTACAACTTTAGGAATAGTGTCCAAATGTAAAGATATGCCATTTGCTCTAAGAAAGGATGTTAGGCAGGCTCTAGCGTGCCTTGCACTTTCTCGCTTGCCAGAATTCATCATCTCACTCACAAATTTTTGTGCGGCTTCTCGGATCTCTGAACTTGCAGGAGCTAATTCTTCTAGCTGTTTTCCTGTTTGTTCTCTGAGTGCTGATGCAACCAACTCGCTTGGGTTTTTATCGCAATATTCAGTAAACTTGTATAGAGTCCTAAGAAAAACAGGTATAGTTGCTCTCCACCCTGCCTTCTCCTTCAATTTCGACATCCACTTTTGAACACTGACATCTTTCAGTATGGGTTCAAAAACCTTTGGAGCACTGACGAAATAGCCACGGTTACTTCTCTTGCGCCAGTCTTTCTCCATTTTGATATCCATAAGGTAAACTGTTCTCTGGCGGAATATAAGCATGCATCGACATATTTTTTTCGATACCAATAGAAATTAGCACTCTTTAAAAGTGATGCTACCATATATTGTCACCAATAAGAGCGTGAAGAAAATGATATTTAGGAGAAGGATACGTCGTCCACCCTTGCCTAAACCGGTGAAAGTAGGAGAAGAGTGCGAGGTCGCCATTGAAGAGGTAAGCCGAAGAGGGGACGGAATAGCCAAGATCCAGAATTTCGTCATCTTTGTTCCAGAAACTAAAGTCGGCGACAAGGTGAAGGCTCGGATAACAAGGGTTGCCTCAAGGTTCGCCGTAGCAGAGAAAGTGTCAACCACGGATATCACATTAACACATACCCCCTCAATAAAGGAAGAGGTAGAAGAGGTAACTGAAAAGACAGAGCCTGCGACCCCCACACATCCCATAGAATTGATCAGTATAGAGGGAATTGGGGTTAAGAGAGCAGAAAAATTGAATTCTTATGGTGTAAACTCTGTTCAGGACCTAGCAGATTTTGACTCAAAAGAACTATCACAGAAATTTCAGATTTCGGAAAAGAGAGTTTCAAAGTGGATTGATAAGGCCAAGGACGCCCTCAAAAACTAAGCATCCTTAACGCATATACCTTTAGGATTACATTCATTCAAAAATCATGTTGATGTAATATGACCCTTCTAACTATTGTGAAGGTTAGTCGGGATTTTAGAGTTACGATTCCCAAGCGAGTTAGGGAACTCCTAGAACTTGAAGAAGGCGACGAACTCGTTTTCTTCAAAACGGAAGGATGGAAGGGACGTGTTTGCTTTAGGAAGAGCCATACACGTGCCAACAAAGAGAAAGTGTACGATAGAGACTAGGCATGGGTGCATTAGCACCGCGTGTGCATTCTTCCAGACCAAGCTATAAAAACCATGATGAGAATATTTAACGTGAGAGATCTGCTATCAGAAGCAGGTTTGAATAGTAGTCTTTAAGGTATTGTTGTTAAATGAGTAATGAAATAAAGGGTGAAAGACTTGTTGAGAGAGCCAAGTTGGTTTTGGCGGTCAAAGAATATCAAGTGGAAAAAACGCGCAGAAGAGAAGGAAAGATAGATTTTACCGTTTCGCCACTGGAGTCAGACGACCGAATACTGATACGGGTTATAGCAGAACCTGAATCAAAATCTGGGTATGTTGGCGTAGATACTGTCAGAAAGATGAGCCGAAGCTTAGGCAGACGACATTATGAGAAGGGCATCCTCATCGGCAAACGGTTCACCATGGCTGCAAAGAGCGAAATGGAGCGCGAAGACATTGAGGCTATCTCAGAGAGAATCCCGCGCTTCAAGTTAGAGCGGCTCTACCTAGTGATACAAAATCACGTAGACAATCTGTGCAAAGCCAAGTGTGGTAAGATTCCGAAAGAAGAAACTGATTGCAAAGGCTACGCTGATGGGCAATACTCATGTAATATCAGGCGAATTAATGATAATGCCAACTTTCACTTCGAACGTGGTTGGAGAAACCCTTTGAGAAGAGATTTGGTGAAGCTTTTGGCAATAGAAGAAGCCCTGAACAGTTAGAAGTCTAGTTGAGAAAGAAAGTTGATTGAGAAGATTTTGTGCCGCTTGACGGAAGATGTATGCGTGGGTGAGGAGTGAGATAATGCCTAGAGATCCTGTTTGCGGCGTGGTTCTGAACGAAAAAACAGCCAAATTCAACATCAAACATGAAGGAGAAACATACTATTTCTGTAGTGTGAAATGCAAGAAGAAATTCAAAAGGAATCGAAGGAAGTTTACGAAGTAGACTGAACTCCTCCTGTACACTCAGTATCTTCTTCGTTGATCCAGATGAAGACACTCTTAACAAAGCTGCTTGAGCCACGATGAAAGGTGGTTGGACTAGTGAGTTAATGGCTAAGGCTGCGGACGGTCGAAACGAGGTATGCATGCTAAGATCATCAGCCCGCGCATCGGGTTGTTTCATGGTATAAAAGAAGCTCGTTGAGGTTTGTGAGTTCGTGTCGTTTTTACTTACGAGATGAGGAGATACAAAAGGTTAATCTGTTTAGAATCTGGTCAAGCAAAGTTGGCCATGACAGAAGTTTTATTAAAAGGTAGAGAACTCGTCTTGTCGGGGAGCAAAACATGGTCAAAAAAATCCTGGTCGCGCTTGATGGTTCCGAAGCTGCAGACAAAGCTTTAGATTTTGCGCTTGACCTAGCAGAGAAGTATTCTGCACAAATAGTGTTATTGAGTGTCGTCCAAACTGTAATTGTGCCGATGATTTCATATCCAGCTTCAGGTGTGCCTACAGTTCCTCCTACAGCTTATGATCCCTATACAAAGGGATTTAGAGCCGGTCACAAAAAAGTACTCTCACAAGCTCTCAAAAAATCCAAAAAGATCAAGCCTAACCTGAAAGTTACAACAAAGATGGTGGAAGGAAGACCATCTGACGAGATCGTTGAAACTGCTAAAGAAGGAAACTTTGACATTGTAGTTATGGGGAGTCGAGGGTTAGGTGGCATCAAAGAATTCTTCTTAGGAAGCGTTAGTGACAGAGTTGCTGATGAAGCTGCATGCCCAGTACTGATAGTTAAATAGTCTATTCGCCTTCTACGCGATAAGTTTAGACGTAGATATTTTCAGTTACTCCTCCTTTTTTAAATACTCAAATAGTATATTATAGGGAAATCGATATGCCAGAAAAAGTATAAGTTCATAGAACCAGCAAAAATCCATAAATCTAAGAGAGCGGAAATGTATGACAGGATTATCAAGGAGTTTGAGTCAAAACTCGATTCCGTCAAAGTAACTTATGAAAAGAACCGTAAGACATTATCTTTTGGGTTAAGAAGTACAATTAAAATCAGACAATTGAAAAATAAGGTTAGAGTTAGAAAAGTCGGAGATAGTGTTTGTCTAATTAGAATCGAATAATCTTTTTTTCCATTTCAACAACTCATGTGCTTAGTCAATACTCTTGCATGTTACTGGTGAAAGGTGGGTCTTTCGACAACCACTCATAGGTTGACCTAATGTCCTTTCCAGTAACCCTTCGCATCCACAACATCTTATATCGCCCTCTTAGACAAAGGCAAGCAACATCTATAGAATTAAGGTTACAATAATCCACTAACTTGCCTTTCCTACAATATATATTCTCAGCATATTTTATAAAGCTTTCTTAAGACTTAAGATACAGCTCGTTACGATTCTTTCCAAAGGCTAAAAAAGAAGAGTGAATTTGTCCTAATCAATTAATGACTCCGAAAGTCTAGATCGTTTGCAGGTATACCGAAGTGAACTTAAACGCCTGTCGCCACTATTTTCGGACGAATGAATTTGCCACACTTAGGACATTTGTGTCGGGAAAGTGTTCGCACCTGAGGATAGCCCATGGATTCTAGATGAGTCCTAGACATGGGCTCCTGCCACCGATTATTACAGTGGGGGCATTCGAGCAAAACGTTAACTTCCTCAACTACAGGAATTCTTTCTTTTCTCGCTATAAGGATTACACCACCTAAAACAAGCAAAACAATGCCTGAAACGGTGTAGTGAATAAGCTTTAGTCCAACTATTTCTATTTCAGTTCCCAAGATTGAGAATCCGCCCTCTAAGAGTTGCTCACTAACCGCTGAGAGCGAGGTCAACGCTTTGGCCTGATATAAATTCCAGAGCACGACAAGCAATATTGCTATTCCTATGATGCAGAGTAAGAGACCTAAGGCGTAACCCGTCTTTTTCTTCAGAATGATCATCCTCATACGGCGCCCACCATACCCCAGTCATGCATGCGGCAATTAAGAATTATTTGCTCAAGCAACATAGGACACTTCAGGCTTTCCCTCTTTTTTCTTCCTAGCTTTCTTTATAACTTTCAATCCTCTCCGGACTCCCAATCTAGTTGCTTCTAAATCATATTCCATGAAGGAACGAGTAAACCCAGAGAGTTTCTTATTCACTTCCTCCAGATCTTCTTGTGTGAATTGGGTCATGACATCAGGGTTATTCACCCATTGCATCCAACCCCACAGACTTCTGTTCAACGCGCTCAACACGAAATGAATAGATCTTACCAATTCTAATCGATCTCTCTTCTTGACCTCTTTCAAACGCTTCATCTGATCCAGAATCTTCTCGGAAACCTGAATCCACCTTTTACTCAAATCCTCATCCTCCCATTTTCCAGTCGCCCTTCCACAATGGTTCTCTCAATATAAAGTTAAAGGAAATGTATGTGCATTTGTCAGATTGCCACAATTTGTTGTGCTTGTCAGCCAGGGATGACATATCTATAAGAAACGTATTTTCCTGCCGTCGGGCTTTTTCTGGTGATTTTGAGTGTATCTCCAATCTTAGCGCCGATTGCAATTACAGCGGGGTCTGAGGCCAAGATATGAGGCAGCTGATACGATTTCACTCGGTATTTCTCCAATAGCTCCTTTGCCTCTCCGGGTGGAAGGATTTCATGTTTCGGCACCAACTTGTGCTTAAAAAGGTTGAAGGATGGAAACATCTTTGGTATTAGTTCTATCCCGTATTTCTTTGAATTTCTTTTTGCGGCATGAGTGTATCGGCAGTTGGCCACTATAAGGCCCTTCTCAGCTTTGGCTACTTCTAAGGTTTTTTGGAGTTTTCTAACGTAGGTCACTCCTACCACTTTTTTGTTTGTTATGCACCAAATGAGTACGTGTTTTCTCTCTTTGGGAATCCTAGCTAAAAGACTGATAATGTCATCTTCCTCCTCGCGTCTTTTCAGCTTGTAGCCTCTTAGTTTCATAAGATTCAGAGCCTTTGTTTCTTCGATAGTTTTAGTTTTCAAAATGAAACATTATCCTGAGATTCTTATCATTTCAAATTTCTTGAGTGATTCTTACATTTCGTTCAGACTAGAGTTCTGATTTCATGACCATACGAGACAGCCGTTGGACGAAAAGAGGATCCATACACTCCAGTTGTCATCTTGTTTACTGCCTTCGATACCTCCTTTGACTGAATTTATATTGTCCCCTTGAGCTCCTCTTCAACCGGCGTTCCTTCTTAAGATAATGCGGTTGCTGTATTTCCTCTTGTTCTTAATCCTTGGGTTGAACCCAGGCTTTGACCTGCCTTTCTTTAACCCAGTGAGTGAACTAGTTTTTCCCGCCTTCGAAAGCGATCCGTGTGTCGGCATTTTTTCGCATCACAACTTTGTCTGTTATCTGTGGCGACGCAATATAAGTATTACTAATTTTCATCGTAATCGAAAATAATGCTTATATTAGAAGTCATAGTAACTAATATTAGATATTGTGAAGAAAACTCCACAACATTATGTGGTAAGAATGCATCTTAGGACCCCTACGTTCAAAAGGTCTCGTATAATCGAGATCGCCCAAAAGAGTTACGTAATCATCACTAAAGAAGGTATAGAATTTGTAAGAAAGAGATACTTTTGCTCAGTAACATTAGATAGTGGAGAAATCGAATTATACGAATTTCTTGTCCAGTTGCTCTCTTTCGGCGGAGTGTTACCTCTTGACCTGATAAGAAAATGGCGCAAAAAGGAAATTCTTGAAAAAGCGCAGAAAAATCATTATGCGATTGTTACTCTCCTTAGACGAGAATTGCCAAAGAACGAGGTTCAAGACGCTATTAAAGAAATATGGGGAAAGATTCCTAAGGGCATCTATGTCTAATAACTTGTTGGTGTGGAAACATGTCGATCTCAGGAAAAATGTATGTTTGGGGAGACAAGGCGAAACACGTTCCTGAAGAGTCTGGAGTTTACACCCTCTACAATGAGGATAAGGTTCTAATCTACATCGGAGAAAGCATAAACCTTCGACAAGAATTCACCCATAACTTGGAGACAGACTTCTTCAGAGACCCCCGCAAACGTGAAACCAGATATTACAAGAGAGAGGTTACTCGAAAGCGAGAAGAAAGAATGAAAGAGCTTCTGGACGAGTACAGACAAAAGCATGGCGAGCTTCCTAAATGTAACGTTCCGCCAGAACCGCCTAAGAAAGAAGTTGTCAGTGAATGGGGATTCTACTTCTACGAGGATGCTGGCAAACCGCTCTACGAAGCAGCTTTCAACCCACAAGATTTAGGGGAGAAAATAAGGAGAGTTCCAGTTGCTTCACTTGAGTTTCATCAAAAAAGAGGAGACTTCGCCAGATGGATTCGAAACGTTTTCAAAGACATACAACTCGCTGAAGCTATCGAGAAGATTAACAAAACTGGTGAAGATCTTAGGAGAGAGCTCATGAACTCATTGAATAGCTCAGACAAAGCAGTCTGCCCTAGATGCGGAATTGAAACAAGTCCAGTCAAGACTTGGGAAATGGTTGGGAGACCAAGTAAGACCGGCGAAAGGCTACAACTTACCATAGGTCACTACAAATGTTTCAAATGCAATAAAACATTCCGAAAAGTAATTGCAAAAAAGAAGATAAAATCTTCCTGAAACTTTGTGATTTTTGCATCAGTAGGCAATGGCATAGGCGTCCTAGTTGCTAGAGTCAGCTTAGCTAGGAAGGGGGCGATCGCTATCGTGACTATTGATAGAACAACCAGAGCTGCTAGGATGTCCTCGGTGAAAACCCCTTTCTAGGAGCTCGATTGCAGGTTTTAATTTTAGGACTAGCTTGGGGATGGTTTTATGACCATTGCTCAGATATCAACAACCTTGGCGACAGCGAGCATGCATGCATTCTTGATACCGTCCATTACATTTCTGTTGAATGGGATATCGAAGATTGTCTCAGGTATAACAGGCATACGATAACTGGGACTCTAGCAAGTCTACGAGAAATACTTATCTTGCGAAGGTATGGAAGTAGAGTAGGGTAGCAATCCATGTTCGATTTGCCGATAACTTCGCATTTCATTTTTTTGATTGTGCAAGTTGTCGTGATAATCATCGCCAGCTTCATATTAGTGAAGATTTTCAATCGGTTAGTAAGAGTTGCAGAAGAAAAAATTAAGGTTCAGAGGGGACGCCTTGCCAATATTCAGAGATTCTTTCAGCTAATTGTCTATTCTGCAGCAATTATCTTGGTTTTATGGACCTTTGAAATTGATGTGACAGGGCTAGTTGCCGGTTTAGGAATTGGAGCTCTAATAATCGGCTTTGCATTGAAGGACATAATTGAAAATTGGATTTCTGGGTTACTGATAATCTCAGCAAAGACCTACAGAACCGGTGATGTAATAAAAGTCGAGAACTTGACGGGCGTGGTTACGGACATAACCCTCAGAACAACCAAACTGAAGACTTACGATAGAAACGAAATCATCATCCCAAATTCCATGCTGTTAAAACAGAACATAGTTAATCTCACTGGCGGGAAGAAGGAGACCGTAGCATCCATCATTTCTTACATCGACTATGTCTTCGACATTGAAAAAGCCAAGAAAGCCATAGAGAGCGTTCTCAGAAGCCACCCAAACGTTGTCGTGGACGAAAAGAAAAGAAGAGAAATAAGGTTTATTGTACGGAGCAAAGAATGGACTACAGAAATAGAGTCTCTGTTCTGGATAAATGCCCCTGAAAACGAGGAATTTATCAAGTCCAAGATCACAGAATTGATAAAAAAGAAATTTGAGGAAGAAAACATATTGCCACCATTCCCCGGATTTATGCGAAAAGAATTTCTGGAAAGCAGAAAATAAGTTTTTCAAACCCGCGCATAAATCCCTTAAACCCCTCCCAGAAATCGACGCCAACCTCAAGAAAGATGTCTTAAAAGCATGCAAACACTACCAAATTGACGTGAGAACACAATGACAACTCCTCACTGCAGAGCGAGAGATTTTACGTCTAAATTTCGGGATCTAGTATCCTTGTGTCATTTCAGAAGATTAACATAAATATGCCCACTTATTTTAGAATAAACAGGACGTACACCGTGCAGAGGAAGAGTGCTCCCTTTTCGCTTACGGTTCACTTGCACCTATCATGTTCCAAATGCTTAGTGACAAAGCAAAATGAAGCCTGCTGCCACTTCAGATAGACCAAAAACTCTGGACAACGTTAAAACGTATCGTTTTACTCTTTGCATGCATGGATTTGTTTTAGTGGCTTGTTAGATTGCATGCATGCCTATTTGAATTCGTTAATAGATATAAGGTATTATCCTCTTCGTATTTCTTTGATATTCTTTATAATCCTCGCCAAATGCCTCAATCAGCATTTTTTCTTCAATCCTTATACGTAAGAGAAGGAAAATTGTCCCCACCGCTATGAATAATACCCCATAAATACTTGAAAAAATTAGGACCAAACCAAAATTCCTTATTGTCTCCCCTAAGTATAATGGATGTCTAACGTGTTTGTAAAGCCCATCTTTGACCAACCGATGACCTTCTACAATTTGAAGTCTTGATGTTGAATAAAGACTACTGAATCCCGCTTTCTTCTTAAGTTCCAATCGTGCCTTGAAACGCAAGTATCCCCCGATTAGCAGTAAACATAAACCAGCAAGAGCAAAGACTTGAAATGTTAGGTTTTGTAGAAAAACAAAATCAAGTATCGCTGCAATAAAACCCGTACTCGAAACTATGAGAAAAGGAAGTGATGTCCAATCCTCTTTGAATGATTTTCTCATTTTTAACATCTTAACGTCCTGCATGCATGGAGAGAATAAGCGTGCGCATTAGGATTAAGGTTTTAGCTATTAATGCTCTTAGGTAGTTGCACCTCTAACTCTTTTGTCAAGCCGATGCATGCAACCCTGAATAAGGGTGGTTCGGGAGATTGCTTGCGGTTTTTGGTTATGCAGCCATCTTGCAGATTTTTTCTATCATTCGTACCATCTTGACTGAGTAGCCCCATTCGTTGTCGTACCACGCGAGAACTTTGACTAGGTTTCCGATGACCATTGTGGAGAGGCCGTCTACGATGGCTGAGTATGGATTGTGTATGAGGTCTGATGATACTAGGGGTTCTTCGCTGTAGTCTAAGATTCCTTTCAGTTCTTTTTGGGCGGCTGTTTTGAACGCAGCGTTGACTTCCTCTTTCGTGACATCTCTCTTCAGTGTAGCGACGAAATCAACTATAGAGCCATCTGGTATTGGAACTCGTAGGGCGAGGCCGTTCATTCTTCCTTCAAGCTCTGGTAACGTTAAGGTGGCAGCTACTGCTGCTCCTGTCGTTGTTGGTATCATGTTGAAGGCTGCTGATCTGGCTCTTCTTAGATCGCTGTGTTGCATGTCGAGTAGGCGTTGGTCGTTGGTGACTGCGTGGACTGTTGTCATGAGCCCTGCTTTGATACCGAATTTGTCGTTTAGCACTTTGGCTACTGGCGATACACAGTTTGTTGTGCAGGAGGCTAGGGAGATTATGTGGTGGTTCTTGGGGTCATATTTGTTGTCGTTCACGCCGTAAACTACGGTTAGGTCTGCACTTTTAGCTGGGCTCATTGGAGCTGAGACTAGTACTTTTTTTGCTCCTGCTTGCAGGTGTTTTGCCACGTCTTCTCTTTTGCGGAATCTTCCCGTTGATTCTACGGCTAGGTAGACGCCCATTTGTTTCCATGGTAGTTTTGCTGGGTCTGGTTGAGCTATGACGGTTAGTTTTTGGCCGTCGACCATAATGTTTCCGTTTTTGACTTTTACGTCGAATGGTAGTGGTCCGTGGGTTGTGTCATGTTTCAGCAAGTGTGCCAAGGTTTTTGCGTCTGTTAGGTCGTTTACCACTGCAAAGTCTATGTCTGTTTTTGTTTCTAGTGCTGCTCGATATAGGAGTCTTCCTATTCTTCCGAATCCGTTTATGGCAACTTTCATTTTGTGATCACGCCTTTATGTTTAGTCGTCAAGTTTATCACACGATTTTTCTTAATAACATTTCGCCTTTTTGTGTTTGACACATTATTTGCACGTCTCTCTCTTTACCCCCCTGTATAGCCCCCTACAATTTTTCTACGTTTCTGTGGAGCTCTAAAAATCGTAGCCCTAGCTTTTCTTTGCCTTCAGTTACGTTCCATCCCACCCATTGGGCAACATCCTTCAGAGTGAATGGGCCGTATATGCTGAGGCATTTTAAGAACAACCATTCCTTAGCTTCTTTTTCGTTTAGTTTCGACACGTCCAACTTGTAAGGCAACTTTCCTATCGTTTGATAAAGTGGTTTCTGGTTTTTTCTTCCCATCCGAGCAACTTTTCCGTAATTGTACAACTCATAAAGAAGTTTCTTTGCCATATTCTTGAGTTGGGGATATTTTGTGCCGACCAGGTTCTTGAATTCTGAAGGTGTAAAGGATCCATGCTTTTCTAAGAAGTTAAAAGCAATGAGGTGTTTGTCACTTAAGGAAAGCGGGCATTTATGGTATGAGGCTCTTCTGCGAGCCACACTTCTTGTTGCCTTAAAATAGTAAGAGTATTCATCAACGTTGACAATTCTTAAAGCTCCGCGTAACACATGGCCATCAATTAATGTGTAATTCTCATACCAGTAGTCGAACCATTCCGGCTTGAAATTTACAAATCGATTAAAAAGTTCAATTTTGTGACCACCATGTTGAAGACCGCCGACAGCACGAACGACTGAAGGGACGTCCTCTTTGCTTTTTCCAAGAGTATAAGGCGTTAATCGGAGTCTCTTAAGAACAAACTCCTTGACAACTTCTTTAGAATAGGCTTCAACTAAATTAAGTCACGACAACTTTTGGTCAAAAAGATATAATAATATATGTGAGTGCCAACAAAATTAGCTGATAGGAA
>Ga0224501_10000178_pt1 | contig 60528 bp, 62 predicted proteins | sample SF_Oct11_sed_USG_4_FD_169105 | JGI IMG/M metagenome (GOLD analysis project Ga0224501, IMG submission 169105) | Sediment microbial communities from San Francisco Bay, California, United States - SF_Oct11_sed_USGS_8_1 | ecosystem: Environmental > Aquatic > Marine > Sediment | place: USA...
ATGGGCCGCATGCAGTAGAAAACGATACCTATGTACTTTGGCATTGCGATGAAAACGGTGACTGGGTAGGGCGGGATGGAAAAAATATATTACGTTATCTGAATCATAGTCGTGATCCCAATGCTATTTGTGATGGTTATGATGTTTATGCGCTGAGAGATATCGCGCCGCACGAGGAAATTACGATTGATTATGGAGAAGAGCCGGAATGAAAAAAATAAAAAATGAGGCCGAGCTGGTCAAGGAAGCGGTACGTGTTGGTGTTGTCTTTGCAGAAAAACGTGGTGTTGCCAAATTTGAACCGACCGACTCGATGAATGAGAAAATTGAATACATCTATAAGTTACTGGTTCACGATCAGTTAATTCAGCCACTGCCGAATGATCAACTGTCCCTGAAATCCATGAAGCACAAGCTCGCACTATGGATTTCAAAAAAATTGCCGGAAGATCATCCGCTACTTAAATAGTCCAGGAACTGTTTTTAATCCAGTCACTGAAGTCAATGGCTGGCATTGGTCTGGAAATATGATAGCCTTGGCCCAGATCGCAGCCCAGTTTGTTTAAAATGTTGAGTATTTCCTTGTCCTCAATACCTTCAGCTGTTGCGCTCAGGCCAAGTTGATGTGCAAGCTCGATAGTGGAGCGTACAATGGTAAGGTTTTCGGCGCTGGTTTTCATATTCAAGATAAAACTTTTGTCTATCTTGAGTGTGTTAACAGGCAGTTTACTCAGATAGGAGAGCGAGGAAAATCCGGTTCCATAATCATCAATTGAAAGTGAAAAACCCATTGCCTTGAGTTTTTGCAGTGTTTCTACCGTTTTTTCAGGTTCTATCATCATGGCACTTTCTGTGATTTCGAATTCCAGTGCAGAACTGGGCAGTTTTTTCTCCTTAAGTACACTTTCTACAAAATCAGGAAAAGCGGGATCACAAAGATCCCATGTAGACAGATTAATGGCAATACGGACAGTCATATCTGATGAAGACCATTTGTTATATTGTTGTGCCGATTCATGAATGACGTAATATGTCAGATTTTTTATAAGCCCGGTTCGTTCTGCCAGCGGAATTATTTCATCCGGGAAAACAAGCCCTAGTTCCGGATGGTTCCAGCGAATCAGAGCTTCTGCACCAATGATATTATTTGTATCAATCCTGATAACGGGCTGGTAATACAGTTCCAGTTCATGGTTATCAATGGCAGATGACAGACTGGATTCAAGCACAATGTTTCGTTCAGAGTATGGATCAAGATCAGGATCATAAATAACAACAGGATGATTTAGCCCCTTGCACTGGTACATGGCAATTTCGGCATGCTTGAGTAAAGTTTCCCTGTTTTCACCATGATCAGGGAAAAACACACAACCAATAGCACCACTTATCAAAAGGGGTTTCCCCTGAATCCGGAAAGGTTCCTGAAATGAAGCAACAATTTTTTCACAAACATTGATTGCCCTGTCATGGGTTATGTAGGGCAGCATGATGGCGAACTCATCTCCTCCCAGTCGCGCTATAATGTCACTGTCACGGCTCAGCGAAGTCAGTTTTTTTGCGACTTCCTTTATCAATTCATCTCCGGCATCATGCCCAAGAGTGTCATTGATATATTTAAAGCGATTAAGGTCAATCAGCAAGAGTGAAAACCGTGTCTTGTATCGTATTGATTCGGCAATGGCATGATCAAGAGAAGTATTGAGTAGCTTGCGGTTGGGCAGGTTGGTCAGAGAATCATGCAGGGCCTGATGTTCAAGCTCAATTGTTTTATTATATAACTCGCTTATATTCGTTAATGTTCCGGACAGTCGAACTGAAGTGCCTTCTGTATTGGTGGAAATCTTTGCGCGAATGTGTAACCACTTTTCTTCTTTAGAATCCAGTCTGAAAGTAAATTCAAAGGTAGAGGGCGGCAATTCATGTATGAATTTGTTCAGTTTGGTAGAGAAATCAGTTGAGGTGACTACATCAAGGTGTTGGCTTATCAGGCGTATGAAATCATCATTATCTGATTTTTTTGTTTCCAGCAGATCATACATCTTGTCTGAGCAAAACAATGATTTCCCTGTGATATCCCAGTCAAAAATACCTTCTTCGGTTCCTGTAATAGCCAGTTTATATCGTTCATCACTCTTGTTTACCAGACGCTGCAGTTTTTTACTGTGTAAATAAAAATAATAACCGGCTATTGAAAATATCAGGATAAAAAGCAGACTGACTATAATGAGAATAAAAGTCCTGTTTTTCTGCCGTGACTCCCGGTCAGCCTGCAATGACTTATCAAGATGCGCAGCAGGCACAAACAGGGCTACCGGCAAGGTGTCCCCCTTGTATTCACGAATGAGATTTTGTGTTTTTGTTGATATCAGAAATTCGAGAAAATCTCTTGCCAGCGTGGCATTAACACTGTTTGTTTTTTTCAGATTTACAATGATGTATGAATAATAATTATTTAATAATTCATGGTCTCGAAAGAGCGGGATTACCTTGCTGGATATTTTCTCCCGAAGTGAAATATAAGTCGACATGTCGGCCAATGTATAACCATTAAACTCTGCCGCCATTGTCAGCGTTGAGAGTGAACTGCTATTGGTATGCTCATAGCCCAGCCATTCAGGAGTAACACCTGCAATTTCCCATAAGTGTTTTAATTTTTGATAGGTTGCGGATTTTTCACCCTGTGCAAAAAACTCGACTTCATTTTTGGCGAGTATCTTAAGCACATCTTCCAGATTGTGCATTTTTCTGATACCAAGTGGATCATTAACCGGACCAAAAATGGCAAGCTGGTTATACATAATTAATGTGCGACTCAGACCAAAGCCATCATCCATAAATATTTTTTCGATTTCAGGCGCATGCGTCAGAATTGCGTCTGCTGTCCCATTACGGCCATTATCAAGTGCATTTAATCCACCGGTAATGGAAAGATGAATATCAACATCAGGATTTTCAGACTTGTAGTTTTCTACCAGATAGGTAATCAATCCGGTTTCTTCAGCAGTACTGGCTACCGAAAGTCTTAATATTTCAGTTTTAGCTAACGAAGGGATTGTCAGACTTAATAAAATAAAAAAGACTAAAGTTTTTTGCATACCACTATCTCTAGGAACCTGTCATCTGTATGTGTTTATGCATTGCCGACAGATCCTGTCACCAGATATGTCGTAATAACCTACTAATTCTAGGTTAAATATAGTGATTGAACAGAGCTGTGCAGAGAGTTTTTTTGATCAGTCTGTCAGAGTACTGAAATATAACATTTATATCGTTTTTCGGTGGCCAAAAGGTTTCCAGCCCGGGGCTATAACATTGGGCATTTCCGACCTCTTTAGTAGGCGAGCCGAGGCAAGGGTGAATTCACCATAGCGATCATTGACCTGATCTAGCGCTGTGTGCAGACGTTTCTGTTTGTCATTGGTTTCAGAAAACATTTCCAGTTGCATATTGGCCGGTGAAGGAGACAGGGCTGTCACCTGTAATTGAAACAACGGTTCCTCATTCCAGTATTCGTCCAGCAGTAACCGGCAAAGCATCATGATGTCATGCACACTATCGGTCGGTACAGACAGGGAAAATTTATCGGCAATCCAGTAGTGTTGTGTACGCAGGCCAATAAAAAATCTTTTTGCCTCAAATTGATGGCGGCGCAAGCGTGCTGCAACCTTGTCACTCATGTGTTTCATATACGTGAGAATAATTTCCCGATCTATTGTTGCCGGGGGCATGACTTTTCCATGACCAATGGATTTTGGTGAGTTGACAGAAACATGTACCTGTTCAGGATCAGCACCCTGACACATATACCAGATGCGACGCCCTAAATTACCAAAACGTTTGGCCAGTACACCGATGGGCAGTTTTTCCATGTCACCACAGCGCGTCACACCATAACGTGCCAGAAAGCCGCCAATTCCCTTGTTAATGCCACATAGCTCGGTAACCGGCACATTGGCCAGACGTTGTTTGGACTCCCAGGGTGGAATCACTGTCAGTCCATCAGGTTTGTGTAATTTGGCAGCAAACTTGGCTGTCGTCTTGTCGCCACTGACACCAACAGAACAGTGCAGGTGAGAAACATTGTACACAAGCTGTTTTACCATATGTGCCATGTGTTCCGGTGTACCATGCAAATTCTGGCAGTGGGTAACATCGAGAAAGGCTTCGTCCACTGAAAACACCTCTACATCCGGAGTAATAATGCTGAGTGCTTCCATAATAGAGGAAGAAACTTCAGCATAACGATCAGGTCGAGAAGGGCACTGTATTAAATCAGGGCAGAGTAAACGCGCTTCACGCAATCGCATGCCGGTTTTAATACCAAAAGCACGCGCCTCATAGGAGCAGGTGATAATACATGTTCCTTGCCGTCCATTGGTCACACCAACTGGCTTACCTCGCCATTTGGGACGATCCATTTGTTCAATAGAAGCAAAGAACGCATTCATATCCATCAGGATAATAGCGCGTGGCCAGATAACAGGATGTTTCATTTTGTAACTAAAATCACTTTGTAGTTTAGATTTAAAGAAATGCATAATGATAAAAGTTCATTTGTTAATCTAACTCAGGTTATTAACGTGGATGGATACAAGGCGGGGCAGTTGTGAAAAAGCGGAGTTTACATAATAGTAAATGAGCACCCAATATACGGGCACAAGCATTTTGAACAACTGTTCCAACGCAGTAGACGCCACGTTAATGGACCGAGGCTAGAAGTAAGTCCGAACCTGCCCAATTACCTTACCCTGTATCCTTACCCGGTTTGCTTCAAACAGCATCGGTTTCATTGCACTGTTTTCAGGAATCAACATGACCTGACCATCTGATGTCATTTTTAATCGTTTCAGTGTCGCTTCTTCTTCATCAATCAGGGCAACAACAATATCATTGTCACTTGCACTGTCAGCATGTTGAATAATGACAAAATCACGATCCAGAATACCGGCATCTATCATGGAATCACCACGTATCTGCAATACATAACGTCCGGTACCGCGAAACAATTCATCAAAGGTAATTTTATTTTTATCAGGAATAGCCTCAATAGGCCGGCCGGCAGCGATACGCCCCAATAACGGTAAAGCATCCTTGGAGGGATCATCATCTGTCAGACGCATCGCACGCCAGCCGTTACCACGTTCGAGGTAACCCTTGTCTTTCAATGCCTGCACATGCCGGTGCACAACCCCCTTGGACTGAATACCTACTCCCTTGCCAATTTCCACAAGGGTAGGGGCAAGTCCGTGATCATCCATATAGCCGCGAATGAAGTTGAGAGTTTTTTGTTGGCTTTGTGTAAGCATGAAAAGAGTGTAGAGAACTTTATGAGAACTTTCAAGAAAAAGAATTATTTCTTTATTATTAACAGGTTATGGTTGGATTAACTTCCATTATGTCTAAAATTCAGGAACAGGTCGCTTGATAGTGTGATGGGCATGAGCCACAACTGGATTATAAATAAGGCATCTGTTGCCATACCTTGTCCAGCACCAGACCTTTGTTATTGCATCGGTTTAAAGTGAATACCGGAACTTATTTTGTCAGATATTACTCAAGGTAAGTGACATATAATGAGGCCGGCTTGATGTCCAAAAACAGTGTAGTTTTTTCAGGGAAATTTGTTTTTTTTATTAATGGTGATTACATCCATGTTGAGTAATGAATTTATTGATCTTTTAAAACTGGTGATTCGTCAGCCCAGTGTTGTAGGTGCGGAACATTCTTTTTTCAGAGTATTACAACGCGAACTTGAAGAGCGAGGCGCAAAAGTAACCTGGTATGAGGGGCTTTTGGTTGCTCAGGGAAGCGAACCTTCCAGTGCCATGTTCTCTGCACATATTGATCGTCATGGCCTTATTTGCACCGGCCCCTGTGAGTTTCAGTATGCTGCCTTTGTTTCTGCCAACAGGACTGACCTGTTAAATAATTCTGTTTCAGAAGAATTGATGACAAAGGTGACAGAGCGATTCCAGTCAGAACAGGTTTATGCCTATGAGCCCTGGTCAGGTGTCTATCGAGGCAAGGGTATTATCAAAAAGGCGTATGTATGTGAGTTTCGAAACAATCTGATTTTTGAAATTGACGGACTTGATGATGTAGTTGCCGGGACACCTATTGCTTTTAAGGATGGTCTTAATATAAAGGATGGCAGACTGGAAGGGCAGTTGGATAACGTGTTATCAGCCGCCGTACTGGTACATTTATTTAGTCTTGGCTTTAAAGGCACCGCTTTTTTTACCGCACAGGAAGAAGCAGGAAAAAGCTGGCGTTATTTACTGGAGTGGTTTCGCCGGTTTGGCGGTTCAACCAATCGCCTGTTTGTACTTGATACCAGCCCGTTTGCAGATATTAAGGAAGCAAATCGTCAATTGCTGGTACTAAGAGAAAAAGATGCCAATGCATCCTTTAATAAGGAAACCACAAAACATATCGAGAATCTGTGTCAGGATAATAATATCAGCTATGTATACAAGGACAAATATGTTGAAGCAGATAATGAACGTCTGGTTCGTCAGGGTGAAAAACCACATTCTCTGGGCAGTACTGAAATGGGTAGAATAATACTGGCTTCAAATAGAATGGTTGATGGCACTACGATACAGATACCAACGACGGGTTATCATACGATGGAAGAATCAGCATCGTGGGAATCTGTCGATGCCTTTATACGATTATTAATGATGTTGTCTGACTAGATTATGGTATGAATGAAGGTGATTATAAATCAGAAAATGGCCAGAATATCATGAACAATAAACACAATAATTTCGAAGGCAATGAGCCAAATAATAATCCATTCCAGCATGGATGAATGTTTGTGTTTTTGTTCATCAGAGATCATTTCAAGCAGTTCATGGATAGTTTCCAGTTTTTTATTTAGCACATCGACACGCTGCTTTATTTCCAGATAATCAGAAAGCATTACATAGTAACCATCCAGCTCAGGATATTCCCAGAAGAAGTCAGGAACATCAAGCAGATCATATTTCAGCATGATGTCACTCTTGGCAATAAACAATCTTCCGCGTAACTGTGCCAGCTCCTTGCGGCGCAGGCATGAGCTGCCGGTGGCAGCAATGTTTTTCGGGATATAGGCAGTATTGTTTACCGTATCCTGAATTCGATGTTCAAAAAGAGACAGTTTGGTGGACTGAGCAATGACATGACAGATTGCAACCTTTGTAATGACTTCGTTATCAGGCAGGCAGATATGATCATCTTTTATAGATCTGGATTCAGCCCCTGTTTCATAGGTAAATTCATCATCAATTGTGTCGGTCTGCAGAACAATGGCATATTCTGAAATGTATTCAAGAAATTCAATTCGGTTAGCAATATTCAGATTCCAGAACACAACGACTCCATAATCCAGAATAAAGATATCACCCTGACGCCAGTTGATATGTATGGCGTTTCGAAAAATGGCATGACGCCAGTCCTTGAGAAATCTGGCCTGAAGGGCAGGAAAATCAAATTGCTCGCAATAACAAAGGGCGTAAATATCAGAGTGAGTTTTCATCCCGGTTTCTCTTTATTGAATGTTTTTTCGGCCACGCGCTTCCATACGGCGGAGAAATTCATTCATGATTTCAGTATAGAGTTGTTCTCCAAGATAGCCGTCTTCTACGCCGGATTCAATACTTGGATTATCATTAATTTCAATAACAACAACCCGATCCCCACTTTGTTTTATATCAACACCGTAAAATCCACTGCCAATTAACTGGCTGGCTCTGGTTGCAATATCAAGTACCGCTTTTGGTGCTTCAAAGGTTGGCAAGGTATCAAAACCACCGGACTTGGTTGTTGACCCGTGCTTGTATATTTGCCAGTGGTTACGCACCATATAATAACGGCAGGCATAGATCGGTTTGTTATTAAGAATACCAATGCGCCAGTCATAATCGGTATACAGGAATTCCTGTGCAAGCAAGAGAGAGGATTCTTTTAAAAGTAATTTCACTCCGTCTTCCAGTTCGGCAAATGTTTCAGCCTTGATAATGCCTCTGGAAAAGGAGCCGTCCGGTATTTTCAGTACTATAGGTAAACCGATTTCATTGACCAGCTCTTGCAGTTCTTCCGAATCCGGCTGGTTTAATACAACTGTTTTTGGTGTTGAAATACTATGGTTCTTGAGCAGATCGGCAAGGTAGATTTTGTTTGTACAGCGCAGAATCGAAACCGGATCATCAATAACAACCATATCTTCTGCTTCGGCCTTTTTGGCAAAACGGTAGGTGTGATTATCAACAGCTGTTGTTTCGCGGATAAACAATGCATCATATTCAGGCAAACGCATATAGTCCTTGCGTGTAATGTATTCAGTCGAAATTCCCAGCTCATTTGCTGCTTTCTCAAACAGCTTTAATGCCTTTTTGTCACTGGGTGGCATATCCTCTTTCGGGTCAACCAGTATGGCAAGATCATAACGATAGCTCTTGCGTGCCTTTGGCTTACGCCACATTTTACGGCTGAATTTTTCAAAGGTATTGGCAAAGGCTTCCTGCTCATCCGGATCAGTAAGTGACTTGAGTGAAACCGGGTTCACCTGTTTTATTTGCCATCCTGATTTGTATTGCAGTTGCACTTCCAGTAGTGGAGCAGGGAAGTGTTCAAAGATGACTTGTGCAATACGGGAGTAATTATCATTGAGTACTTCCCCAAACCAGCAATTAAAGCTCAGGGTATCGCCGTTGTTGGCTGATGGCAGTTTTTGCAAAATCTTGTCGGCATTTTCCAGATAAAGCGAGGCTTTGGAATTTTTGCCCAGTTCATTGATGGTTGCGGCTGATGGAAATACGTGATGTCCGCGTGCCTCTGCCAGTAATGAACAATAGTAGCCGGTACCAAGGTAACGGTAGCTTCGACACAGATTAATGATGCGTATTCTGCTTTTGCGGTTTACGCCAACCTTGTTCAGGTAATCATCAAAAGTAATCACGTCCTGGCTGGGATAGTAGGGTTGCCAGTCACCGGGTTTATCAACAACAACGTAAAAGGTGGTCATTTAGCCTCGTAGGCACGGAGTCAAGGTGGCGTATTGTTAATCGATATTTTAAAAAGTACAACAAAAATTTACTTGGTGTAGAGGAGGGATAGGCGGTATGATTTTTCCTTTTAGGGTTGTGTATGACAACGCTTGCCTCCGGGATTGAAACCAATAGTTTTTCCGACAGTTATGCTGTTGCCAGACCCCTGTTTTTGTCTGCCTGTGATCGCCTGCCGAAAGAGATGCACACAGTCCATAAGGTATATCGCCATCCTTTGTCCGGACCTGCCGGAGAAGAGCTGGCCTGTGATGTATTGTTTGCCAGCTATAGTCAGGCACCCCGTCAGGTACTGGTTGTTATGTCGGCGACCCACGGAGTAGAGGGATTTGCCGGCTCGGCTATTCAGGTGGATTGCCTGCCGTTGCTAGTGCCAGTACTACGTCAAAACCCAAATCTGGGTATTGTTTTTATACATGCCATGAACCCCTGGGGCTTTGCCTGGCATCGTCGTTGTGATCACGAAGGGATAGACATTAATCGTAACTTTGTTGATTTTGCCGCACTGCCCGCTGAGGAGCCTGATTTTTCAGAACTGTACACAGCTCTGACTACTCAAGTCTGGACTGAGGGATCTGATATGAGTCAGCTATGGCAGGGAAACGGGTTTGAGTGGTTTACCAATACAATCACCCGTGGACATTATAAAGCAGCGGAAGCTCCGTTTTTTGGTGGTCACCATTCAAGCTGGTCACGCACAACGCTGGAGCAAATTACAGCCGAGCCCTTTATCACACATGCTGATCGGGTTGCGGTAATTGATATTCATACAGGCTTGGGGCCATATGGTTATGGTGAGTTGATTAACGATCACATACCGGCAACAGCGGGTTTTGCCAGAGTAGAGCAATGGTACGGTAATAATGCGGCATCGGCGGTGATGGGTGAATCCTGCTCTGGCTTAAAGTCCGGGCTGGTGGATTATCATTGGCATGAGGTGATTGGTGAACGCGGCTGTTTTGTCACACTGGAATTTGGTACTTTTTCTGTCCTGCAGTTGCTGACAAGTCTGATTAATGAGCAGCTATATCATAATGATTGTGTGCGGCAAGGTGTTGAACGTGATCCCGCAAGCTTGGCCGTGCAGGCGCTCAAACGGTTTTTTAATCCTGCAGAAAAATCATGGCAGCAACAGGTTTTATTTCGAGGTAGACAGGTACTCGATATGGCCTTGAGTGGGATTCAATCATGACAGAAACCCGGAACATTCGACCAGCCGTACAAAATGATGTCGATCAATTAATGGAGATTGAGACTGCCTGTTTTGAAACAGATCGGTTATCACGCCGTAGTTTCATGAATTTTGTGCGCCAGGGCCCACATGATTTACTGGTACTGGCAGAAGAAGACAAGGTGTTGGGCTATGTGCTGAACCTTTATCGATCAGGAACCAATCTGGCACGTATGTATTCCATTGCCATTGCACCTGATGAACAGGGCAAGGGGTTATCACAGTATTTGCTGGATGCTGCCGAGCAGGCAGCTATTGCACGCAACTGTGTTTTTATTCGTCTTGAAGTCAATATTGATAACAAGGCGGCACGTAATCTGTATGAGAAAAGCCATTATAAAACCATAGATCGTATCAGCGAATATTATGAAGACGGCACCGATGCCTTGCGCATGGAAAAACGTATTCATAGAGAGATTGATGGAATGGAGTCGCCACAACCTTATTATCAGCAAACAACAGATTTCACCTGTGGACCGGCATCATTAATGATGGCCATGAAATCCATGACTCCCGATTACGAATTATCACGTACCGAGGAATTGCAAATATGGCGTGAGGCAACAACCATCTTTATGACATCCGGTCATGGCGGTTGTTCACCGCATGGGATGGCTTTAAGTGCATGGAAGCGGGGATATGATGTCGATTTGTATATTAATTACAATGAGGCACCTTTTATCGATAGTGTACGCAATGAAGAGAAAAAGGCAGTTATCCAGCTTGTGCATGATGATTTTCTGGATCACATTCGTCAAACATCCATTAAACTCAATGTGCAGGATATTGATAATGCACAACTGGATAAAATTATTAATACCGGTTTGCCGGTAATTGCACTGATCAGCACATGGCAATTAAACCGCAACAAGGCGCCGCACTGGGTTTTTATTACCGGTAGTGATAAAGAGTTTGTCTATATTAATGATCCGGATGTTGATACCGATGCAGGTTTGCATCTTACCCAGACCGATTATAAACATGTACCTGTGCTACGCAGTCTTTTTTACAGTATGGCGCAATTTGGCCAAAAACGATTGCGTTGTCTTTTAGTGTTGTCAAAGCGTTAAACCATCACACAAAAAATATTAAGATAATCATTGTAATGCAATGATATTAAAAGGATAAATTCCGGATAGAGACAAAGAGCCGGAGACTGGGTAGTATTTACAACTTCTATTTAATGGTTATGTGTTGAGGAGTAAGTAATATTGGTACGTAAATCACCTGACAATAAGAAATTACAATCTATTAAAGTGGCTGATATCGATATTGCACTCCATATGCTGAACAAATATCTGAATGCGCAGGATATCAACTCGTTACTATCTTCTCTCAAAACACTAAAAACCGACCCAAAAAATGAAGCCTATCAGGAACAGGTGATGACTGCGTTCAATAATCTGGGACACCTGCAAGGTGCTGCATTAACGTATGCTCCCTATCTCAATATTTTTGTTTCTGACGATCCGTTTGGTGATTAGTATTAGCTGAGTGTTTAATGAAATTTGTATGTTACTCCAACTGGGATCAACTGCCGGAGAGTGCTAATGCACTCTTTGAGCAGAGTGAGAAAGACAGCATATTTTTCTCGCGTCCGTGGTTTGAGTGCATGACCGTCACTGCACTGGAAGATAAACACACTTTGGTATTGGCCTGTGTTGTAGACGGGGATAACGTGATGGCAATACTTCCCCTGATGGAGAGTACCGGAAATAAAACATGGTACGCTCTGCGGCACGGATTCACACCACTTTATAGTCTGTTGCTTGCTGACGATGATCAAGAGCGGGTTCTCGACCGCCTGTCACAGGGTTTGGATCAGTTACCGGTTCATGGATTGCTGCTGGAGCCAGTTTCCACAGATGACAGGGAAATAAATGGCTTGCAGAAAAAACTTGAAATAGCAGGGTTTAGCTGTGAACATATTTTTCGGCACTATAACTGGATTTATCGTCTGCAGGGGAAGTCATATGTGGAGTATATGGCAGAGCGTCCTGCTCAACTGCGGAATACTATCTCACGTAAAAAGCGTAAACTTGAACGTGAATACGGTTACGAAATTCGTCTTTATACCGGTGATGAAGTATTGGCCCACATGTCTGATTACTATGTGGTTTACAATGCCAGCTGGAAGCAGAATGAAATCAGAAATGTCGGCTTTCAGGATTGTTTCATAGAGGATTTTTCGAAGGCGGGTTGGTCCAGATTGGCGATACTCTATGTTAAGGGGCAGCCTGTTGCCGCACAGCTCTGGTTTGTGCGCCACGGAAAAGCGAGTATATTTAGACTGGCGTATGATAAGGCGTGGAAGAAGTATTCAACAGGTTCAATACTGACCAGCTACTTGATGGAATATGTGATCGATACCGACAAGGTAAATGAAATCGATTTTCTGACAGGTAATGATGCCTACAAGCAGGAGTGGATGTCAGAACGCAGAGAACGTTTTCTGCTGAGCTGTGTAAAAAACAGAAGTCCTGTAAACAGATATGAACAGTTTGTCGGATCACTAAAGTGTATAATGAAAAAACGATAAGGAATTAGAATGAAACAATTTGTATTAGTCTATCTGGGCGGTAATCAGCCATCCAGTGAAGCAGAAGCACAAAAACATTTTGAAAAATACATGGGGTGGTTATCATCGCTCGGCGACGCTGTTGTTATTCCCACCATTCCATTGAAAGATACAAGCACAGTCAGTTCTGACGGGACGATTAGGGAAGGCGGCAGTAGCGCCATGTCCGGGTTCTCGATTATTAAAGCAGATTCGATAGAGTCCGCACTATCGATAGCACAGAATTGCCCTTTTCTTGAAATTGGTGGATCACTTGAAGTATCTGAAATGATGCAAATGCCTGCTCAGTAATAAATTAAATTCAAAAGGGGTAGCACCTGAAAAAAATTAATTCAAAGATATATAACGAATCGCTCAAGAAGTGCGATGCCAGAATGCAGCGTCCCTTGGTTCATCGTTAAAATATAATATCTTAAGCCTAATATGAGCATGAAAAATATTCATAACTGGCATAACAAAACCTCTGATCAGACATTATCTGAACTTGAGACAACGCACTTGGGTTTGAGCGAGGTTGATGCAAACCAAAGGCTAACTACCTTTGGTTCCAATAAGCTGCCAGAGCCGAAGCGTCGCAATATACTGATACGATTTTTTCACCACTTTCATAATGTCCTTATATATGTTCTTCTGGGTGCGGCTGCTATTACTGCACTACTCGATCATATGGTAGATACATTTGTGATCATTGCTGTGGTAGTTATCAATGCTGTTATTGGCTTTTTACAGGAGGGTAAGGCAGAAAAAGCAATGGATGCTATCCGGCACATGCTTGCATTGCGTGCCTCTGTCATTCGTGAAGGTAAGCGCCAAACCGTAAAAGGCGAAGAACTGGTACCCGGCGACATTGTATTGCTGGATGCAGGCGACAAGTTGCCGGCTGATTTACGTTTATTAAAAACCCATGGTTTGCAGATTCAGGAATCAATATTGACCGGCGAGTCTATGGCTGTTGATAAACATTCCAAACCGGTCGTCACTGATGCACCACTTGGCGATCGTTTCTGTATGGGATATAGCGGTACCACAGTCACCAGTGGACAGGGCATGGGGGTGGTGGTTGCCACTGGTTTACAGACAGAAATCGGACGAATAAGTGGTTTGCTTTCAGAAGTGCAGACCCTGAATACACCATTAGTGGAGCAAATGGCTATTTTCGCCCGATGGCTTACCTTGTTTATTCTTGGTGTAGCGCTATTGATCTTGTTCTTTGGTTATTTTGTACTGCATCATGATTTTGCTAATCTGTTTATGGCGGTTGTCGGTATCGCGGTTGCTGCCATTCCTGAAGGACTGCCTGCGGTCTTGACCATCACATTGGCTGTGGGTGTTCAGGTCATGGCACGACGAAATGCAATCGTTCGACGATTACCTGCTATTGAAACGCTTGGCTCAGTCTCGGTAATCTGTTCCGACAAGACGGGTACTCTCACACGAAATGAAATGATTGTAACCACGATTGTCACACGCCTTGAGCAGTTTAATATTCATGGGAATGGTTACGAACCCTTGGGCGATATAACAATCAATAATCACGCAGTCTCCGTGACAGAATATCCTGTGTTAAAGGAATTAGGGCGTGTAGCATCCCTTTGCAATGATTCTGAGCTAATAAAGAAAGAAGGAGTATGGACAGGACTCGGTGATCCAATGGAAACCGCTTTATTGGCTTTTTCCAACAAAGCTGGAATTGATAGTGCCGGGATTCGTAGTCAATGGGCGCGCACCGATATTATTCCTTTTGACACCAAACATAAATACATGGCGACACTTAACCATGATCATGAAAATCATGCTTTTATTTTTATAAAGGGTGCGCCAGAGACGATATTTGCCATGTGCCAGAAACAATATACTGGCAGTAATGAAGGTCAACCGCTGGATATTACTTACTGGAATGAACAAGCCAATATAATTGCAGCACAAGGTCAGCGTGTTCTTGCCTTTGCAGTTAAAGAAGTGAAACCTGAACATACTGTGCTCAATCAGTCTGATACAAAAGACTCAATGGTATTGCTGGGTCTGGCTGGTTTTATTGATCCGCCACGGCAGGAAGCGATTGAGGCAATCACAAAATGCCATCATGCCAGCATTGATGTCAAAATGATCACCGGCGATCATGCTATCACTGCAGTTGCTATTGGTAAAAAACTTGGATTGAAAAATACTGACACTGTATTAACCGGTATAGAGATGGATAAACTGGACGATACCGAGCTCGAATCTATTGTGCGTGATACAGGAATCTTTGCCCGCACAAGCCCCGAGCATAAATTACGTCTTGTTATGGCATTACAAGCGAACGGAATGATTGTAGCCATGACTGGTGATGGTGTTAATGATGCCCCTGCACTTAAACGTGCCAGTGTCGGAATTGCCATGGGGAAAAGCGGTAGTGAAGCAGCGAAAGAGGCATCTGAAATCGTATTGGCTGACGATAATTTTGCTTCAATTGTTGCCGCTGTACGTGAGGGTCGGACTGTATACGACAATATAAAAAAGGTAATCAGCTGGACATTACCAACCAATGCCGGTGAGGCGATGACTATTATCCTTGCAATAATACTTGGATTGAGCCTGCCAATCACACCCATCCAGATATTGTGGATTAATATGATAACAGCGGTGACGCTTGGTATTGCTTTGGCATTTGAGCCAACAGAAGAAAACACCATGCAGCGGCCACCCCGGTCCCAGAAAGAAGCACTGCTAAGTGGAGCTCTCATGTGGCATATTGTTCTTGTCGCTGGACTGTTTTTGGCGGGTGTCTTTAGTATTTATGAATATGCTATTTTTCAGGGGTACTCAGAAAATCTTGCGCGTACAATGTCATTAAATACACTGGTTGTACTGGAAATATTTCATCTTTTCTTTATCCGTAATATGTATGGATCATCATTAACCTGGAAAGCAATATGTGGTACCCGTGTTATATGGATATCGGTCATTGCTGTTACCATCGGGCAGTTCGCTATTACTTATCTACCATGGCTTCAAAGTGTATTTGAAACAGAAGCAATTGGTTTATTTGATGGATTATTGATAATGGCGGTTGGAATAATCATGTTTTCAGTAATTGAATTTGAAAAACAAATACGGTTAAGATTATTGAAAAAAGTATTTTAAACGTTAGACAAGATAATATCCTGGTGACAGATAATAGAGAATACTATTTTTTGTTTCCCATATAACCTCATATCAGTAAACACAAGAGAGCCAAGAACGGAATGGCAGAAATAACTGATTAGGAACTTAATCAGGCCGGATAAAAAGCTGTGGTTTTTACTACCCTTTAGTTTTATTATAATCTTTATCGAGGAATGCAGAGATGAAATATAAAGGAAGCTGTCATTGTGGGGCAGTACAATTTGAAGTTGAAGCACCTGAAGAGGTCGAGTGTCAGGAGTGCAATTGTAGTATTTGTTCGAAATCCGGTTATCTGCATTTAATTGTTCCGGAATCCAGATTTAAATTGCTGCAGGGTGAAAATAATATAACCACATACACGTTTGATACCGGTGAGGCCAAGCACAAATTTTGTAAAACTTGCGGCATCAAGTCATTTTACATACCACGCTCTAATCCTGATGGTTATGATATTAATGTGCGTTGTTTAGACCCGCAACCAGAGAAAATAAATATTGAGCTTTTCGACGGTAAAAACTGGGAACAGCATGCACATAAGCTTTCACACCTTAGTAAAGAACAATAAAAAATAATTTAAGTTGTAAGCCAACTTACGACCAGCCAAATATAGTTTCTCTCGCTAAAAACGGTGCTAAGATTGTAATAGTATTTTAACGGTAAATGCACATGACAGACACTATTAGCCAGATTTCCAGAAAGACGGGTATGTCACCCGGATCGCTTGTTTATGTCGGAGAAATGACCGGAGAAGGTACACATATTTCAGTTATTGACTATGACAAGCAGAAAATAGAGGAGAGAGCTGTTCACTCTGTAGAGGAAATACTTCCTTATCGTGAACGGGATACAATTACCTGGGTCAATGTCTCAGGACTTGAGAATACAGGACTCATTGAGTCTTTTGGACAGGCCTTTAATATTCACCCGCTGGTGCTTGAAGATATATTAAACACACACCAACGGCCCAAGTTTGAGGAATACGATGATTACCTGTTTATAGTCCTGAAGAGCCTGTCACAGAATAAGGGCGGGGCTTCTGTTGCCGCTGAGCAGATCTGTATTCTTTTGCTGAATAATTTTGTTTTCACATTTAAGGAACAGAAAGATGATTTGTTCCAGCCTGTGCGGTCACGCATAGATAATAGTAAAGGCAGGATTAGGAATCTGGGTGCTGATTATCTTGTTTACACACTTGTTGACACCATTGTGGACCGGAATTTCGTGATTCTTGAATCCATAAGCGATGTAATAGAACAGGTTGAAGATGAGTTGTTAGATAATCCTGAAAAGGAAACTTTGGCTACGATTCAACAAACAAAGCGCTCATTAATCAGTATCCGAAGAATGGTGTCACCTTTAAGAGATTTAATCAGTTCTTTGCTAAGGAGTGACAGCAGGCTGATTGATGAGAAAACACATATTTATTTTCGTGATGTTCAGGATCATGTGCTCAGGATAACGGAAACACTGGAATCCTATCGTGACATGCTGTCCGGCTTGCTTGATATTTATATTTCCAGTGTGAGCAATAAAATGAATGAGGTCATGAAGGTGCTGACGGTTTTTGCCTCTATTTTTATACCATTAACCTTTATTGCCGGTATTTACGGCATGAACTTTGAATACATGCCTGAACTGAAATGGAAATGGGCATACCCGGTGTTGTTGGGTCTTTTCCTTGTAATACCGGTTGTTTTGCTTATCTATTTTAAAAAGAAAAAGTGGTTGTAGTGATACGGGTTCTAAAATCCGCATTTAAATTTATTTTCCAGCCAGTGATCCACGCTAAAATATTTACCGCTCCCGATAAAAAATAATACCAGTAGCATTATGAAATAGGTGGCGGCGAATTCAATCCCGTTATTTGATACAACAAAATTACCGCTTTCCGTTAACCATTCGTAATTACCGTGTTCCTGCAGAATCTCTTTGGCTTTTGCCAGTCGTTCAGCTGCACCTTGTGTGCGTTCGGTAGAGAATAACCAGAATGTATTATCCGCAATCGCAGACCAGCCATTTTGCCAATGGGCTGTGACGGCCGCGACGATCATGGTGACCATGAGAGGAATAGAAATCCAGCGGACACCAAGTCCAATGACCAGCAGGACGGCACCAACCAGTTCAGTAGATGTTGCCAGAAAGGCCATCACTTCCGGAAAGGGCAGGCCCAGCCCCCAGTCAGGATTGCCAAACCATTGTGCCGTACTTTCAAAATGTGAAAACTTGTTATAGCCCGCCATGAAAAAGATGGGAGCCAGATAGAGTCGTAATGCCAATGGTGCAAGAAAATCCACAGCGCGAGTGCCATTGAGCATTTTTTGCATGGTGCAGAGTAATTTCATCATGATCCCCTGTGTCGAAAAGTATCGTTATTCTTCAGACGTTAAAGTAAAAGCCTAGTTCAAATCATTATGTAAAGATTGGGTAAAGAAAGGGGATTTGTGCGGTTTTTTCGTACCACACGGGATGTGGTATCTATTTTATGGTTCTAAGTTCCGGTTTGGCCGTATATTCGTCGCCATCACCATAATCGGGATAGATCTTGTTCAATGGGATAGAGTTGCCGTTTTCAACAACAATACGTGCATGGAAGCGGCGCAGGTTGCGTGGTTCATTGACACCACAGGCGTGGGCAATAACACCGACTTCATGCACCATGTTATTGACATAGTTCATGACACGAATGGCTTTGAGTTTGGGATCCAGCCCTTTTTGCAGACGGGTGTTGTGCGTTGTAATACCGGTAGGGCAGGTGTCCTTGTTGCATTGCAATGCCTGAATACAGCCGAGTGCAAACATAAACCCGCGTGCCGAGTTAACAAAATCAGCACCAATACAAAGTGCGCGCGCCACATCGGATGGAGTAATAAGTTTACCGGAGGCAATGACCTTAACTCGATCACGCAACTTGAATTTATTCAGTTTATCAATCACAAGCGGCAGAGATTCACGTAATGGCAGCCCCATGTTATCCATTAAACTCATTGGGGCAGCGCCACTGCCACCTTCAGCACCATCGACAGTAATAAAATCAGGTGCACTTTTAATGCCGCGTTCGTTAATGGTATTAAACAGCTCATCCAGCCACCACGAAATACCCACCACCATTTTTATCCCTACCGGCTTGCCTGTCACTTTTCGAACATGATTGATCACGTCCAGTAAATCATCGACAGTTTTAATATCGGTGTGACGGTTGGGACTGATAGAGGCTTGATAGGGCGGGATACCGCGAATCTCTGCAATCTCGGGTGTGACTTTGGCAGCGGGTAGAATACCGCCTTCGCCGGGTTTTGCACCCTGACTCAGTTTTAACTCAAACATTTTGACTTCAGGATGCGCGGCCACCTTGCGCAGTTTCTCATCACTGAGATTACCTTCTGAATCGCGGACACCATATTTGGCAGTTCCGATTTGGCAAATAATATCTGCACCACCTTGCAGATGATAAGGTGACAAACCACCCTCACCGGTATTTAGCCAGCAACCGGCCATGCGTGCTCCATTGGAAAGTGCAAGTACAGCAGGTTTTGAGATTGCACCATAACTCATTCCCGATATGTTAAATAGTGAATCAGTTTCATAAGGTTTGTCACAATAAGGGCCAATCGTCAGTGACTGGGTTGTTGTCGCTTCTTTTTCCAGTTCAGGGAAAGGACAGTTTACAAAAAAGATGGAACCGGCCGGTCTCAGATCTTTGGTAGAACCAAAGGCAATGGTTTTTTCCAGTCCCTTGGCAGCACGATAAACCCAGGAGCGTTCAGCACGATTGAAAGGAAGTTCTTCCCGATCCATCGCAAAGAAATACTGACGGAAAAACATACCCAGTGTTTCAAAAAAATAACGGAAGCGTCCAAGCACCGGATAATTGCGGCGAATAGCGTGTGTGGACTGGGTGATATCAATGATATAGGTAATAAATAATGCCAGCAGGGCGAGACCAAGCAGAAAGATAAATGACAATGCCATGACTTCAAGAGCCACAGAAACCATTTCAGAAAGATGTATGCCTTGTATTTCCATATAGTGTCAAAGGATGCCCATTTTAGTGATAGAACCGGCTTTTTATTGCCCGTCTGTCCAGATTAGCGGCAGAACCGGAATATTCCTTTATATATAAGGAGAGTATGAGCAGGACTTATTTACGTAAGGTACCAACAAGAATAGTGCGTTTTTGCATGTCTTTCAGAATGGTTTTACCTGCGTCAATCAGGCTATCCGGGTCAGGATATTGCATCTCATCTGAAATTTGAGCCAGTAGTTGTTTACCGGTAAATTCCGTATTTTCCTTGATAAGCGCGAGCAAACGGGCTGTTACAGTGTTAATTTCCATGAAGTGGATCTCGTCCTGATCATCTCGATAAACGACAAGTAGAGACGGGTGCTCAGGTAATGTTTCCGGCTGGTTTTCAGCACTGAGCTGATGTACCGGCCAGTGATAACTCAGCGGCCAGGCGGCGGGTGACAAAACCGGGATATCACTGAACAAATCACCATTAATATTAATTTTATTCAGATCCGGCTTTTCATCCAGAATGGCGAGTGCCAGTTCAACCCATTCATAGTGTGCCAGCTCCAGCAGGAATGGCGGGTCATTATCATTATTACGCTCATGTTCGAGGTAGCTGATAAATTCCTGCGGAATTTCTGAAAATAGTGGCGTATGAGATTCATGAACATGGTAAAAATCACGCACAATTTCATCCCAGTGTTGTTCACTCAAAATGGATTTGATGACCGGAAAGGCATTGCCCAGTTGATCATCAATATTGTTATAAAAAAGTTCGCGATAGGCAGCCATGCGTTTTTCATCAACATCCGCAGGTGCCGGATTCACATCCGGATTACGGATGTGGGCCGCAAATTCCAGTTGGCGTTTAATAAATTCCGGCTGTGAATTTTGACTAGACATGGGCAATAACCTTACCGGATTTTGTCCACTTGTTTTGCAGTGAGGCGATAATACCTACCTCTCGTTTCAATTCTGAAAGTGCAGGGAGATTAAAATCACGCTCCAGCAGTGTTGGTATATTGCCGCCAAAACGTTGATAGGTTTTATCCAGCAGGTTCCAGACCGGATCAATGACTTCCGCACCATGTGTGTCGATCAACAGATCTTCTGCTTCCTGGTAATGCCCGGCGACATGAATATAGACAATACGCTCACCCGGCATGGCATATAAAAATTCTTCTGCATCGTATTTGTGATTAACGCTGTTGACATAAATATTATTAACGTCGAGGTGCAGATAGCAGTCAGCTTCTTCCAGTACAGCGTTAACAAAATCCACTTCACTCATTTCCTGCCCGGGGGCGGCATAGTAGGAAACGTTTTCTATTGCAATCTTGCGCTCAAGAATTTCCTGTGTGCGTTGAATGCGTCCGGCAACATAATGCACGGCTTCTTCAGTGAAGGGGATAGGCATCAAATCATAAAGGTGGCCATTGTCAGTGCAATAGCTTAGGTGTTCTGTGTACAAAGGTATGTTGTGGGAGTCGAGAAATTTTTTGACACGTCCCAGAAAATCTTCATCCAGCGGAGCAGGGCCGCCCAGTGACAATGACAGGCCATGCGCCAGAAATGGATAACGTTCAGTAAAAGTCCTGAATTTTTTACCCAGATGGCCGCCAATATTCAGCCAGTTTTCCGGAGCGATTTCAAAAAAATCAATTGGCTCGATTGACTCTTCGGCAAGCGGACCCATCAGGGCCCGCTTGAATCCGAGTCCGGCGCCTTGAACAGGAAATTTGTTCATACGCTGTGTTCTCCAAAAATCATGGAGTTATTGCATACCACCACAATTACCTTCTTTTGACTTCTTACCGCCGCAGTTGCCTTCTTTTTCAGCTTTCTCGGATTTCATGTTGCCACCACACTTGGCTTCACCACACTGGCCTTCCTTCACAGCTTTTTTCTTGGCACCACACTTGCCTTCGCCTTCTTCCATTTTCTTGCCGCCGCAGTTGCCTTCTTTCTCTTTCTTGCCACCGCAGTTACCTTCTCTTTCCTTCTTACCGCCACACTTGCCTTCCATGTCTGCAACCTGATAGCCAGAAGAAAGCTCATTCATTGAGAATGGATTTTGTTCAGCATTAACAATTGGTGATGCTACAAGGGTTGCAGCAAATGCACTGCCAATTGCCGCAGCCAAAGGTTTTTTTGATTTACTCATTTCTTGTCTCCTAGAGATAGTGTTTTATTACAAGCCCGACCGAATAACCGGCCAAATACATATTTTTCAAAATACGGAGGTTCCGTAATTTCGTTTTAAGACCGTATCCTACTGTGAAAGGTTCATCGGAATGCCGTATGAAAAAAGGAAGCTTTACCGAATCTTTACAATAATGTTAAAAAATTGTTTCCTACCAAGGAGTTAGGTCGTTTTTTTGTTATATTCACACAAATCCCGAATAATACAGTCATGGCACTCGGGTTTGCGTGCCTTGCACACATAGCGTCCATGCAGGATAAGCCAGTGATGAGCATCCTTTTTAAAGTGATCCGGTACAAACTTCAACAGTTTTTTCTCCACATCCAGTACGGTTTTTCCGGGTGCAATACCGGTGCGGTTGGATACACGGAAGATATGGGTATCAACCGCAATAGTGGGGTGGCCAAAGGCAGTATTTAAAATAACATTGGCAGTTTTTCGACCAACACCGGGCAGTGCTTCGAGTGCCGCACGGTCTTCCGGTACCCTGTTATTGTGTTGTTCCATCAGAATCTGGCATGTCTTGATAATATTTTTGGCTTTGCTGTTATAGAGGCCAATGGTCTTTATGTATTGGATCAGTCCTTTTTCACCCAGATTGAATATGGCTTCCGGTGTGTTTGCAACCGGATAGAGTTTACTGGTGGCCTTGTTGACAGAAACATCCGTTGCCTGTGCTGACAGAATAACGGCAATGAGTAATTCAAAAGGATTTTTATAAACCAGTTCTGTGGTAGGAGCGGGGTTGGCTTTTTGTAAGCGTGAGAAAATTTCCGTACGTTTTTCTTTATTCATGCTTGAATTTTATATTATTTAAATGAAACACAAAGACATCAGGTGTATAAAAGGTCGAGAACACCTCGGTGATTTTTTTAAATTAAAGTTAATTGGCAGTAACGGCAGAAGTTTCGGCAACGATGACCTTGCTTGTTTTTTGTGCCAGCCTGTTATCAATAATATTTTTAAGCGCTATCAAAAGACCCAGCGCCAGAAATGCACCCGGCGGTAATATGGCAAGCAGGAAGCCGCGATAGTCTTCGATCAGGGTAATGCTCAACTGCCGGGCTTCCGGCCCAAACATAAGATGAGCACCCTGAAACAGAGTACCATGGCCCAGTATTTCGCGCAGACTGCCAACGGCAAGTAGCACAAGTAAGAAACCAAGCCCCATCATAAAGCCGTCTGTTAGTGCATAACTGACCTTGTTACGTGAAGCAAATGCCTCGGCACGCGCCAGTATGGAACAGTTGGTAACAATCAAGGGAATAAAGATGCCCAATATTTTATAGAGATCGTGCATGAAGGCATTCATGAGTAATTCAATGGCTGTTACAAAACAGGCAATGATCATCATAAAGGCAGGGATACGGATTTCAGGTCGTACAAGGTTACGAATTAACGAAACAGTGACATTGGAAGATACCAGCACCATCAGAGTAGCCAACCCTAGTCCAAGCCCGTTAATGGCCGTACCGGTAACCGCAAGTAACGGGCACAGTCCCAATAACTGTACTAATCCGGGGTTATTATCCCAGAGGCCGTCCTTGATAATGGTGTTGTAGCTGGTTGTCATAAACAGATTTTACCCGAATATGTCCTGTTGATGTTGTCTGAAGTACTGCAAACAATGATAGACGGCCTTCACGACAGCACGTGGTGTAATAGTTGCACCGGTAAATTGATCAAAATTTCCACCATCACGTTTTACACGCCAGCCTCTTTCGTCCGGCTGGATTAGTGAGAGCCCAGTAAATTTTGTGATCCAGTCAGAGCGTTCTGCTTCAATATAATCACCCAGCCCCGGTGTTTCACGATGACCAATGACACGTACACCGGATAACGTTCCATCTGCTTTAATTGCGACAAGCAGTTTGATATTGCCATTATAACCATCGGGTGCAATAGCGGAAAAAATAGCGGCAACCGGTTTCCCGTTTAAACGTGCCCGGTACACAGTCACCGGTTTTTTGGATCCAAGCAGTTTGGCATCGGTGACTTCTATGGTGTCTGTAAACAGTTCATTATCATGACTATCAGGGGTGACAACGGCATGGAGATTACGAAGCAGTACATTACGCTCGTTTTCTGCAATACGTTCTTTTGTCTGCTCATGTGTGATCGCAAGAATGGCAGTACCGATAATGGCAAACACACCCAATAGTATTCCCATTTGTGTCATGCGTTTGATAATCACGAATCTTCTCCGTTATGACCAAACACACGAGTCTGGGTGTAATAATCTATCAGAGGCGTTGTCATATTCATGAGTAATACGGCAAACGCAATACCATCCGGATAACCACCCCAGGTACGGATGATGTAGGTCAGTACACCAATACCGGCACCAAACAACAGGCGGCCTTTCACCGTTGTCGATGCTGTGACCGGATCAGTTGCAATATAAAACGCACCAAGCATGGCGGCACCGCTGAACAGGTGAATAAACGGGGAGACATAGGTTTGCGGATCGATAATATAGAAAATACCAGACATGATGAGTAGACTGCCAAGCAATGCAACCGGGATATGCCAGGTAATAATTTTTTTAAACATTAAAAACAGTCCACCTGCCAGAATCGCAACATTGATCCATTCCCAGCCTTTGCCTGCCATGACACCAAAGACAGGGCCTTGCAGAATAGTTTGCAAGTTTTGCTCCAGACCAAGCTGGGTTTTCAGTGCATCCAGTGGTGTCGCCATGGTAATGGCATCAAACAGAACAGGCTCCAGAAGAGAACCGTAAAATATGATTTGTAATGTGCTGATCAGACCGGGCGCATTCTCAAGTAATTCGACCGGCGCTGTCCATGCTGTCATCTCGGCCGGAAATGAAATCAACAGCATGGCATAACCCAGCATGGCCGGATTAAAGGGGTTGTAGCCAAGTCCGCCATACAGATGTTTTCCAAACACTATTGCAAATGCCACACCGATAAAACTGATCCACCAGGGTGCAAAGGGGGGGATACAGAACACGAGTAATACAGCAGTAATAATGGCGCTGTTGTCCGCAATAAACGGTTTAACCGGTCTATGGCGCAGTTTCAGCATGATGGTTTCTGTTGCCAGTGCTGTGGTAATACCAATCAACATATGCACGGCAATGCCCGGGCCGAAAAACCAGATATAGGTAAACAGGGCGGGGATCAGGGTAATAGCAACTGCACCCATAAAGAAAGGTAAGTTGATACTCTTGTGCGTAAAGGGTGAGCTGTTAATCATGATTCCTGATTCTTGTTTTCCTGCTGTGATTCACGTTTTGCCTTGACTCTGTCGAGTGCGGCCTGAATAGCTTCCTGCTTTTTGTCTTTATCACCCGACTTGTTCAATGCTTCCTGTTTTTGCTTGTGACGTTCTGCGCGTTCACGTTTTTCGCGCTCAAGACGGAGCTGTCTGAACTCATGGCGTTCGCGTGCAATATCCGATTTCTGTTTGTCCTGCTCCTGTACCCAGATTTCCGTTTTGGCAAAGCGATAATATTGTACCAGCGGAATATGACTGGGGCAGACATAATCGCAACAGCCGCATTCAATACAATCAAACAGTTTGTAATCCTGTGCCTTGTCAAAGTCTTTGGCGCGCGCATACCAGTAAAGTTGTTGGGGCAGTAAATTAACCGGGCAGGCCTCGGCACATTTTGCACAACGAATACAGGGCATATGTTGTTCATGGTGTGACTGATCTTCTTTTGCCAGTATACAGTTACAGGTTTTAATGACAGGTGCTTCGCTTGAATGCACCCGGAATCCCATCATGGGACCGCCCATAATTAAAGGCGTATTCTCGTCGGTTAATCCATCACAGGCATTAATAAGGTCATTAAAAGGTGTGCCAATCAATACTTCCAGATTACGTGGTGTTTTTACTTTGTCTCCGGCCACAGTGACAATACGGGAAACCGATGGCTCTCCCAAAATGACAGCATGATAAACTGCGTTGGCGGTAGCGACATTGTGACAAACGATACCGATACTACCGGGCAGTGATTGGCTGGGAACTTCAAGCCCGGTCAGCACCTTGATAAGCTGTTTTTCACCACCGGTTGGATACAGTGTCGGGACAGCAACAACAGTGATGTCTGAAAATGCAGATGCTGCATTTTGTATGGCAGATATCGCTTCCGGTTTGTTGTCCTCGATACCGATCAGACAACGTTCAGCCTGTAAGGAATAGAGCATGATGCGTGCACCGGCAATAATATTTTTGGCCTGTTCACGCATAAGCATGTCATCACAGGTGATATAGGGTTCACATTCGGCACCATTGAGGATCAGTGTTTTAACTTTCTTTTCTTCACCTGGATTGAGCTTGATAAAGCTGGGGAAACCGGCGCCACCCATACCGACAATACCGGCTTCAGAAACAATCTCTCGTATTTGCTCAGGCGTCAACGTTTTATAATCACTGATGGTTTGTTTTTCAGCCCATTGATCCTGTCCATCCGGTTCAATCACGATGCAGCTGGATTTCATTGCAGATGGATGTGCAACCGGATAATCACCAATATCGATAATGGTGCCCGATGTCGGCGCATGCAAAGGAACACTGACATAACCGGTAGCCTCGGCAATTTTTTGTCCTTTTAATACCTTGTCACCTTTTTTAACAATAGCCTCGGCTGTATGGCCAAGGTGTTGTTGCAGTGGCAGGATCAGTTTTGCCGGTAACGGAATTGTCTGGATCGGTGCTGTTGTTGAAGACTGCTTGTATTCATCCAGATGCAGACCACCGCGGAATTGCCAGAGTTGTTGTAATCGACTCAACATTATCCTTTGGCTCCATTTTCAACTTGTGTTTCTTCAGGCTTGGGCCATTTCCAGTTCTGGATGGATTTTTTACGCGGGACAATATAAATACATTCTACCGGGCAGGGCGGGATACACAGATTACAACCGGTACATTCTTCTTCAATCACAGTATGCATTTGTTTGGCAGCACCCAGAATTGCATCGACCGGACAGGCTTGTATACACAAGGTGCAACCAATGCAGATGTCTTCATCAATAATAACAACTGTTTTTTCTTCCTTTACCTCACCCATCTCCGGGTTTAATGGTTTTGGATCAACACCCAGCAAGTCGGCAAGAGCGACAATTGTTTGTTCCCCACCGGGCGGGCACTGATTAATGTCTGCTTCGCCTTTTGCCATGGCTTCGGCATAAGGACGACAGCCAGGGTAAGTGCACTGGCCACATTGTGTTTGTGGAAGCAGGGCATCGATCTTGTCGACAACCGGATCACTTTCCACGCGGAAACGCACGGCGGCAAAGCCGAGTATCAAACCAAATAAAATTGCCAGTCCAGCCAGCGATAGTATCGCTGTTAGCATGTTTTATCCTTTTACCAGTCCAGAAAAACCCATGAAGGCCAGTGACATCAGTCCCGCAGTAATTAATGAGATTGCTGCACCACGGAAAGGAACCGGCACATCAGCGGCAGCGATGCGTTCGCGCATTGCCGAAAATAAAACCAGCACCAGTGAAAAACCGATTGCTGCGCCAAAACCATAAACTGCAGACTGCATAAAGGAGTGTTGTGCCTGCGTGTTCAGCAGGGCGACACCCAGTACGGCACAGTTGGTTGTAATTAATGGCAGAAAAATACCAAGAACCTGATAGAGCAGGGGGCTGGTTTTGTGTACCACCATTTCAGTGAACTGAACCACGGCGGCAATGACAAGAATGAATGCGATGGTACGCAGATATTCCAGTCCGGCAGGTTCCAGTAAATATTGATTAACCAGATAACTGCAAATGGAAGCCAGTGTTAGTACAAACGTGGTTGCCAGTGACATACCCATGGCTGTTTCCAGTTTGCGTGAGACGCTCATGAAAGGACACAGACCAAGGAACTTCACTAACACGAAGTTGTTAACAAGAATGGTGCTGATCAGTATGAGCAGGTATTCAGTCATGTATTGAGTATAGTGATTATTATTCTGTTTTAGTTATAAACCCGTTAGTTTGTAAATCTATTTTACTTTCATCCCGGGCTTGGCACCTTCATCAGGATTCAGAATAAACAAATCCTTGCCTCCAGGACCAGCGGCCAGCACCATCCCTTCGGAAACACCAAATTTCATTTTACGTGGTGCCAGATTAGCGACCATTACGGTCATTTTCCCTTCCAGATCTTCAGGGTTATAGGCTGATTTGATTCCTGCAAATACATTGCGTGATTCACCGCCGATATCAAGTGTAAGTTGCAGTAACTTGTCAGCACCTTCCACATGCTGTGCCTTTACAATGCGAGCGATGCGTAAATCCACCTTGGTGAAGTCATCTATATTAATAGTATCAGCAATAGGCGGGTTGTCATGTTGCTGTGCCTCACCATGTCGGGTTTGTGAATGGGCTTCCGGTTTTTGAGGTTCTGTTTGCATGTTTTCTGCCACCATTGTGTCAATCTGGGGTTGTTCAATTCGTTTTGCCAGATGGTTGAATTTATTAATAGCGTGATCAGTCAGGATAAGCGCGGCATCATCCCACACCAAAGGTTCGATATTCAGGAATGCTTCTACCTTTTCGGTCAGTTTTGGTAATACCGGTTTCAGATAGAGTGTCAGCAGGCGGAACATATTAATACTGGCACTGCAAATCATGTGCAATGCATCATCAGAACCTTCCTGCTTGGCCAGTTCCCATGGTGCCTTGTCACTAATATATTCATTGGCCTTGTCAGCCAGTGCCATGATCATTTTAATGGCTTCACTGAACTGACGTTTCTCATACAGATCGGCAATATCATTGGCGGCCGCCTGAAAACGCGATATCAACGCTGTTTGTTCTTCATCAAGCTGTTGGCTTAATTTGCCATCAAATTTTTTCTTGATAAAACCGGCGGTGCGACTGGCAATATTGACGTATTTACCAACCAGATTACTGTTAACGCGAGATACAAAATCATCCAGATTCAGATCGATGTCTTCCACACGATCAGTCAGTTTGGCCGCATAGTAATAACGCAGATACTCCGGCTCCAGATGATTAAGGTAACTGCGTGCAGTGATAAAGGTGCCGCGGGACTTGGACATCTTCTGACCATTAACAGTCAGGAAACCATGTACAAACAATTTGTCCGGTGTACGGTAATCAGAAAAATGCAGTGTCGCTGGCCAGAACAGGGCATGGAAATACAAAATATCCTTACCTATAAAATGATAGACCTCGGTCTTGCTTTCCTTGCCCCAGTATTCAAAAAAGTCGAGTCCTTTTTTATCACACAGATTTTTAAAACTCGCCATATAGCCGACCGGCGCATCCAGCCAGACATAAAGATACTTGCCCGGTGCATCCGGAATTTCAAAACCAAAGTAGGGTGCATCACGTGAGATGTCCCAGTCTTTCAAACCTGAATCAAACCATTCGCGGATCTTGTTATCCATTTCGGTTTGTAACGGTTGGCCACCGGCACCGTGTTGATGTTCGCCACCCAGCCATGCCTTCAGAAAGGTTTCACATTCACCGAGTTTGAAAAAATAATGTTCGGATTCCTTTTTGATCGGCGTTGCACCCGAGACAGCCGAGAACGGATTAATCAGTTCTGTGGGATCATATGTTGTACCGCATACCTCACAGGCATCACCGTATTGATCCTTTGCATGGCACTTGGGGCATTCACCTTTAATAAAACGATCCGGCAGGAACATCTGCTTTTCCGGATCATAGAGCTGTTCAATAGTACGGGTTTCAATTAACCCCTTGTCACGCAAACGGCGATACATACCCTGCGCGAGTTCCTTGTTCTCGTCTGAATTGGTTGAATAGTAGTTATCAAACTCGATATTGAAACCGGCAAAATCGGCCTGATGCTCTGCTGTCATTTTTTCCAGCAGGGCTTCCGGTGTAATACCTTCCTGTTCGGCACGCAACATAATCGGTGTGCCGTGGGTATCGTCTGCACATACGTATTGGCAGTCATGACCGCGCATTTTCTGAAAACGCACCCAGATGTCGGTCTGGATGTATTCCACCAGATGCCCAAGGTGAATAGAGCCATTGGCATAGGGCAGGGCGCTGGTTACAAGAATTTTTCTAGACATATCAATAGACTATATGTGGTTTTTAAGGTTTGTTATTTTCATAATACAGTGTTTATCTCGGAAATGACCGCATTATGTCCTCATTGGTCAACCAAGGGCGCCCATTATACCCATAGAATTGATCAATAATTACTGAAAATTCAGGGACTCGGTTGAAAAATGTGTGTAAAATCCCCACCTCTTTAGTTCGTTATATTCCGGAGTCAGGTCTTAACCGGAATTTTCAATTATCCAGCGTGAATTTTTAAGGAGCAGCAAAGTTATGTCAGCGGTATCTCAATCAGCTATCGAAGATGTTATTAAGCAGTACATCGACCCTTACATGCAGAAAGATCTGGTATCTACCAAGACTTTGAAGGATATCAAGATAGACGGAGACAAGGTTACCATTGATATAACACTTGGTTTTCCATCCAAGGGTTACCATGACGAACTGACAGCTAAATTAAAGGAAATGGTGGAAGGCATGGATGGCGTGAGTTCAGCCACCATTAACATTTCTGTTGAAATCACCGCACACTCGGTTCAGAAGGGTGTGAAGCCAATCGAAAACATCAAAAATATTATTGCCGTTGCTTCAGGTAAAGGCGGCGTGGGTAAATCCACGACTTCAGTCAATCTGGCACTGGCACTGTCAGCTGAAGGTGCACGTGTTGGTATACTGGATGCGGATATCTATGGTCCTAACCAGCCACGTATGCTGGGTGTGGAATTGACCAAACCGGATTCCAAAGACGGCAAGTCGTTGGAACCGGTAACGAACTATGACATTCAGGCCATGTCTATTGGTTTTCTGATTGATCCGGAAACTCCCATGATTTGGCGTGGCCCGATGGTGACACAGGCACTGGATCAGTTATTGAATGATACTAATTGGGATAATCTGGATTATCTGGTTGTTGATTTACCACCGGGCACCGGTGATACCCAGTTAACTCTGGCGCAACGTGTACCGGTTAGCGGTGCAGTGATTGTGACCACACCACAGGATATTGCCCTGCTGGATGCACGCAAGGGACTCAAAATGTTTGAAAAGGTCGAGATTCCGGTGCTGGGTGTGATTGAAAATATGAGCACCCATATTTGTAGCCAGTGTGGACACGAAGAACATATCTTCGGTTCTGGCGGTGGCGAGCGTATGGCGGATGATTATAATGTCGATTTCATGGGTTCATTGCCGCTGGATATCACCATTCGTGAAAATGCCGATGGTGGCAAGCCAACAGTAGTCGCTGATCCGGAAGGTCGGATTTCGCAGATTTATCGTCAGATTGCACGTCGTGTATCAGCCAAACTGGCACTGAAGCAGAAAGACTACAGCGCCAAGTTCCCGAATATCGTGATTCAAAATACATAATCGGGTGACAGGCAAGAGGTTATAAAAGCAGGGCCGAATTTATTCGGCCCTCTTTTTTTGGTACATTAGGGAATTCAAAATTCATCGGGGACAACAAGAATAATGAGCATCAAGTCAGATAAGTGGATCCGCAAAATGTCACAGGAACATGGGATGATCGAGCCATTTGAGCCAGGTCAGGTACGTGAGGCCAATGGTGAACGCCTGATTTCCTATGGTACTTCCAGTTATGGATATGACATTCGCTGTTCTGATGAATTTAAAATCTTTACCAACATCAACTCCGCGATTGTTGATCCCAAAAATTTTGATTCCAACAGCTTCGTCGATTTTAAAGGCGATGTCTGTATTATCCCGCCAAACTCTTTTGCACTGGCGCGTACTGTTGAATATTTCCGAATCCCGCGCCAGGTACTGACAGTTTGTTTAGGCAAATCCACCTATGCCCGTTGCGGCATTATCGTGAACGTCACCCCGTTTGAACCCGAATGGGAAGGCCACGTTACTCTGGAATTTTCGAATACCACACCACTACCGGCAAAGATTTATGCCAATGAAGGTGTTGCACAAGTCCTGTTCTTTGAATCTGATGAAGACTGTGAAGTGTCGTATAAAGATCGCGGCGGCAAATATCAGGGACAGAAGGGCGTGACCTTGCCGAAGGCTTAAATTCAAGTAATTCTTTAGTAATACAGACTGTTATTTATTTTGACTGGACTTTTCAAAGAAGGAATTTTATTCTTCAAGTCATTATTTCTTAACTAATGGATTAGCAGATAACCAAAATATGAATACCAATTACCCTTTTGTTGAAGAGACCAGATTTGGCAACTGGTTTCTGAATACTTATACATGGAAGAGAAGTGTTCTGTGTCGTGCACTTGATGATTTAAAACCAATGATGCCAGATGCCATTACCAGATATCCACAAATACTTGATGTAGGTTGTGGTTTTGGTCATTCATTTGATGAATTAGCAAAACGGTTTTCACCTGATCTCATTACTGGTTTGGATGCGGATCCTGGGCTTATGGAGCGTGCAGGTGAAGCAGCAAATAATTGCACATGTAAAGTTCGACTGCATGCCGCTAATGCGGCACACATGGATTTGCCTGACTCAAGTTTTGATCTTGTGTTTTGCCATCAAACCTTTCATCACATCGTCGAGCAGGAAGAAGCAATGGCTGAGTTCTTTCGTATCTTGAAGCCTGGTGGTGTACTGTTATTTGCAGAATCTACACGACGTTACATACACTCTTTGCCGATCAAACTACTTTTTCGACATCCTATGGATGTACAGAAAACAGCGGAAGAATATGTCTCGATTATTCGTAATACAGGTTTTGATCTACCAGATGAGCGAATCTCTATGCCCTATTTCTGGTGGAGTAGGCCAGATATTGGTTTCCTTGAATGGATTGGCGTACCAGTGCCCGAGGAGCGGGAAGAAACACTGGTCAATGTAGTTGCGATCAAACTATTGTAATAATAAAGCCCGCAGAAGCGGGCTTTATTATTACAAATGATGAATTAAATTATTTCATTCTATCGAGATATACCTGAATTGCACGATCCAAGTAAATTATCCAGTTATTATAATTTCTATGAATATTAGTTCCATCGTAATTAAGACCACGACTGTTTTTATATGTGAGACTATATTTTTTTTCTGTATATTTTATATCAATCTGTGCCATATAATTACTTCGATCGAGTGTGGCAATGATATGACCGGATTTTACTTCTCTCATTTTCCATCCTCTATGAACACCCGCCTTTATAATTGCTCTCTTGACTTGATCTTTTGACATACTAACATCTCTGACCGTCATTACAGCACTATCATGCACATTATGAATAGGCTTTACGCATCCTGTAATAAATAGAGTTGTTAATAATACTAAAATTAAACCAGTGAGTTTTTTGTTCATTACATTCTCCTTAAACATGTAATTTTTATTATTTTTTAATTAAAAGTCATGACCAAATGATAGGGCAATAGAATTTATACCTTTGTTTTGATCGTCCAGCTCGCCATTAGAAATATGACTAAAACGCAATGATGCAAAATGTCGTTTATTTTTTTTGGTAAAGCGCTCAAATCCGATACCGACTTGTGGATTAAAGTTTAGATATAACCCCTGGCCGGGTATTCTGAATTCAGTGTATATCAGGCCAATACCTGCTTCTACAAAAGGACGAAAACCACCCGAAGATCGGCTTGTAAGATAACGTTGAGCCAACATATTTGCTGATATTATTGCGCCATGTTGTTTTCCGTCAGCATACCCGATAGCCAATTCATAATTCGATCTTATTTTTTCATGTGCCGGTTTGCTACGAAAAAGGGTATAAGGCCTCAGGCTGGATACAGATATCAGGGTGTAATAAGTATCATTATGAGGAGTTAGAAAATTGCCCAGTTTTGCACTGATAGTAGTGTGAATTGGGATATTTTCATCAACAGTTTCTGCAAATGAGACTCCGGGTAATAAATTTACTATGAAAATAGAAAACAAAAATTGAAGTGCCTTGAAAAGTATTTTCATGCTTTTTTTCCTGATCTGGATTATTTTTCCATTAAGTATCTGAATTTAACCTGATGTGCTCAATTAGTGTCAAGTAAACGAGTCTAATGATATAATTTATGCAATTTGTTAGCCGTAGTGTGAGCCTGTACTGCTCATTATTTAAATAATAGAACACATTGATAATAATAGTTTTTATTTCTTCATTATGAATTTTCCCGCTAATTTATCCATTGAATCATGGACTGCCTGGGGTGAGAAGGAAGGCTATTTCAATAGTGATCGGAGTGAACTTGATCTTTCCGGTATTCCTCCGATGATACGTCGTCGATTGAGTAGCCTGAGCAAGATGGCATTATCGGTAGCGCTGGGCTGTATTGGTGATGATAAAGCAGATTTTAGTATTTTTTGTTCTCGTCATGGGGAGTTGCCAAGAACGACCGGGCTTCTGGAAGAGTTAGCCAAAAATGAAGAATTGTCTCCCATGGCTTTTAGTCAGTCAGTCCATAATACGGTGGCTGGTTTGTTTTCAATTATCAAGAAAGATATGTCGGCGACAACATCCATTGCCGGTGGCGCAGATACCTTTGGTTATGGTCTTTTGGAAGCATCTATTTATTTAAAGCAAAATCCAGGAAAAAAAGTATTGGTTGTTGCTTTTGATGAGCCTGTGCCTGATGCTTTTGGTGTAAACAATATTGAGCCTGAGTATGGGTATTGTGTCGCTCTTTTATTATCGGATGAAAACAAATCGCCAATTAAAATAGAGTTCCTGAAATCAATCAAGGATAGCGATAGTACTGAACCATTGGCAATAAGGTTTTTGAAATTTGTGTTGAATAAACCATTAGCATTGGAAGTGTCAACAGAAAGCACTGATTGGAAATGGACTCGCAATGACTAAAAAAATAAACCAGTTATGGCGGTTGGTTGCAAGTTGGTTTTGTTTTTCCTGTTTTGGTATCGGAGGCGTGTTCTTGTCCCTGTTTGTTTTTCCTGTAATAAAATTATTCAAGGGGAAGGAGAGTGCAAAGCCAAGTCGGCGGGTTATTAAAATAGCATTTGCAGTGTTTGTTAAATTGATGGCTTTGGTTGGAGTATTTAAATTTGATATCAAGGGCAAGGAGGTACTGGCTGGTGACAGTGCCTGTATCGTGATCTCTAATCATCCGACATTGATTGATTATGTGGTTATAGCCTCCATGCTGGATAATTGTGATTGCGTGGTAAAAGAAAAGCTGTGGTCAAATCCTTTTACTATGGGGGTCATACGGGCGGCCGGATATATCCCTAACAGGGGCTCGGAAGAAGTGATAGAATCCTGTGGCAGATCACTGGAATCAGGCAGTGTTTTGCTGGTTTTCCCGGAGGGAACAAGAACGACACCAGGTAAGCCCATGACATTGCAGAGAGGGGCGGCTAATATCGCGCTAAGGTGTGCCAAACCGATACGGCTCATACATATTTGCTGTGAGCCCAGCTTCCTCACAAAAGAGGATAAAAGATATAAAGTACCTGCCGAGCAGCCGGTATTCAAACTACGAGTAGGGGGGCTGATGGATGTGGATGAGTTAATTGAAGGTGCCAGCAATCCGACAATTGCGGCGCGCAGGTTAACAGAAAAAATGAAGCAGGAGTTGTCCCGGGATATAAGTCAGGATGTGGGTTAAAGATGCAGAATATAGAAAATGAACTAAAAGAGTTGATAATAGATAGTTTGAATCTGGAAGACATCAAACCGGATGATATTATAAATGACGAACCATTATTTGTTGATGGTCTGGGCCTGGATTCAATAGATGCACTTGAATTGGGTATAGCAATTAAAAAGAAATTTAATGTTGTGCTGGATGGTGATTCAGAAGAAACACGAAACCATTTTTCATCAGTCAAAAATCTTGCTGCTTTTATAGCGTCACAAGTTGATGGAGGTAGGTAGTTCATGGCGGACAAGACAGTTATTCTTGAGGAAATAAAAAAAGTCATGGTTGAGCTATTTGAACTCGACCCGGATGAAATCACGCCTGAAGCAAAGCTATATGAAGATCTTGATCTGGATAGTATTGATGCCGTTGATCTGGTTGTAAAACTCCAGAATTTTACAGGCAAGAAGATCAAGCCTGAAGAATTTAAAACAGTTAGAACGGTTTCTCATGTAGTGGATGCTGTAGCAGATTTACTGGATTAGTAATGTTTCAAAGGATATTGGTCGTTCTAATCACTATCCTGACAATAGCTTACCCGTTTTTTATATTTTTTACGCTTGAATATTTTGAACCAAAAGCGATTGCTGTTGTGTTAGCGATTGTTTTTGTGCTCCGGTTTTTATCAGCATCAAAAAATAGAAACAAGGCATTAAGGCCTCTTGCTTTTCTGGTTGGTGTAGTTGGATTGGTTATTGCCGGGGCAGGCTTTATATTAAATGATGAGCAAGCGTTAAAATATTATCCTGTTGTAATTAATGCTGTCATGCTTGTCGTATTTGCCCGATCTTTATTGTATCCACCAACTGTGATTGAGCTCTTTGCCAGACTGCAATACCCTGAACTGCCGTCTGAAGGTGTTTTACATACACGTAAAGTCACGATCGCATGGTGCCTGTTTTTCCTTATAAATGGCTCCATTTCCTTGTTAACAGTTATTTATGGAACAATGTCGCAGTGGGTTTTATACAACGGGTTTATTTCCTATGTTGTGATGGGACTAATGTTTGCCATTGAATATTTGATACGCCGTAAGATAATACAAGAGTTTGCCAGTAAGCAGTTGTGAGTTAACCGGTTTGATGAAAAACCATATTCTGTCCTTGAGTCATTTATTTTCAGATCAAATGTCTGAAGATGCCGTTATTTGTATGGAAAATAATGGGACTCATGTTACGTGGAAAACTTTCAAGGATGATGTCAGTAATTTCACTACCCGGATTAAAGAGAATAAAGCTAAACGGTGGGCAATATACTGTAAAGACAGTTATTGGTTTGCCGTTGGTTTGTTCGCACTGTTTTACGCTGGTTGTGAACCTGTCTTGTTGCCAAACTGGCGTAAAGGTACGCTGGAAAATCATAAAAATGATTTTGATAAAACAATTGGTGATTCAGGAGATGAGTTAAATATTCTTCTGGATCCCACAGCAGTCTCATCTGATAGAGAAAAATTCCCTGCGTTAGATTCTGAAAATATCCGGTTAACCATTTTTACTTCGGGTTCAACCGGTGAGCCAAAAAAGATTGTTAAAAAGCTGATTCAGCTTGAATCCGAGGTATGTGATCTGGAGAGATTATGGGGAGATAAGCTTGATGACTCACTTATTCTGTCAACAGTTTCACATCAGCACATTTATGGTTTGTTATTCAGGTTGCTATGGCCTCTGGCTGCCAATCGATGTTTTATGCGTGAGGATATTTCCTATCCTGAGCAGGTAATAGAATCAGTTCAAAATTTTGATAAAACAGTTTTAATTTCCAGTCCTGCCTTATTGAAAAGAATGTTTATTAAACCAGATAAACAAACGGATTTTCATCCTCCTGTTATGGTGTTTTCATCGGGAGGGCCATTGTCATTTGATGCGGCACAATTATGCAAAGAGTCTCTTGATGTCTGGCCTGTTGAGGTGCTGGGTAGTACAGAAACAGGTGGGGTTGGTTGGCGTCAGCAAACCCCTGAAAATGGAGATAAGTGGCGATGTTTTCATAATGTAAAATTAAGCCTTTCTGATGAGGGTAGATTAATTGTTCAGTCACCATACCTAGGCGATAAAACTGGCTTTATAATGGGCGACTGTGCCAGTTTGATAGATGACCAGTATTTTGAATTATCCGGACGGGCTGATCGTATTGTTAAGGTTGAAGAAAAAAGAATTTCACTGGTTGAGCTGGAAAAAACTCTGGATAACAGTGAATGGGTTAATGTGAGTTCAGTGTTTATGATGAATGAGGCCGGGCGCCAGATCATTGCCTGTGTTGTTGTGCTTTCTGAAGCTGGCCAGCAATTCTTGCTCGATCAGGGGAAACGGGCTATTGTGGATTTACTCAAGGCCTATTTAAAACAATATTTTGAGTTAATTGTAATACCACGCAAATTTCGTTTTGTTGATAGTTTGCCATATAACTCACAGGGGAAATTGTCTCAATCAGATATTAAGGCGTTATTTTTATAATGGTTACAGAACCGATTATTGATAGTGAAAATATTGAAGATCAGACGATTAGTCTTGAACTACGTCTGCCGCATGATCTGGGCTATCTACAAGGTCATTTTCCTGATGCCCCGATATTACCGGGTGTTGTTCAAATTGACTGGGCTATTGCATTTGCAAAACGTTATCTTGGGATAGATGGCGAATTTAATAAAATGGAAAACGTAAAATTTAAAAATATTATCAGTCCGGATGCATTGTTGAATTTAACTATAGTTAAAAAAGACAATGAAAAAATTACTTTTGAATACCAATCAGAAAAAGGTAACCACTCCAGCGGAAGGATATACTTTACTCCTTGTCAATGAACCAAAAATCCTGTTTTGTCATCCCTGATCACAATCACAAAGATCATATAAAAGATATTGTTGAAGCATTAAAAAAGTATCAACAAATGATTTTTATTGTTGATGATGCCAGTGATCAGGAAACCGGAAATGTATTGAACTCTCTTGAGCAGGAAGAGCCACTTGTTCGGGTATTGCGTTTGGATATTAATCAGGGAAAGGGTGGCGCAGTGATGCACGGTCTGAAAGTGGCGTATGAATCCGGTTTTACCCATGCATTACAGGTTGATGCAGATGGCCAACATAATCTTTCAGATGTTGAACACTTTCTTGAACAGAGCAAAACCAACCCACAGGCTATTATCTGCGGCGTTCCTGAATATGATGAATCTGTGCCTAAAGGACGCCTTTATGGTCGTTATCTTACCCATGTGTGGGTATGGATCGAAACCTTGTCATTTCAGATTAAAGATTCCATGTGTGGTTTTCGTATTTACCCATTAGCGCCATGTATTGAACTATTTAATCAAACCCGAATTGGGCGAAGAATGGATTTTGATACTGAAATCATTGTGCGTCTTTATTGGCAAGGTTTGCAGGTAATCAATATTCCAACGCGCGTTATTTATCCTGAGCAGGGCATATCTCATTTCAATATGTTCAAAGACAACCTGTTGATCACAAAAATGCATACTCGACTTTTTTTTGGCATGTTGATGCGTTTGCCTTTTCTTTTGTTCAGGAGTCCTGGAAATAACCAACAGCATTGGGCTCGACGGGCAGAACGGGGATCAATAGTTGGTATACGTTTTATGTTATGGGTTTATCGTATATTTGGCAGGACTGTCTTTAGAGTATTTCTTTATCCAGTGATGTTTTATTTCTTTGTGACGGGAAGCAAGGAAAGGCGGGCATCACGAGAATATTTACAGCGTGTGGCCAAGGCAGCGCAAAAACAGAATAAACCAGTAATTAAGTCAAGTATTGTAACCAGCTTCAGGCATTTTCTGAGTTTTGGTGATGCATTGATTGATAAATTGGCGGCCTGGCAGGGAAAATTGCGAGAGGAGATGCTTCATTTCTCGAATAAACAAGACTACCTGAATTTAATTGAAAAAAAGCAGGGTGCGGTCTGGATTGGCTCTCATTTAGGAAATCTGGACGTATGCCGGGCTTTTGGCGATAAAATTCCGGGCCTTAAGCTCAATGTGCTGGTTTTTACCGAGCATGCAGAGCGTTTTAACCGGGTAATGAAGGAAATTAATCCTGATTTGGCCGATAATGTCATCCCGGTAGCCAAAGTGGGTGCAGATACGGCCATTTTGATGAAACAAAAGATTGAGCAAGGGGAGCATGTTGTGATTGTTGGTGACCGTACGTCGGTAACAGCAGAGGAAAGGACCCAGAGTGTTGATTTCCTTGGGCAACCGGCACTGTTTGCTGAAGGCCCCTTTGTGTTGGCGAGTTTGATGCAATGTCCGGTGTATCTCCTGTTTTGCCTGAAAGAAAAGGGGCATTATCAGGTGTATTTTGAGCACTTTATAGATCGGCTGGATTTGCCAAGGGACAAGCGAAGCGAGGTTTTGCAAGATGCAATTCAACGGTTTGCCAATAGACTGGGAGAGTTATGTATTCAGTCTCCACTGATGTGGTTTAATTTTTTCGATTTCTGGAAACAACCGGAATCTGCAAAGGAGCAGCGTAGTCAGGATGTTGGATAAAGTGAGCCACGAAAAAATATCAGAAATCTGTTTTGGCGATAACACGTTATCAATTAATGATATTGAAGCTATATCAAAAGGCGCTGTTGTTGAGTTAAATGGCGATGCCGATTTTCGCAAGCGAATTGACAAGGGTGTTTTATTCCTTGATCGCCTGCTTGAAGAAGAGGGCGTTATCTATGGTGTGACTACAGGTTATGGCGACTCTTGTACCGTAACTGTGCCAAAGGAACTCGCCAATGAACTACCACTTCACCTGACACGTTTTCATGGTTGCGGGTTAGGTCAGACATTTTCTCACCAGATTTCACGCGCCATCATGGGGGTACGACTTGCCTCATTGAGTCGTGGTGTCTCCGGTGTGCGTTATGAATTAATGGAACGTCTGGTTGAATTACTTAATCTGGATGTAACGCCGGTTATTCCCCAGGAAGGTTCTGTTGGAGCCAGTGGTGATTTAACACCGTTATCTTATGTTGCAGCACTTTTGATTGGTGAACGTGATGCCAGTTATAAAGGTAAAACTCGTCCAGCGAGTGAAATACTGAAAGAACTTAACATTGATCCACTTGTATTACGTCCCAAGGAAGGGTTGGCCATTATGAATGGCACGGCGGTAATGACAGCTATTGCATGCCTTGCCTATAAACGGGCAGATTATCTTGCACAACTGGCCAGCCGTATTACTTCGTTGGTAAGTATCGCATTACAGGGGAATGTATTTCATTTTGATGAAATGCTGTTTTCACTCAAACCTCATCCAGGCCAGTCGCAAATTGCATCATGGATACGTTCTGATCTGGAACATGAAGAATTACCCAGGAATTCCTCAAGGTTACAGGATCAATATTCCTTGCGGTGTGCTCCGCATGTAATTGGTGTATTGCAGGATGCGATGCCCATGTTCAAAAACATGATTGAGACAGAATTAAACAGCGCCAATGATAACCCGCTGATTGATGGTGAAGGTGAGCATGTATTACATGGCGGGCATTTTTATGGTGGCCATATTGCCTTTGTAATGGATTCCATGAAGACCTGTGTTGCCAATATTGCAGATTTACTGGACAGGCAAATGGCGCTAATGATGGATACGCGTTTTAATCGTGGTTTGCCTGCCAATTTATCGGGTGCGCAAGGTGACCGGAAGCCGGTCAATCACGGGTTTAAGGCATTGCAGATTGGCACCTCTGCGTGGACAGCAGAAGCATTAAAACAAACCATGCCTGCCAGCGTGTTTTCAAGGTCAACCGAATGTCATAATCAGGATAAGGTAAGCATGGGTACGATTGCGAGCCGTGATTGTCTCCGGGTACTGGAATTAACAGAGCAGGTTGCTGTTTCTGTGTTACTGGCTGGTTGTCAGGCAGTCAAGCTTCGTTGTCAGCAAGACACAAACTTGTGCCAGCATTTGACACCAGTAATCACCGGTATGATTAATGAAGTAATGGATGAATTCCCGTTAGTGGAAGAGGACAGACCACTGGAATCCGAGTTAAGGAAATTTATAAGCCACATACAGAATAGAAAGTTCAGACTGTACGAAAAATGAGTGTAGACCTGAAGGTCGAGGTTGACCTTAAAATTCCTTTTTTTGACATTGATGCAATGGGCGTTGTCTGGCATGGACATTATGCCAAGTATTTTGAAATCGCGCGTGGCGCATTGATGGATAAGATTGGTTATGGCTATCTTGAGATGAACAAAAGCGGTTATTTCTGGCCTGTTGTTGATGTGCGTATTAAATACGTTAAGTCAATAAAACTGGAACAAGATATCAAAATTATTGCGGAACTCAAGGAGTATGAAAACCGCATGAAGATTGAATATCTGATTTGTGATTCGGAAACAGGTGATCGTTTATGTAAGGGACATTCAATCCAGGTTGCGGTTGAACAAAAAACTGGTGAAATGTGTTTTCAGTCACCACCAATACTGTTTGAAAAACTGGGTGTGGCGGAGTGAGGAACTTTATATTTGGTGTTACTACGTCCTTCATATTGCTATTTACATTGGTAGTTGAGGTTCATGCTGTAACAGGAGTAACCCAGTCAGAGCTTAATAAATACCTTGTTATGAAACCCGTTATGCGTGGGAGCTTTGTACAACAAAAAAAGATTGCTGTTTTAAAAAAGCCACTTTTTTCCTCAGGTGTGTTTGTGGCATCAGAAAAACAGGGTTTATATTGGCAGCAGAAATCCCCGTTTCTTTCCGAAACTATAGTAACGCATGATTTTTTGGCGCAGCGAATAAAACAAGGTGAAGTAAATCAATACACATTTGAAGAACAGCCCTTGTTGGTTGGTATATCCAGAATATTTTTAGCTATCTGGAAAGGTGATATGAGTGTATTAAACATGGAATTCGAATCGACAATCAATTTTTCAGATAATAAGTGGAAGATGGTTTTGGTTCCCACCAATAAAATGATGAAAAAAATGATTTCAAAAATAGTTGTTCAGGGTTCAGAATATATAGAACAAGTCAGATTACATGAGAGTAATGGTAATTTGACTGACATATCCATTACCGGTGTAACCGGTTCAGACAAACTGTTAAAAAATGAGTCTGGACTTTTCTCCTGGCCTTAAGGCAAAGGTCGCTTTTTATATCTGGCTGTCCCTTTTTGTCGGGCTAGCAGGTATTTTTTCTTCATACGTATTTCGTGGTATTCCTGTTGAGTCTAATATTATGGCTTTGCTGCCGGAGACTCACCGTGATCCTGTTGTGGAAAGGGCATGGGATCAATTCTCGGACAACATCAGCAAACGAGTGTTGTTTATGATTAGTGGTGAAGATGCAATATCGGCATCCACTGAACTGGAACATAAATTAAAAAACACAGGATTGTTTTCATCGGTTTTATTCAGAATTAATAAATCCAGTGAGAAAGAATCAGGCGTTTTCTATTTGCCTCATATAACAAGATTATTGTCTGATAATGATAGAAATTTGTTAGAAAACAAAAATGCCAGTGTTATTTATGATCGAGCCATTCATTTTTTTTACAGCCCCATATCTTCTGTACATCCGGATTTACTGGTTAAGGATCCGTTTTTATTATTTCCAGAATTCCTGAATAGCATCCCAAGGCCAAAGGCAGAGCTGGGCAGGAATGGAGAAGTGTTTTTCCGTGACAATAATGGAGTAAAGCATTACTCGGTTACAGCAAATATAAAAGGGGATCTATTTTCGTTGGTCGAACAGGCAAAGCTGGAATCAGTACTTAATGAGTCTACCCGTTATATAGAATCAAAATACCTTTCAATCAGGATATTAAAAACGGGAGCGGTTTTTTATTCAGCATCAGCAGGGGCGAGGGCAAAGGCGGAGATATCAACCATTGGTGTTGGCTCTGTGGTTGGTATTTTACTTCTTATTGTTATTGTTTTCAGATCGGCATTACCCTTGTTAATGAGTATTGTTTCTATTGGTTTCGGGATCCTGCTGGCATTTGTTGGGACAATTATTTTTTTTGGAAAAATTCATTTATTTACATTGGTATTTGGTACCAGTCTTATTGGTGTGTCAGTAGATTATGCTTTTCATTATTTTTCCACAAAACTGGAACATGAAAAAAACTGGACAGGCTGGCATGCTGTTTCCCATATATTGCCGGGTATTACATTAGGTGTTATTACCAGTGTTATAGCCTATCTTGCTCTGGCGCTAACCCCATTTCCCGGTTTGCAGCAATTGGCTGTATTTTCTTCGATAGGGCTTATCGGTGCTTTTTGTACCGTTGTGATTTCATTTCCTGTTGTATCTCGTCACTGTATAACATCACGTTCGTTATTATTAAACAGTGCTAAAATTCAGTTAGGTTTCTGGCAGGGGAAAATTAAATATATTCTTATTGTGTTTGTTGCTCTTGTTATTGTAAATATTGCCGGGTGGAGCCAGTTATCTGTTGAAGATGATATCCGGCTATTGCAACCACCCGCTGCGGATTTAAAACAGCAGGAAAAAAAAATAAGAGAAATAATAAAACAGTCTTACACTAATTATCTATTGGTCATTCAGGGGGGTGATAGTGAAGATGTTTTGCAAAAAGAAGAAGAAGTAACAAGTCTACTGGATAAAATGAAAGGTGATGCACTTGATAATTATCATGCAATATCAAAACATGTCCCTTCAGTAAAACGCCAGTCAGATAATACTCTTGTTATACAAGAACAGGTTATTTCCCCCATGCTGAATAAGATAGCGACTGAGCTTGGTTTAATGGATAGTAGTATTGAAAGTATCAGAGAGTACTGGAATGGAAATCAACCCTTCCTGAAACTGGAAGACTGGTTGCAACATTCTTCTTCCAAAGCTAATCAGTATTTATTGGTGGGTAATATAAATGGAAAGTTTGCATCGATTATTGTTCTTGAAGGGGTGAAAAATAATCATGTATTTGAACAAATGGAAAAAAACATAAGCGGGATTACCTATATAAATAAAACCGATGAAGTTAGTGATGTTTTTCGTGAATATCGGCAACGGATCACCTGGATGGTGGTTGCCGGATATGGCATTATTTTATTATTACTGACAAGACGTTATAGCTTGAAAAAGGCGATTATTGTTGTTTTGGTGCCTGCTATTGCTGCCATGACCAGTGTAGCTATGGCAGGACTGACTGGTTTGCCATGGAATCTGTTTGGTGTATTGGCCTTGATATTGATACTGGGAGTAGGCATTGATTACACGCTGTTTTTAGCTGAAGCACGACAGAAATATGAAAGCACTATGATAGCTATCTGGATGAGTGCATTAACAACCATATTGGCATTTGGTCTGCTTTCATTGAGTGATACACCGGCCATGCATACCTTTGGCATTATTCTGTTTACAGGAATTACTATTGCCTTGTTATTGTCACCTCTGGTTGTTATGGCCGATCAAAAGATTAAGCGATGATTATATTTAGAAATTTATTTTTAGTTGTCTTTTTCGTTTTTATATTGAGCGGGTGTTCTACATTTTTACGGCCTGCTGAGGCCGATATTTTTTTGGAAAAAAACAACCGGTTTGTTTTTCCACCACCGGATAGCTTGGGTTATAAGGTGTCAGCTACTCAATTATTTCATGGGCAATATGGTCGGCATCAATTTGATATCCAGGTTGTGGTTGAAGCAGATAATAATGAACTTCGTATGGTTGGTCTAGCACCATGGGGAGGGCAGTTATATTCAATAAAACTATCAAAAGGAAAAATTGAATATAAAGAACTTGATAACTCAAGAATGAGAATCAATCCTGAATATACTGTGACAGACTTTATTTTGACCTATTGGCCAATATCAGTGCTGAATAATTGGATTAGCAAAAAGGGATTGCGGGTAACGGAAACAGGAAGCAATCCTGTAACCAGAACCATACTGGATGAGGATAGACCTGTTATTACGATTAATTATAAAAACAAGGACAAATGGAAAGGAAAAATTTCATTTAAAAACATAAAACAGGATTATTCCTTCCAGATTGAAACAGTCAGGGTTGATATACAATGATCAGTCCGCTTGTCAGTATAAAAAATATGGGTGTGATTTGTTCGCTTGGTGACAATAAGCAGGATGTGTTGGATGGCTTGTTGTCCGGCAGTGTCGATGGGATGAAACAGACTGAGCCATTGATAAAAGGGAAGCGGATGTATGTAGGTAAAGTGGATTCTACTTTGCTTTCTGTGCCAACTAATCTGATTGATTACAATTGTAGAAATAACAAGTTTATCGTTGCGGCCTATGAACAGATTCGTGATGATATTGAACAGGCAAAAATCAAATTTGGTTCTGATCGGGTTGGGGTCATTATTGGCACCAGTACTTCCGGTATTTCCGAGGGGGAAAAGGCGGTTGAGTGGCAACTGCGTGAGAATGCTTTGCCAACAGGGTATAATTACAGACAGCAGGAAATTGGTTCGCCAGCCGAGTTTCTGGCTAAATTAGCGGGAATATCAGGTCCTGCGTATACTGTCTCGGCAGCATGTGCTTCCAGTACCAAGGCCTTTGCCCCGGCAAAACGATTAATAGAAACGGGAGTCATTGATGCCTGTATTACGGGTGGTAGTGATAGTTTGTGTCGTTTGACCTTAAATGGTTTTGATTCGCTAGATTCGGTTTCTGAACAAATATGTAACCCATTTAGTCGGAACAGGAATGGTATATCTATAGGCGAAGGTGCGGCCTTGTTCCTGTTGCAAAAAGGAGAAGGTGAAACATTACTTTTGGGAGTGGGGGAATCTTCTGATGCACATCATATATCAGCGCCTCATCCGGAAGGGACGGGTGCCGAGATGGCGATGGCCAGTGCATTATCAGATGCCGGCTTAAAACCTGAAGACATTGGGTATCTGAACCTGCATGGTACAGCAACACCACTTAATGATTTAATGGAAAGTAAAGCAGTAGGCAGAATTTTTGGAAAAAACGTTCCCTGTAGTTCAACCAAACCATTAACGGGACATGCGTTGGGGGCAGCAGGTGCGCTGGAAGCAGGGTTTTGCTGGCTGGTATTATCTAAAATGAATAAACAAAAAAAATTACCCCCTCATTGTTGGGATGGGGAAAAAGATGATGAATTGTTCCAGGTTAATCTTGTTGATAAAAATGCATGCCTTGAATCTTCTGTTTTAATGAGTAATTCATTTGCATTTGGCGGCAGTAATGCCAGCGTGATTATTGGGAGTAAATAATGTCTATAGACATCACAAAGTTGCCTGTCTCGGAATTAATGCCCCATAAACCGCCCATGTTGCTTATTGATCGTATTATTGACTGGGGTGATGAGTATTTAACAGCGGAAGTTTGTATTGATTCTAATTCCATGTTTCTGGATGAGAATAATAATGTGCCTGCATGGGTTGGGATTGAATACATGGCGCAGACAGTTGCAGCATTTGCAGGTGTGCGAGCTTATAATGAAGGGGCTCCGATACCTGTTGGTTTCCTGCTGGGGACTCGAAAATATTTGAGTAAAGTTGATCATTTTAAAAATGGTGAGAAGTTGGTTGTGAAAATACAAAGTGTCTATGAGGATGAAGCTGGTCTGGGTTCCTTTGATTGTGAAATATGTACAGACAACGTGCTTGCCAGTGCAAGAATAAATACCTTTAAGCCAAAAAATGACAAATTGCAGGATTTTCTGGAGTCAAGTAATCAATGAGCAATAAAACTGTCTTAGTAACCGGTGCCAGCAAGGGGATTGGCAGAGCAATCGCATTGCGTTTGGCAAAGGATGGTTTCGATATTGCCATTCATTACAATAGTGATAAGGCAGGCGCTGAATCTGTGCTTGCAGATGTTAAAACCGCAGGACAGCGAGGCAGGTTATTGCAATTTGATGTCACTAATCGTAAACAATGTAAATCGGCACTGGAAACTGATATTGAAACAAACGGTGCTTATTATGGCGTGGTAAGTAATGCAGGTATAGCAAGAGATGCCTCATTTCCGGCTATGACAGACGATGATTGGGATGGTGTTATAACAACCAATCTGGACGGAATGTATAATGTTTTGCACCCTTGTGTAATGCCAATGGTTAGTGCACGCAAAGGTGGGCGTATTGTTACCTTATCTTCTTTATCAGGTGTTGCCGGTAATCGTGGCCAGGTCAACTACAGTGCGGCCAAGGCGGGTATTATTGGTGCGACCAAGTCATTGGCTCTGGAACTGGCAAAAAGAAAAATCACAGTCAATTGTGTGGCGCCGGGTCTTATTGAAACCGGTATGCTGGATACAATGGCAGAAGAAGATAGGAAAGCAATTGAAAAAATGATTCCGGCCAGACGTATTGGTAAACCGGAAGAGGTAGCGGGACTTGTCGCTTTTCTTTTTACAGATGACGCGGCATATATAACACGACAGGTGATTTCAGTAAATGGCGGGATGATTTAATGAAACGTGTAGTAGTAACAGGCATGGCTGGTGTTACTTCGCTGGGTAATGATTGGGACATCATAAAACAAAATATGCAGGCTGGAAAGACTGGTATTAAATATATGCCGGAATGGAATGTTTATGAGGATTTAAATACTCGCCTCGCTGCTCCTATTGTCGATTTCAAACCCCCTTCACATTACACTCGTAAACAAACTCGTAGTATGGGGCGTGTTTCACTGCTTTCCACGGTTGCAACTGAAATGGCGTTGGACAAGGCAGGTCTATTAGGAGACGAATGCCTTTCTGATGGTTCAACTGGTGTTGCCTACGGTTCATCTACTGGCAGCACTGAACCTATGAAGGCATTTGGCGCAATGCTCAACGAAGGTACTTGCCGTGGTGTAACGGCAACTTCGTATATACGTATGATGGGGCATACAGCGCCAGTGAATATCAGTTTATTTTTTGGTATCAAGGGACGGATTATTGTTACCAGTACAGCCTGTACCTCTGGAAGTCAGGGTATTGGTTATGCCTACGAAGCCATCAAGTTTGGCAAGCAAAAGGTGATGATAGCGGGTGGCGCAGAGGAGCTGTGCCCGACAGAAGCATCAGTTTTTGACACCCTTTATGCAACTAGTATAAGAAATGGAGAGCCGCACCTTACTCCACGACCGTTCGACAAAGACCGCGATGGTCTGGTCATTGGTGAGGGCGCGGGCACCTTAATATTGGAAGAGCTTGAGTTTGCCAAGGCACGTGGTGCCAATATTATCGCCGAAGTCATTGGTTTTGGTACAAACTGCGATGCTGCCCATGTTACCCAGCCTACTGCTGAAACCATGCAAGTAGCGATGGAGCTGGGTTTACAGGATGCAGGACTTGATGCTTCTAATGTTGGTTATATCAGCGCGCATGGCACAGCAACAGAAACAGGGGATGTGGCAGAATCGAAGGCAACGGAAGCTGTTTTTGGTAGCCAGATACCTATCAGCTCATTAAAAAGTTATTACGGTCATAGTCTGGGTGCTTGTGGTGCTATTGAAGCCTGGTTAGGACTGGAAATGATGCGCGACAAATGGTTTGCACCGACTGTAAACCTGGATAATGTGAGTGATGAGTGTGCAAAACTGGATTATATTATTGGAGAAGGAAGAGAGATTGATACTGACTATATGGTCAGCAATAATTTTGCCTTTGGTGGTATTAATACATCATTAGTATTCAAGCGCTGGGCATAGCTTGTGTCCCTGACCTCATCATTAAATCTGTTCATTGTTAATATCAAAAACATCGACAGGTCATCGTTAGACTTGTTTAGGTCGGTTCTTGATATAGAAGAAAAAAGCCGTATTTTGAAAATGAAACGTCGTATAGCGGAGGAAAGATTTATTATCGGCAGGGGATTGTTAAGAACAATATTGTCGAAGAGACTGGGTTGTAGCCCTGAAAGTGTGCCTGTTAAGGTGGAAGATAATGGAAAGCCGGTACTTTCATGCGGCAGTTTTCAATTTAATATCGCCCATAGTGGTGATTATGTTGTATTTGCAGCAGGAGAGTGCGAGTGTCTGGGAATTGATGTGGAACAGGTTATTGAGAAGAAAAGCTTATTGGATATTGCACGTACCTCTTTCCCTGAACAAGTTTGTCGAAGGCTGGAATCCATGCGTGGTGAAGAACAACTTAATCAATTTTATAAAGACTGGACGTTGTTTGAAGCCTTCATCAAGGCTAAAGGTTATGGGGTTTTTACAAGATTGACAGATAAAGAACAAATTTTGTTAAACCAGCTCTTTTTGAATAACAATATTCAACAAGATTCATTGCAACACTATCATCAGATATTGCCAGAAAATTATCATCTTGGTCTTGTCGTAGATGGATTATCAGAGTCGATATCAGATAGTCTGGAAATTATTGAGTGGTTACCAGAAAAAATTAATAATATGGTGTTAGCATGATAAAGATGGGTTCAGAAGCGGAAAAAATAACTGCACTAGATGCAAAGACACAGGCACAGTGGATTGCATTTAGCCCATTTGTTTTTCATGCCACCGTTATTATGCGTGACAGAGGGATTCTGGAAGCCATTAGTAATGCAGGCGATGAGGGTGTGAATGCCAATGGAATTTCAGATGTAACAAATATTTCTCTTTACGGTGTTAAGGTGTTGCTTGATTTTGCACTGAACATTGGTCTTGTTTTTCAAAAAGGGAATAAATTTGTTCTTGGTAAAGTGGGATACTTTATTTTGAATGATGAAATGACACGGGTTAATACTAATTTTACACGTGATGTTTGTTATGATGCATTATCCGGACTGGACCAATCAATAGAGGAGGGTGAGCCCAGAGGGCTGAAAAATATTGGTGATTGGGAACGTTTATATGAAGGGCTTAGCATCATGCCGGAGCCGGCACGCAAAAGCTGGTTCAGTTTTGATCACTATTATTCGGATCGCGTTTTTGATGAGTTTATTTCAATTGTTTTCGAGACCCCTGTGAAGGAAATTCTTGACGTTGGAGGCAATACCGGGCGTTGGGCAATCAAATGTCTGTCGCACGATCCGGAGGTAAAGGTCACCATTATGGATTTACCTGTGCAAATCAATGTTGCACGTAGAAACATAGAGGAAGCCAGTTTTTCTGATCGGTTCATTGAGTTCCCGATTGATATGTTAAATGGTAAAAGCAAATTCTATCAAGGCGCTGATGTAATCTGGATGAGCCAGTTTCTGGATTGTTTTGCTGAAGATGAGATCCTGAGCATATTACAACGAGCAGTAGAGGTCATGGATGGAAACACGATCCTCTATATTGTAGAACTCTTCTGGGACAGACAAAGATATGAGGCGGCCTCATTCAGCCTGAATGCAACCTCGCTGTATTTTACATGTGTCGCAAATGGTAAAAGCCGTATGTACCATTCAAACCAAATGAAACGACTGGTGCAGGAAGCTGGACTGATAATTGAAAAAGATACCGATGATATCGGTGTAGGTCATACTGTATTCCGCTGTCGGAAGGCCAACTAAATTACCGGACTTCAAGAATACCGTGCATTCCCTTTTCACGATGGCTTTCAAAAAATAAAAGTTTTTTCCCGCAATAAAAAGCAAACTTGCCTTTTTTCATTGGCGTGAATTCTATCGTAGTTACATCATCCAGACTTTGTTCGATATTTAAACCAGACTCGGGGTCATCAATAATCAAATCATGCGGTACAAAACCACTGAGATTGATGACATTAAATATAACGGGCACTCCCGCTTTTACAATAACGTGATCAGGGGTGAAGGAATAACTGTCTGAATCTATGGTGATAACTTGTATGCCTGATTCGTTAATTTTTGCCACGGATAATTCACTTTGAGCAGAGGAAGCAATAATCAAATGAAGTGTAAAAATGGAGATCATTAGCAATATTTTCATTAGTCGCACCTTTATTTATAGTCATAAAAATAATGTAATCAATATCTTATCATAACTCGCATTCGCACATGTATATTCCATAATTAATATATGTATAATCTGCTTATTGTATTTTTAGAAAGAATAAAAGTGAAGATAGAAGTTCTAGATTGATATTAAAATTAACGGGGGAATTTAAAATGAAAGTTACAATCAATAAGGCAATAACTGTAATATTTATCGTATTATTTTTGGGTGGTTGTGCAACTAGCAGGGGGATTGTCAGCCTTCAAGTGCCTGAGTCAAATATGCAGGTACAGTCTAATGGTAAGTCAATTTTTATAAGAACTGTGTCAGATACGAGGATTTTTCAGGAAAATCCAAAATCACCAGATACTCCTTCACTAGGTTTTGGTGGTGCAAATAATGCATCTAAAGAGTTAAAAAAAAGAGCTATTGCTAGAAAAAGAAATGGTTTTGGTAAGGCTCTAGGAGATATTTTGTTAGAGGAAAACCAGACCGTTGAATCTGTAATTAAGGATTCATTAGAAAAATCATTATATGAAGCAGGGTACATGATTATTCGTAATAAAGAAAAAATAAAGCACACTACTATTATAATAGATGCATCAATTGATAAATTCTGGTCATGGATGAAACCGGGGTTTTGGGCGATAACTCTTAGTTCCGAAATAGACGTGAAATTAACCATTACAAACCCGAAAGAAAAGAGAAAACAAATATATGTTAAGTCTGAAGGTCATTACCAAATGGCTAGTGGGGGAAATTGGTTAGAAGTTATGAATAAAAGTGTCGAGCAGTTCAGTAATAAGACAAAAGAATATTTGTCAGAAATTTAATTTAAAAGTAAGTGGGTAAATTATTATATTAACCACAATTACCTGTTTTACGGAGGCTGTGGTTTAGATAATTATTTAGGCAATACTTCCTGATATTTAGCCGAAAAATATTGCCCATTCACAGAAAGCAGTTTCAGGGTCAGTTTCCCGTTTTTTGTGGAATCTTTTTCTACTCGCACCGGCAGGTTACCCAGTTCGGGTGCACACCAGAAAAGAATGGTGGTTTTTTTGTCGCGTTCCATTTTTAATCGATGAGTTTTGAGTTCACCTAATGCAGTGTGTATTTCAACCGGTTTCTGTTTTATGAATTTATACGTTGCCAGTTTGTCATCATCTGTCACGCTATATTGAATATTGTTTTTATTGTTGGTGATGTCCATCATCAGGGCATAGCGGTAGGCATGTTTGTCAATCGCATTTTCCTGCAGCTTTAGTTTCCACTTTTGTTCTGCGACCTGTTCACTCGCAATATTATTTTTCCAGTCAAAGATGAGTTTTCTGTTTTTGTGGGGTTTGCCGGAATGGGTGTAGTGGTATTCCAGCATGTGGATTGCGTTGTTTTTAATCGTGAAGCGTGATTGTTCTATTACTGCATCATCAATAAACATGGCGGCCACCCCCGTTGTCTTGGATGAGGATGTATATAAATATTCATTATTACCGGTTTTGCTTAACGTAACGGTAGTTTCACCCACCGTCATGCCGGCCTTACTGAGAGAATAAACCGCCTTGAAGGGTTCAGCCTTAAAAGCGGCATGGGCCAGAGAGGTGACAAGGCTTAAACACAATATAAAAATCTTGAACATTATTGGTTATGCATCCGGTGTTATGGGTTTTTCCAACACATGTCCATTAAAGACCACTTTGTTGTCCTGAAGTTTCAGTTTTCCTTCTGCAAACCAGAGTATGGCCAGAGGATAAATCTGGTGTTCTTCCTTGTGTACACGTTCAGCCAGCAATTCCGGTGTATCATCTTCCAGAACAGGTACTTTTGATTGCACAATGACCGGGCCGGCATCCAGTTCAGCTGTGACAAATTGCACGCTGGCACCGTGTTCTTTTTCTCCTGCTTCCAGTACGCGGTGATGTGTATTTAAACCTCTGTATTTAGGCAGCAGGGAGGGATGGATATTCATCATGCGGCCATGATAGTGATTGACAAAATCATCCGTCAATACACGCATAAAACCGGCCAGCACAACCAGTTTTGGCTGGTATTGATCAATTGTTTTCATTAATTCCTTATCAAAGGAATCACGATCAGGAAAATTATTATGATTTACAACTTCAACCGGGATGTGTGCTTTCTGTGCGCGTTCAATACCTTTGGCATCAGCTCTGTTACTGATAACAGCACGAATAGTGACAGGGAGTTCACTACTTTGCACATAATCAATGATAGCTTGCAGATTAGTGCCGCTACCAGAGATCAAAACAACGATGGGAAGCGGGAGAGTGGGTTTATCAGTCATGAAGTGTTATTTAATAATCACTTCCGGTGTTGCATTATCGGATTTTTCAATAATACCGATTTGCCAGACTTGTTCGCCTTGTTGCTTAAGTACACTCATTGTTTTATCCACATCTTCAGCGGCAACACAGATAACCAGACCAATACCACAGTTAAAGGTGCGGTACATTTCATTAGTCTCGATACTGACATTTTTCTGTAACCAATCAAAGATAGGTAAACGTTCCCATGCATTACTATCAATAACCGCCTGTGTGTTTTGCGGCATTACGCGTGGAATATTTTCAAGCAGGCCGCCACCGGTAATATGTGAAATGGCATGAATGGTGACTGACTTCATTAATTCAAGTACAGACTTCACATAAATACGGGTCGGGGTGAGCAAGGTTTCACCCAGCGTTTTACCATGGAAGTCACTGCCAAGATCAGCGCCAGTGACTTCAAGAATTTTGCGGATCAGGGAATAGCCATTGGAGTGTGGTCCGGAAGAGGCTAATCCGAGCAGAACATCACCGGCCTTGACCTTGCTGCCATCGATAACATCGTCTTTTTCGACAATGCCGACACAGAAACCGGCCAAATCATAATCACCTTCATGATACATGCCGGGCATTTCAGCCGTTTCGCCACCGGTCAGTGCGGCACCGGCCTGCAAACAGCCTTCACTGATCCCTTTGATGACTTCGGTGGCATCGGCAACGCTCAGTTTGCCCGTTGCGTAATAATCAAGGAAAAACAGGGGTTCTGCGCCCTGCACAATCAGGTCATTGACACACATGGCCACCAGGTCGATACCAATGGTGTCGTGTTTGTTCATTGCAAATGCCAATTTCAACTTGGTACCGACACCGTCTGTACCTGAGACCAATACCGGTTTTTTATAGCGATCGAGCGGGATTTCGAACAGGGCACCGAATCCTCCGAGATTGCCGAGTACTTCAGGCCGCATAGTGGCCTTGGCCAGCGGTTTTATCTGGTTTACCAGCTCATTACCGGCATCAATATCAACACCGGCATCGCGGTAACTCAGGGAATTAGAAGGGGAACTGTCTTGTGCCACAGGGACTCCAAAATAGGCATGAAAATGAGGGTGTAATGGTATCCGTTAGCGAGTTTAACTGCAAACCTTGACTTGTGCCGGAGGGTTTAATAGCGTGCTGTTTATGAAACGATTATTGATTATTTTTAGCCTGTTTTTTGTCCTGTTGTCAGGCAGGTCGGTCTGGGCGGCGGCCGAGGTCGATGGGCTCTACGAGGCCAGTGTGCCGGTTTTTACACAGGACAAGGAAGAGCGAAAGCTGGCGGTGCGTGCCGCATTTGATGATGTCATTATCAAAGTATCCGGTGATCGTAATGCGATCCCCTTACTGGAGTTAACAGGCATACTGGAAAACGTGGTGTCATTAGTTGTGCAATACCGCTATGACAAACTACCACAGGAACCGACCGCACCGCAGACTGCGGCTGGAGGACAGCCAGCAGAACCATTGCCAACCCAAATGTTGTGGGTGCAGTTTGATGAAGCAGAAGTTAATCGTATTCTGCAACAGAATGATTTACCGGTCTGGAGTCGTGTGCGGCCAGTCATGCTGGTCTGGTTGGCAGTAGAAGATGCCGGTATGCGTTTTGTTGTCGACAGTGGATCAGTCAGTGATATTCCAATGGAGCTGGAAAGATTATCCAAACGTCGGGGTGTTCCGGTTGTGTTGCCACTCATGGATCTGGAAGATCAACAGAATATTCGGGTAACTGATATCTGGGGGAATTTTAATGATCCGGTGAAACTGGCCTCCGAACGTTATCAGCCGGAAGCCATTTTACTTGGTCGTTTGTTGCGTGACCGTTCCGGCGGATGGCGTGGTCGCTGGACATTTTATGGTGATGAAAAATCTACCGGTGTACATTGGTCCAATATTGCATCAACACAAAAGGAACTGATCGCAATCGGCGTCAATGGTGCATCGGACTGGTTGGCGCAACGTTTCTCACATGTGTTTAGTGAACTGGAAGCCGGCAATGTACTTTTAACAATTTCAGATGTTACCGGGCTTGCTCATTATGCAAGTGTACAAAAGTATCTGGAGAAACTGCCCTCCGTGACACAGGCGCAGGCGATTAAAGTTGAGGCCGACAATATTACCTATCAGTTAAAACTGAAAACCGGTACTGAAGATTTGTTGCAGTCAATTAAATTGGGCAAGGTGCTGGTACCGGTTCCCACCAGTAACCCGCTTAATCCGGATGGCCAGATACAGGCATCAGAAGGTTCACAACAGCACCTTGTCGCAAACCGGTTTTTTTACAGGTTTGTACATTAGGGGTTTGACTCAATGTTGAGGGAAATCCCTAACATAATCAGTGTTGCTCGTATTATCCTTGTTGTTCCAATCGTCTATACCTTGATCAAGGGCATGTATGACACGGCACTGTTCCTGTTTGTGATCGCAGGTATTTCAGACGGGCTGGATGGGTTTCTGGCGAAACATTTTGGCTGGGTTACACGACTTGGCGGGATTCTTGATCCATTGGCAGATAAAATCCTGCTTATATCCTGTTATGTTGTACTTGGTTGGCAGGAAGTCATCCCGGTTTGGCTGGTGGCAGCTGTCATTATTCGTGATGTAATTATCGTTACCGGTGGCATTGTTTATCATTTTCGTATTGAGGTACTGGAGGCACTGCCCAGTGTCATCAGCAAGATAAATACGTTTATGCAAATAGTGGTGGTGGTTGCGGTGATGCTTGATCGCTCATGGTGGGATATGCCACCGATCATGCTGGATACACTTTTTTATATTACACTTGCTACAACAATAGCAAGCGGACTTGATTATGTCTGGCGCTGGAGTGCTCGCGCCATGCAGATAACGAAAGGAAAGGGATAATACAGAATGACAGATATTCAGAAAGGTATTGTATTGATTGCAGTTGCCTTCAGTGGCTGGCTGGTCTATTTGCTGGCACCGGTATTAACACCTTTTATGATCTCAATCCTGCTGGCCTATGTTGGCGATCCAATTGTTGATCGACTTGAAGCAAGGCGACTGCCGCGTACACTGGCGGTCATTATTGTCTTTCTGGGATTGTTTATTTTGGGTATCGGACTGTTGCTGGTATTGGCTCCGGTACTGGAAAAACAATTGGCAGCCATGTTTAATCGTTTACCCTCCTATATCGACTGGATACAGTTGACTGCTATGCCTTATCTATTCAATTTGTTCGGAATTGAAAATGTTAAACTTGATGTATCCAATCTGAAGCAGATGTTTGCACAATACTGGCAACAGGCGGGAGGTATTGCCGCCACCATGATCGGTTCTGTTTCACGTTCCGGTTTTGCATTAATCGGCTGGATTGCCAATCTGGTACTGGTGCCGGTGGTTACATTCTATTTGCTCAGGGACTGGGATAAATTGATGGATAATATCAAGGGGCTGTTTCCACGTAAGCAGGAACAAAAGCTCACACAGATCGCATGTGAAAGTGATGAAGTACTGGGAGCCTTTTTCAGAGGGCAGTTTCTGGTTATGCTGGCGCTAGGTACGGTTTATGCCACGGGTTTATCCATCATTGGTATTGAGATGGCGTTATTGATCGGTTTACTGGCAGGCCTGGTCAGTTTTGTTCCCTATCTTGGTTTTATTGTCGGAATTGTTGTCGCCGGACTGGTAACACTGGTCCAGTTTCAGGCGGTAGAGCCATTGGTTTATGTACTGGTTGTTTTTGGTATCGGACAATTGCTTGAAGGTTTCCTGCTGACACCATGGCTGGTGGGTGATCGAATCGGCTTGCACCCTGTGGCTGTGATTTTTGCAGTACTGGCCGGTGGACAGTTATTCGGTTTTCTTGGCGTGTTACTGGCACTACCGGTTGCTGCAGTGATTATGGTTTTACTACGACATTTACATCAAAGCTACGTTAACAGCGAGCTTTACGAATAATTTCCTGTTATGGCTCATCAGTTACCTCTTGGGATCACCTTGCGCGATAATGCGGCATTTGAAAATTATTTTTCAGGTGCTAATGGTGAGGCTGTGTTTGCACTGAAGCAATGTGCCGAGGGGAGAGGCGAGCAGTTTATTTATTTATGGGGAACACAGGGAACCGGTAAAAGCCATTTATTACAGGCAGTATGTAAACTGGAAAAAAACGCTGTTTATTTACCTTTATCTGAAAAAGAATCACTTGTCCCCGACATGCTGGAAGGACTTGAGAGCATGGCCATTGTTTGCATTGATGATATGGAACAGATTGCCGGTGATCCTGAATGGGAAACAGCCGTTTTTAATTTATTCAATCGTGTGCGTGATTCTGGCAATCGTTTGATTATCACAGACAATGTTAAACCGGCTGATTTGGGTATTAAGTTACCGGATCTGGTTTCACGTTTAAACTGGGGGCTCACACTGCATCTGCAGTTACTTAATGATGAAGGAAAACTCAGTGCATTACAGTTGCGCGCAGTTAAACGTGGATTTGAGTTACCGGATAATGTCGGAAAATATTTACTGAGTCGCAATACCCGGGATTTATCCTCGCTCTTTGATTTGCTTGACCAGCTTGATGAGGCTTCACTGGCTGCTCAGCGCAAACTTACCATCCCGTTTGTAAAGGAAGTGGCCGGGCTCCGAGACTGACTTTAAAAAAGCCTAACCCTTTATATGATTTTCTTAGAGAAAGCCTGTTTTCTCTATTCTGGTCTTGTACAAGATATTACTTTTAATCGTTCTTATCGTTTAATATAGCTACATTAGGTGGGCGGCTAATATTATTTCCCAGCCCTGACCCAAAGGAAACAGAATGAAAATTGCTATTCTATCGCGTAATTCGGAGTTGTATTCTACCCGTCGACTTAAAGAGGCGGGTGAGTTACTTGGTCATGAGGTTGATGTCATTGATACCTTGCACTGCTATATGGATATCACGAAAAGCAGACCTGCGGTTCGATATGATGGTGCAGAATTACCACAATATGATGCGGTTATACCGCGGATCGGTGCCTCGATTACATTCTACGGAACAGCGGTTGTACGCCAGTTTGAAATGATGGGCACATTCTGTGTGAATGAGTCTGTTGCTATTAGTCGCTCCAGAGACAAACTACGCTCTCTGCAATTGTTGTCACGCAAAGGGATCGGACTTCCAAGAACCGGATTTGCCAACAAGCCGGATAATATTCGGGATTTGATTAAAAATGTGGGTGGTGCCCCTGTTGTTATCAAGCTTCTGGAAGGTACGCAGGGTATCGGTGTGGTGCTGGCAGACACAGCAAAAGCGGCCGAAAGCATTATTGAGGCCTTCATGGGGCTTAAGGCCAATATTCTTGTGCAGGAATTTATTCAGGAAGCAGGCGGTGCCGATATTCGGTGTTTTATTGTGGGCGGTAAAGTTGTCGCTGCAATGAAACGCCAGGGTGCGGAAGGCGAGTTTCGTTCAAACCTGCATCGTGGTGGAACAGCCGAAGTGATAAAGCTGACAAAAGAAGAGAGGGTAACGGCAGCGAATGCCGCCAAGGTAATGGGGCTGAATGTATGTGGTGTTGATATTCTCAGATCAAATCATGGTCCCGTGGTAATGGAAGTAAATTCTTCTCCCGGACTGGAAGGTATCGAGATGGCAACAGGCAAAAATGTTGCTGGTATGATTTATGATTTTATTGAGAAAAATGCACAGCCAAACAGAACAAAAACCAAAGGCAAAGGGTAGTCATAAATGAACAGGCTGAATATTGGCGGTCATGACATACCTGAAGGCTCAGTTACACAAATTGAAATGCCGGTTGCCAAGCTGTATACCGACACAGATATCTCCATGCCTGTGCATGTGATCAGAGGTCGCAAGTCCGGACCAACCCTGTTTGTGAGTGCTGCAGTGCATGGTGATGAACTGAATGGGATTGAAATTATACGTCGTCTTATTGGCAGGAAAAGTTTACGTAATATCAACGGCAGCCTTATTCTTGTTCCAATCGTAAATGTATATGGTGTGCTTAATCAGAACCGTTACATGCCTGATAGAAGGGATTTAAACAGAAGTTTCCCGGGTTCATCCAAGGGATCGCTGGCAGGGAGAGTTGCTGACAAGTTTTTAAATGAAATTGTCAGGCAATGTGACTATGGTATTGATTTGCATACTGGGGCAATGCATCGATCAAACATTCCTCAGGTCAGAGCCAATCTTGATGACAAGGAAACAAGAGAGCTGGCTGAAGCATTTGACGTCCCGGTGCTGATCAATGCCAATGTGAAAGATGGTTCCTTGAGACAGTCTGCGGTAGAGTCAGGTACAAAAGTACTATTATATGAAGCAGGTGAAGCGCTTCGGTTTGACGAGCTTTCAATCAGAGCCGGTGTAAAAGGTATTATGAATATCATGGCACATCTGGGGATGACAAAAAGCAAAAGTCGTAAAAAAATTGTTAATCCGTTTATTGCCTATAACAGTTCATGGTTACGAGCAAATTCAAGTGGTATTGTACGTAATCTGAAAAATCTGGGTGATCAGGTAGTCAAGGGTGATGCACTTGCCGAGATTGGAACACCATTCGGAAAAGTTATCGATATTGTTCG
>Ga0224501_10000179_pt1 | contig 60436 bp, 42 predicted proteins | sample SF_Oct11_sed_USG_4_FD_169105 | JGI IMG/M metagenome (GOLD analysis project Ga0224501, IMG submission 169105) | Sediment microbial communities from San Francisco Bay, California, United States - SF_Oct11_sed_USGS_8_1 | ecosystem: Environmental > Aquatic > Marine > Sediment | place: USA...
TGACCACCAGCATCGTCCAGGTCACCGACCTGGGAATCCACACCAAGACGGGTGTGGACGACCTGGCCGTGTGGGTGACGGGAGTGGGGGACGGCGTGTCCCGTCCAGGCGTGACCGTCCGTCTGCACGATCGGTCCGGCGCGGTCCTCCACACGGCCACCACCGACGGCGACGGCATGGTTCACTTCCGGGACCGGGATGGAGCCTGCCGGGGCGACTGTTCCGCCGGGTACGTCTCGGCGGAACTCGGAGACGACCGGGCGGTGGCGTCCGTCTCGGCGCACGGAGACGAGTTGAGCCCCTGGCGCTTCAGTCTCCGGAGCGCGTGGGGGTCGGGTCGTGACCCGGTGTCGGTGGCGGTATTCACCGAGCGGGGGATCTACCGTCCCGGAGAGCCGCTCTACGCGAAGACCATCGTGCGCGAGGGAGCCCTCGGAGACCTGGCCGCGCCGGCCGCCGACTCCGTCCGCTGGCTCTTCTCGGACCGCGAGGGTGGGGTCCTCCATCAGGAGGTGGCGGCCCTGAGCGAATTCGGGACCGCCGACGTGGAACTGGAGCTGTCCGCGGACATGCCGCTCGGGACCTATCGGGTCCAGACGCAGCTGTTCCGCAAGAATGCGTGGCAGGGGTACGGTTTCGCCACGTATCGTGTGGCGGAGTACCGTCCGCCGGAGTTCCTGGTGGACGTGCTCACCGACGACGAGCCGCGTATGAGCGAGGAGTCCGTGGACGCCACCGTGGTGGGCCGTTACCTGTTCGGCGCCCCCATGGCCGGAGCGCCGGTGGTCTGGCAGGTGCGCCAGGACCCGGTGTCGCCGTGGAACCTGCGCATACCCGGGCTGGAGGGGTGGTCGGTGGGCGTGGCCACGCGTTGGTGGGACGGCGAGGCCGGACCGGACGCCAGGATGCTCCGGACCACCACCGACACGCTGGGTCCCGACGGGAGGGGAAGCCTGCGGGTCACGGCGCCGCCGGCGTCTTCCGGGATGCCGTATCGCCTGGGGATCACCGGAACGGTCTCGGACCTCAATCGGCAGACGGCGTCGGGCGGCGCTTCCGTGCTCGTGCACCCGGCGTCTTTCTACGTTGGCGCCCGCACCGGAGGCAATCGGTGGTTCTGGGAAGCGGGACAACCGGTGAACGTCCAGGTGGTCACCACCGCGCCGACGGGTGAGCGCGTGCCCGGCGTGCAGGTGACGGGCAACCTGGTCCGGAGGGAGTGGCATCGGGTACGGCGGACTCGCGACGGCGTGTCGTCCACGGTGGGGTCGTGGGTGCAGGACACGGTGGCCACGTGCCAGGTCCGCACGGCCGCCGAGCCCACCTTGTGCACCGTGACTCCGCCGGCGGGTGGGTCGTACATCATGAGCCTGGAGGCGAGAGACGCGCGCGGGCGCGTGGCTCGCACCACCTTCTACCGGTGGGCGTCGGGGGCCGGATGGGTTCCCTGGTGGGATTCGGACCAACTCGAAATGGACGTGATCCTCGATCGCCAGCGGTACGAGGTGGGCGACACGGCCACCGTGATGCTCGCCGCGCCCTTCACGGACGTGGAGGCGTGGGTGACTGTGGAACGGGAGCGGATCCTGGAGAGTCGCAGGGTGCGCATCACCGACGGCGCGACGACCTTCCGCCTTCCCATCGACGAGCGGTTCGCGCCCAATGCGTTCATTTCGGTCTTCCTGGTTCGGGGGCGGAGCGCGCCTCCTGGACCCCTCGACGATCCGGGCCGCCCCACGATCCGGGCGGGGTACGCCGAGATGCGGGTGGAACCGGAGGTGAAGCGCCTGAAGGTGGACGTCTCCCTCGACCAGGAAGAGTACCGTCCCGGAGACGAGGCCGAGATCACCTCCCGGGTCCGCGATTCCGGAGGACGGGGCCGGCGCGCCGAAGTCACGCTCTGGGCGGTGGACGAAGGCGTGCTCTCCCTCACGGACTTCAAGACGCCGGATCCGGTGGGATTGCTCTATCCGTCACGGGGGCTGGGCGTGAGGTTGGCCAGCAACATGTCTTCCGTGGCGGCGCAGATCCCTGAAGGGGAGAAGGGGGACCGGGATCCCGGCGGCGGCGGTGGCGCGGAGATTGCGGCCATTCTGCGATCGCGCTTCAAGACCACGGCGTTCTTCCTGGGAAGCGTGACCACCGACGCTGCGGGGAATGCGGTGACGAGGGTGAAGCTTCCCGACAACCTCACCACCTTCCGTGTGATGGCCGTGGCGGTGACCTCGGGCGACCGGTACGGGTCGGGCGAGTCCGACCTGCTGGTGACCCGGCCGCTCCTGGCCCGCCCGGCCCTCCCGCGCTTCGTGCGTCCCGGCGACCGCTTCTCGGCGGGGGTGGTGGTCAATTCACGGCTCCCCGGTGCGGCCGACATCCGTACCGACGTGGAGACCCGCGGGATCACCGTCACCGAGGGGAACTCACGTCGAGGGTCCATCGAACCGCTTGGAGGCAGGGACGTCCGCTTCGGGTTCGAGGCGACGGAGGGAGACAGCGCCCACTTCACCTTCAGTGTACGCGGGGGTGGGGAGGCGGACGCGGTGCGCGTGGGGATCCCGGTGCGGCCCCGGTCCCACCCCATCGTGCACACGACGTCGGGAGTGCTTCGCGATTCGGCTTCGGCGGTGCTGGCGCTCCCCGACGACACGGATCCCGACGGCGTCGACCTCGAGGTGAGTTTCGGGAATTCTCCCCTGGGGTACGTCGCCGGGGTGAACCAGCGTCTGAGCGTCTATCCGTACTACTGCTCGGAGCAGGTGAGCAGCGCGGCGCTCCCGCTCATCGCCCTCTTCAGGGCGGGCGACCGTGTGGCCGATGCCGTGCCCGCGGACGCGGAGGAGGAGATCCGGGAGGCGGTGGGGATCCTCACCGGCCGACAGAGGAACGACGGCGGGATCGGGTACTGGAACCAGGGGGATTGGACGTCGCCCACCCTCACCGCGTACGCCGGGCGCGTTCTCCTGGAGGCACGGGCCGCGGGGTTCGAGGTGCAGGATTCGGTGTTCGTGCGCATGGGAGACTACCTCCGCCGGTATCTGAGGGGAGAGTTCGAGGAATCCGCGGTCAGCCATCGCTGGAGCAGGTCCGAACAGCGGCTCGGGGAGCGCCTGGCGGCGGTGGACCTCCTGAGCCGCATGGGCCAGGCGGACCAGGGAACGGAGAACGCCCTGGTGGCCAACGTGGCCCAGATGCGCTGGGAGGACCAGGTGCTCCTGGTCCAGATCCTGGCACGGCGCGGAGACGTGATGCCCGCGCGGGTCCTCCTCGGCCGTCTCCTCCAGGGGGCCCGGGTGGAAGGGAGGTACCTCACCCTTCCCGACGACGACCGGGAAGAGGCGTGGTGGTACTACTTCCGGTCCCGGGCACGGCCGAGCGCGCGTCTCCTGGAGGCACTCCTGTCCGTCGATCGGGCGCATCCCATGCTCGGTCCGGCGGTGGAGCGGCTGGTGGCGGGATCACGGGGAGGGCACCGGCGGTGGTGGTCGAACACCTATGATCAGGGGCTCACCGTGCTGGCTCTGGTCGAGTTGGACGAGGCACTGGCCCGGGCGGAGCCGATTCCGGTGGACGTCCGGGTGGGCGATCAGGTGATCACGCTCACGGCGTCGGACGCTCCCCGGGACACGGTGATCCACCTGCGGGACGTGTCGGACTTCATGACGGAGGGAGAGGTGCCGGTCACGCTGCGCTCGGAAGGCGACGAGCGACCGGTCTTCTGGTATCTCACGCTTTCCGCACAACCCGCCGGGGAGCACCCCCAACCCGTCGATCAGGGATTCACCGTGGAGCGGTGGTTCGAGGATCCGGAGACGGGCGAGCCCGTCACGAGCGCCGTGGAGGGAGACCTGGTGCGGGTGAAGATCAAGGTGACCGCGCCCACGGACCGTGAGATGGTCGTGGTGGAGGACGGACTGCCCGCCGGGCTGGAGGTGGTGGACCTGAGCCTGCGGACGGTGAGTCCCAACGGGCCGGGGAGCTCCGGGCTGGAGTCCATGGTGCCAGCGGACCAGCGTACCCGGTTCGGACGGTGGGACTACGGCTGGTGGTCGCCGTGGGACCACAAGGAGTTCGAGGACGAGCGCGTGATCTACTCGGCCACGGTGCTCTGGAAGGGGACCTACACCATGGCGTACCTGGCACGCGCGACCACCGCGGGGAGCTATCTGTATCCACCCACCCACGCGGAGGAGATGTACAACCCCGGCGTCAACGGACGGAGCGGAGGAGGGACGTTCACCGTGTCTCCCAAGGAGTGAGGGTGGAGCTTCTTCGCCGCATGAGGGAGTCGCCGCGGGCGCGGCGTCTCCTCCTGGCGTACGCGGCCGGCTCGGCCGGCCTGACGCTGTCGGCCGGGGGATGGCTCCTCCTTCCCCTTCCCACCGAGGTGGCGGAGGCGCCGCCGGTCACGGGAGTGGAGTTGGTGGATCGGAACGGGATGCCTCTCCGCTCGACGCGGGCGTCGGGGGGCGCGCGGGGTGGATGGGTGTCGTTGGACGATGTCGATCCCGAGCTCCTGCAGGCGTTTCTGGCCGTGGAGGACCGGCGCTTCTACCACCACCACGGAGTGGACCTCCTCTCCGTGGCACGTGCGGTGCGCGACAATCTGGCCAGCGGTGGTGTGGTGTCCGGGGCCTCCACCATCACCATGCAGACGGCGCGGATCCTGCGCCCGACTCCCCGTACGTGGCCGGGAAAGATCCGCCAGGCGTTGTGGGCGATGCGCATCGAGTCGCACCGCGACAAGGACTGGATCCTGGAGCAGTACATCAATCGGGTCCCCCTGGGACAGGCCACGGTGGGCGTGGCCGCCGCGGCGGAGCTCTACTTCTCCGCGAACCCGGAACGGTTGAGCCTGGCGCAAGCGGCGCTGCTGGCCGGGCTCGCCCGCTCCCCGGCCCGGGACAATCCCATCACCTCGGCGACACGGGCCGCGTCGAGACGGGCCGTGGTCCTGGGGGAGATGCTCGACGTGGGGTACGCCGGCGCCGAGGACGTCGCGCTCGCGCTGGCGGAGCCCCCCGTGGGGCACCGGGAGGAGCCGCCCTTCCGGGCGCCCCATTTCACTTCCTGGGCGTTGGCCCGCGCGAAGGATGCGGATTCGGGGGCGGACCGGGTGCGCACGACGCTGGACCTGGACCTCCAGGAGGCGCTGGAGGCCGAGGTTCGCCACGCCGTGGACGTTCTCGGTGAGCGGAACGTGCGGCACGCCGCCGCGGTCGTGCTGGAGAACGGCACGGGAGCGATCCTGGCCTGGGTCGGATCCCCCGACTTCTGGGCGGACAGCACCGGCCAGGTGGACATGGTGGTATCCCGCAGGCAGCCCGGGTCCACGCTCAAGCCGTTCCTGTACGGCCTGGCGTTCCAGCAGGGGTACACTCCGGCCACGGTGCTCCCCGACGTGCCCCGCGCGTACGCCACGCCCACCGGCCCGTACGAGCCGGACAACTACGACCGGAGGTTCCGGGGGCCGGTGCGTGCGAGAGTGGCCCTGGCCAGTTCGTTGAACGTGCCCGCCGTGGAGCTCGCCAGCCGGATCGGCCCCGGGGCGCTCCTGGGGGTGCTGCGGTCGGCGGGGTTCGAGTCCCTGGACCGGGACGCCACCCACTATGGGCTGGGGCTGGCCCTGGGGAACGGAGAGGTCACCCTCCTGGAGCTCGCGAATGCCTACCGGGGGTTGGCCGCCGGGGGCGTGTGGCGGCCGGTCCGCTGGAGTGCCGCCGACGTGGCGCCACCGGAGGGTACCCGCTTCCTCCAGGCGGGTACGGCGGCCCTCCTCCTCGACATCCTCTCCGATCCCGTGGCGCGGATGCAGGGCTTCGGATCCAACTCGCCCCTGGACTTCCCCTTCCCGGCCGCGGCCAAGACCGGAACGTCACGGAACTTCACGGACAACTGGGCCGTGGCCACCACCGCCGACTTCACGGTGGCGGTGTGGGTGGGGAACTTCAGTGGAAGCCCCATGGAGGCCTCCAGCGGGATCACGGGAGCGGGGCCGCTCCTGAATCGCGCCGTGTACGAGACGGCCCGCCGATATCCTGCCGGCGACTTCGGCGATCCCGGCGTCGTGGGAGGGGAACGCGTGGCGGTGTGCGTTCTGTCCGGAATGCGGGCCGCGAACGGATGCGCGTCGGTGGTGGAGTGGTTCCTCCCCGGGACGGTTCCGCAGAGGGCCGACGACTGGGAGGTCGGGGGGCACGTGACCCTTCCGGCGGAGTACGCCGAATGGGCCGCCGGGGTGTCGAACAAGGTGCGCCCCGGCGAGCCCGACGACGTCGGCGCCCTCCGCATCGCCGCGGGAGAACCCGACGTTGGGGACGGTGCCGGCGCGGATTCCGGGTTCGTGATCCTCTCGCCCACCCAGGGGGACGTGTTCGAGGTGCCTCCCGGCGTGGACGCCCGCTACGCGACGGTCCCCCTGGTGGCCGCCGGCGGAGAGGGCGTAAGGTGGATGGTCGACGGACGCCCTCTGGCGGCGTCCAGGTGGGTGATCACTCCCGGGGTCCACAGCATCGTGGCCCAGTGGCCTTCGGGAATCCGGGATTCGGTGGAAGTGAGGGTGGTGACTCCATGAACATCGATGTGATGGACAGGCGATCCTTCGTGGCGACCGTCGCCACGGCGGGGGTGGGTGCCCTGGTGGCTCCGTCGCGGGTGTGGGGGGGGGCGTCCACCCCCTATCCCTTCGTGGACGGTCTCTCCTTTCTTCCCGAAGACCTGTCCGACATCGGTCGGTCGGGGCTCTCCGCCTTCATCCTGGACGTGTCCGCCGTCGAGCGGGTGGAAACCGACGACGGTTCCATCCGCTACTACCGGTCCTTCGACGCCAGCGTGCAAGCTCTGGTGGCGACGCGACGCGCCCTCCTGAGGGACGAGATCCCCGGGGCTTTCCTCGCCACCCGCGGATCGGACGTGGCGCGGGCGTGGCGGGACGGCTCCACCGCCGTCTTCCTGCAGTTCCAGGGAGCGCAGCCCCTGGAAGGGGAGCTGTGGCGGGTGGACGTGTTCCACGAGCTGGGTCTCCGGGTGATGCAACTCACCCACCACAACGCCAATCCGTTCGCGGGTGGCGCGCTGGACGCGGCGCCCACCGGACTCACGGAGGCGGGACACGACCTGGTGGCCCGGATGAACGAACTGGGGATGATTCCCGACATCTCCCACGCGTCGGATCAGACGGCCATGGACGTGACCGCGGCCAGCACGCGTCCCGTGATCCTTTCCCATGGCGCGGCGCGGGCCTTCGTGCGCAACGCGCGCTGTGCGCCGGACGAGGTGATCCGGGCGGTGGCCGACACCGGGGGGGTGATGGGGATCTTCATGATGAGCTTCTGGCTCACGGAGGACCCCGTGCCCACGGTGGACCATCTGATCGCGCAGATCAGGCACGTGGCCAGGGTGGGGGGAATCGACGCGGTGGCCATCGCCAACGACTACCCCGTGTCGGGCCAGGCGGAGCTCATCGCGCTCGGGAACGACAACGAGGAGGGCGTGAAGGCCTACCACGAGTGGTGGAGGTCGGTGGCGGCGGAGGGGGTCCTGGGGTTCGACGCGGAGCGGCTTCCCCGGCACGTGGTCATCCCCGAGTTGAATCAGGTGCGCCGCATGTTCGTCATCGACCGCGCGCTGAGCGGCGCGGGCTTCTCCCCCTCGGAGCGGGAGAAGATCATGGGCGGGAACTGGATCCGGGTGTTGGAGGAATCGTTGGGGTGACGCCCCGGGAAGGGCGTCAGTAGCGGGAAGACCGGATCCAGTGGTCGGCCCGCGCCCAGGCATCCTGAAACTCCCCGTCCACGACGTCGGCGTCCGCGTCCCTTCCCTGGGCTCGTAGCGCCTGCTCCAACCCGAAGAGGGACCACCCGTTGCGCGGATGGTCCTCCAGGGAGGCCCGGTACACCGCCTCGGCGTCGGCCGGCCGGCCCGCCTCGAGGAGCACCGCGCCCAGCCAGTGCCGGGCGGTGAAGTTGAGGGGCTCGGGCTCGTCGTACTGGAGCCCATCCTCCACCTCCACCGCCTCTTCCAGCGCGGCGATGGCGCCCGGGAGGTCTCCTTCCACGAGGAGGATCTCACCGTTCAGGATCCCTCCCACCACGCCCATGAGCTGGTCCGCGCCGTGGTTGCGGAACTTCTCGTCCGACGCCGACGCGGCACGCACGCGCTCGAGGTACTCCCTGGCGGTGGCGACGTCGCCGGATCTCAGGTGGGCGTATCCCTTCCCGAAGTCCCATAATCCCCTGAAGATGGGGCCGGTCGGGGCCTCTTCCATCTCCAGGATCTCATCGAAACGTCCGAAGCGGAGCAGCGTGAGGACGTGGTAGAACTGGCCGTCGATCTGCAACCGCCCGTAGTCCTTTCCCGCCTGGGTCGCGACGCCTCCCTGGCCGTCGAAGGAGGCCGCGAAGAGGAGCATGTGGAGGTTGTGGGACGGATAGATCGCGAACCCCATCCCTTCCCGTGCCTTCAGGTCGGAGTGCCAGGCCGCGATGTTGGCGCGGACCGCGTCACCCCACCGCCCGATGCGGTTGTAGGTATGGGACGGCATGTGCTGGATGTGGCTCGCGCCGGGGATGGACGATCCCAGGAAGGCCGCGCACGACTCGGCCTTCTCCGGCTGCACCGTGGGCTCGGTGGCGTGGACGTAGAGGTGGCAGGCGCCGGGGTGCCGGACGTCCAGGGCGAGGGTGTGCTCCAGGACCTCATGGATGCGTCCGATCTCGGGGCGCTCGATGTCCCAGCGGCCCCGACGGGGCTGCAGGAGCATGAGCGCTTCGCCGTAGAGCGTGCCCACCTCCAGATCTCCGGGAAAGCGTCCGTACACCTCCCCCATCGCCCGCGCGTACGCCTCGTCCAGGTCGCGCCGCCTCGCCGGATCGTGGACGGGCTCGTATCGCACGGCCATGGCCTCGATCATCGCCCGTTCCACCTCGGAGGCTCCGTGGTCCGCGGCGACCGTCCGCGCCCGCTCGATGGCGTAGTGGGCCAGCGGTGCGTCGTCGGCACCCATGGGTCCGTTGAGGTACGGACCCCACGCCCATGCTTCTCCGAACCAGCACATGGCACAGTGGGGATCGCGGTTGGATGCCTCGTGGAAGGAGCGGGCGGCTGATTCGGGGGCGAACGCGTAGAGGAGCTGCATCCCCTGGTCGAAGTACGCCTGGGCCCCGGCTACTCCGGATACGGGCCGGGTGAAGGGCCCCAAGGCCTCGGTGGTGAGGGGCATGGGGTCGGCGAACAACGCCGGATATTCCGGGGCGTCCTGTCCGGCCACGGCGGTGGGAAGGAGCGCGAGGGCGAGCGCGGCCGAGGTCGGGGAGGGTAGGCGCATGGTCCGGTACTCCTTACGTGGTGGGAATCCCGTCCAATATGATCGCGGATCCGTGGAGCCACAACGAGACGGCGACGGGGTCCGCGCGCGGCTACCTTGGGTCGCCTCTCCCCCAGTACCGTCGGCGCGGAAGCGGAGTTCGGCGAGGCGGGGCGAGGTAGAAGCGCCGGTCGAGCCGGTCGATCCGGGCGTCGTGGGCGTCGACCAGCGCGTCGTGCGCCCGAGCGCGGCGGTTCCGAAGGGAGAGTCTCTCCGCCAACTGCTGGTGCTCCGAGTATTCCTGGGCGATCCGTCCGTTCCGCTGGAGCCAGGCGTCGTCTTCCGCCAGGGCGGACTCCAGGCTGTCGATCTGCGCCACCAGGGGCTCGAGGGAGGTGAGTTGGACATCCACCCAGCACGTGTGGCCGGCCCAGAGGACGAGGTTCACCGCCACGATCACCAGCGCCGCCGCCACGGCCCTGCGGAGCGGGCGGGGATGATGACGTGGGGGCACGGAGGACATCCCTCTACCGGATGACCAGGTCGGTCGCGTTCTCGTCGGTGGTCACGAGGACGATCTGCGTCGCCCGGACCGTGACCACGGTATCCATGTAGAGGGGGATTCCCCCGATTCCCGGTGGGGCGCCCACGGGGAGGATGGGCTCGAAACGGATCCGCACGCGATGCCTTCCGGGGGTGACGGGAATGTCGTGCAGGACGTAGATGGGCCGGTCTCCGCGGGCTCCCCCGGGGTAGATGGTATCGTCCACCAGCCGGGTCTCCTCCAGACCGACCTGAAGGTGGTATGGGGCGATCCGGCCGATGCAGGCGTTCTCGTTCCGCATGTGGACCGGGAGCTTCTCCAATTCCTCGTCGGTGAGTTGCCGGCACTCCTCCATGATGATGCCGTCGACCCTCCAGGAGAGCCGCACCAGTGCGTCGGTGCCCGTCCCGAGGGAGATGGGGATCCGGGACGCGGCGGCGATGGCGATGATGGCGAGGGTTCCCACCACGAATGCGGAAATGCGCTGGAGCGTGCTCATCGGGACCTGATCTCCGACCGGAATTCCTCGATGAGGGCCAGGACGTGTCCGCGCTCGGCGGCTCCGGCGTGTCCCACCCTGACCCTGCTCCGGTCCACGCGCTCCTGAAGCTCCGCCTCGCGTCCATGATGGACGCGCTCGTCGAGCCACTTCACCCCTTCGCGATTCCAGCAATCCCCCGGGCGGCAGGAAACCACCAGCACGCCGCCGGCGCCACCACGGAGGAGCACCTCCACGACGGAAGTGTGGAGGCTCCCCGAGCACGGTACGGGGAGCACGGGCGTCTCCGGAGATCCGTCACCTCGGCCGATGCCGCCGGCGCCCCGTTCGCACGCGATGACCACCACGTCTTCTGGCCCGGGAGCGTGGCGTGTGAGGAATTCCCGCGCATGCGCCAACTGGTCCCGCCCCCCGACGTCGGGAATGCCGATGCACATGGGCGCACAGGATCCGGCGCAGATGGCGCACGCCGTGCACTTGGCGGCTTCCACCACCGCCACCACGCCCTCCCGTCCGTCCGTACGCGGCTCCATGGAGATGGCTTCGTAGGGGCAGTCGATGTAGCACTGCTCGCACCCGGTGCACATCCGCTCGGTCACCACGGCGGGCTGCGGACCCGTTCCCGGCTGCGGCCGCACCAGGGACGGGATCATGATGAGGATTCCGAACCCGGCCAGGACCCCCACCCAGACCGATCCGGCCGGGAGGGCGCGGGTCACGGGGAGCCAGAATCCGTAGAGCACGTCGAAGGGCGTGGCGGACGGCAGATGCAGAAGATCGGCCTTGGGCGTCATCCCCATGGGCCAGGCCACGGAGACCGCGACCAGGAGGAGCGTCGCTCCCCACAGGAGGGGCCTCGGCGGAAGGAGGTAGCTGCGTGCGAGGCGTGACAGATGGATCCACAGCCCCAGCGCGATCCCCACCGGGACGGCGATGTGGGCGAACAGGTTCAGGAAGAAGAACGCGGCGGGCATGTCGCGTTCCCCGACGAAGGTCCGTCCGATGGGCTCGGAGAAGATGGGAAGGAAGTCGAAGAGGCGCGCGCCCTCCGCCGCGAAGAGCTGGGCCTGCACGTCCCACACCATGACGTAGCCGGTCCACCCGCAGAGATAGAAGAGGGCGAAGAGGATGATTCCCGAGATCCAGGCCAGCGCTCGCGGACCCCAGCTCCGGTCCTGGGCGAAGTACCGGATGGCGTGGAGGACGCCCGCCACCACCACGGCCGCGGACGCGTAGCGGTGGAGGCTGCGGATCCAGCGGCCCGCCCATACCTGCTGCGTGATCCGCGCCACCGACTCGTAGGGCGCGCCGATGCGATAGAAGAGGAGGAGGTACAGCCCCGTGACCAGGAGGGCCACGAAGGCGGCGATGACCAGTTGCCCCGTGTAGTAGAGCGGGTTGTATCGCCATGTGTACACGGCGTTGAACGCAGCGTCCAGTCGCGCCAACAGCGCGTGGCTCAACTTCTCCGTCGACCTCAGGAATCGCCGCATATCGGGCAGATGGGGCTCATGGGGGTGACCGCTCCGGCCGCTGCCGGCGGGTTTCCTCTTGCGTCCACCAATTAATCATCTCATCATGACGAACACAACTTCACCCGTGCCACCAAACGAGATCTTGATCCTTTCGCAGACGGCGGTCTACGCACTCAAGGCGGTGCTGCACCTGGCGGAGCAGGCCGCGCACGCTCCGCTGCGCGTGGACGACATCACGAAGGCGGTGGGCGTCCCGAGGAACTACCTCTCGAAGGTCCTGCACGCATTGGCGCGCGAGGGGATCCTCGTGTCCGCGCGCGGGCCGAAGGGCGGATTCCAGTTGGCGGGGCGGGCGGACGAGCTGTTTCTCGGGGAGGTCATCGCGCAGTTCGACGACATCGCCGCGGGATCGGGATGCCTCCTGGGGCGAGAGCGGTGCAGCGACGAGTCTCCCTGTGCCGCTCACCAGCGTTGGCGCGACGTTTCCAACGCCGTGCGACAGTTTCTGGATCAGACGACCATCGCCGACCTCACACACTCGGGAGCGCGCCTGGAATTGGAACACCTCGGCGTCGACTGACCTCGACGTCGCGAACACCCCGTCGGGCCCGGCCTCGTGACCCTCTTTCCACGAGCCCGACGATCCGGTTGCCGAGGCGACCGGCGGAAGTCGACGTATGCGTGACGGTTCAACCTCAAGGAGGGAGTGATGGACGATCCTCGAATGGTTCCGGACGACCCGCCGGAGATCCCGTTCTTCCAGCGTCTCTACGACAGTCCGTTCGTGCTTCTCGCGTTCGGGCTGGTGGTGATGTTGGTGCTCTTCACGTTCTGGGGGCTCTGGGAGGTCTTGACGCTTCCCGAAGCCACCCTGCCCTGAACCCGGAGGCTCGACCATGTACACCACCGGTGTGACATCTCCACAGGGCGTCTGGTGGAAGCCGGCCCACAAGTCGGAGAAGATCTGGTTCACCATCTCCTTCATCTGGTGCCTGATCCTCTTCGCCATGATGCCGTTCTGGCACTTCAAGGGGGGTCAGAACCCCTCCGGTATCCGGGCCAAGGTGAACCCGGCCGACTATCAGGCGCGCGTCACGCAGTTCATACAGGACTATCGCGTGGGGACGGAGAACGGGATTCCCGTCGTGGCGCCCCCCGCGGGGAGCGACGTCTACCTGTTGGGTCAGATGTGGGCGTGGACGCCCATCCTCCAGTTGGAAGAGGGTGCGGAGTACACGCTCCACCTCTCGTCCATCGATCTGAACCACGGATTCAACCTCTACCCCTTCAACGTGAACTTCCAGGTGGTGCCGGGCTACGACTACGGCCTGCGCGTCACTCCCACGGAGGCCGGGGACTATCGCATCGTCTGCAACGAGTTCTGCGGTGTCGGCCATCACCTGATGGTGGGGAAGGTCATCGTGACGGAGTCCACTGACGCGTCCGGGGGGGATCGATGAACACACATGGCGCTGACGCCCCGGCACGGGGCCCGTTCCGGACCTGTCCCACCACCGGACTCCAGGTCCACAATGACGCGGACAACCTGATCAAGGCCAACGCGGTGGCGGCCACGGTGGCCCTCCTCGTGGGCGGGCTCACCGCGATACTCGTTCTATTGACCCGTTGGCAGGCGGTCCATCTCCTGGACGCGGAGATGTTCTATCGCGTCCTGACCATCCACGGGATGAACATGCTCATCTTCTTCATCCTGTTCTTCGAGATGGCGGTGTTGTACTTCGCGTCGGCGGTGATCCTCAACTCCAGGGTCGCCGCGCCGAAGGTGGGATGGGGGGCCTTCGGCCTCATGGTGCTGGGCACCCTCATGGTCGAGTGGACCATGTTCACCGGCAGGGCCGACGTCCTCTTCACCTCGTACGTACCGCTCAGGGCCCACCCGCTCTTCTACCTCGGTGTGATCCTCTTCGCCGTGGGCGCGCTCACGGTGGTGTCCATCTTCTTCGCGACCCTGGTCGTGGCCAAGCGGGAGCGGACCTACACGGGCTCGGTCCCCCTGGTGACCTTCGGAGCCATCACGGCGGCGATCATCGCGGTGATCACGCTGGTTCACGGCGCCGCCATCTACATCCCGACCTTCTTCTGGTCCCTGGGGATGATGAACGTGGACCCTCAGGTGTACCGCCTGGTGTGGTGGGGACTGGGACACTCGTCGCAGCAGATCAACGTGGCGGCCATGGTGTCCATCTGGTACCTCCTCGGCGCGCTCACGGTGGGCGCGGTGGTGGTGAGCGAAAAGGTCAGCCGTACGGCCTTCGTGCTGTACGTGGGATTCATCTCCATGGCCTCGGCGCACCACCTCCTGGTCGATCCCGGGTTCGGGTCGGCCTGGAAGGTCGTGAACACCTCCTACTTCATGTACATGGCGGTGCTGGCCTCCATGCTCCACGGCTTCACGGTTCCGGCCGGCGTGGAGTTGGGGATGCGTCTGCGGGGCTTCACGCAGGGGATCTTCGGATGGCTGCGGCGGGCACCCTGGGGTGACCCGGGCTTCAGTTCGCTCTGGCTCTCCGTGGTGATCTTCGGATTCGTGGGTGGGATCACCGGTGTGACGTTCGGCACCGAGCAGATCAACATCATCGCCCACAACACGCTGCGGATCCCCGGACACTTCCATGCCACGGTGGTGAGCGGGACGGCCATGGCCTTCATGGGGATCACCTACTACGTGATCCCCCTCATCTTCCGGAAGAAGGTGGCCTTCTACGGGATGGCGAGGTGGCAGCCGTACGTCTTCAGCATCGGGATGCTCATCTTCTCGATGTGCATGACGTTCGCCGGAAGCTTCGGGATTCCGCGCCGGCACTGGGACATCACCTTCGCCGGCGCGCCCTTCGACGTGCCGTACTCGCCCGCCGTGAACCTCGTCATGGGGGTCATGGCCATCGGCGGTCTCCTGGCCGCGGTGGGTGGTGGGATGTACATCCTCATCACCGTATGGTCCGTGTTCTTCGGGAAGCCTTTGGGCGCGGAGGCATCGAAGGCGGCGCTGGAGGGATCGGTTCCTCCGGGCGTCTACAACCGGCCCTTCCTCCAGATCCCCGCGGACGACACGGAAGTGAAGGAGCACGGGTGGATGGGGATGATGCCGGGAACGATGATCCTGGTGATCGTCTTCCTGGTCGCGTTCATCGTGTACTATTTCGCGAACTGGAAGCTGCTGTCCTTCGTGTGGAAGGTCGGCTGAACCAGTCTGCTCGGCATCGGGGGGCCGTCACCGTGGCGGCCCCCCGTTTCCATCGAGGTGATGTGAGATGGTGAAGGATAGAAAGGAATGGACGCTGGCCGCCGTGGCGGCGATCGCGGTGATCACCGTGGCCTGGTGGGCCCTGGCTCTCTGGCCGCTTCCCGCGGATACCCCCGTATGGTTGGAGCGCGCGCGGGCGGTCTGCTTCAACACGGGGCCCACGGGGTTACCCACCGCATCCGGGTGGATTCTCCTCATCGGGCAGCCTCTGGGGATGGTGGCGCTGCTCGTGGTGGGGTGGCGCCGGGAGCTCGGGGAGGGGATGGCCATGGCGGTCGGCACGCCCGGTGGCAGGGCGGCCCTCATGGGAAGCGTGCTGCTCGTTCTCACCGGGGCGACCCTGACGGTCGTGCGGGTCCGATCGGCCACGGCCACGGGGATCGTCATCGCCGGGGCCGCCGAGCTGCCCGACACCTATCCGCGCCTGGACCGGGCCTACCCGGCCACCGATGGACTCGTGGACCAGAACGGGGAGTCGTTCTCACTGGCGAGTCTGGGGGGACGGGGCGCTCTGATCACCTTCGCCTTCGCGCACTGCGAGACCATCTGTCCGGTGGTGGTGAGGAACGCCCTCGCGGCGAGGGACGCCGTGGTGGATCACGGGAGCCTGGCGGTGGTGGTGTTCACCCTGGACCCGTGGCGGGATACGCCTTCGAGGCTTCCCGGAATGGCCGAGGCCTGGGGAATGGCGGCCGGCGATTTCGTGTTGAGCGGCTCGGTGGAGGCGGTGGAGAAGGCACTGGAAGGGTGGAACGTCGCGCGGGAGAGGGACGGGCGCACCGGAGACGTGTCCCACCCGGCGCTGGTCTACCTGGTGGAGCCGGACGGGACGGTGGCCTATGCGTCGACCGGCGTACCCTCCCAGCTGGAGGAACTGGCCCGGCGGATGGAGGCGGCGCCTCTGCCGTAGTCGGGAGTCCTCAGAACTCCACGCGCCAACTCACCGCGAAGCTCCGCCCCGGTTCCGGGCGGAAGAACCCCGTGTTCAGCGCCTCGGCGTAGAGGGCGTCCGTGAGGTTCTCCACGGCGACGCCCACGTGGTGTCTCCCCGCGACCCTCATCCCGGCCCGCACTTCGTGGACCGTGAATCCCGGGATGGTGTCGCCCACCGGAGTCGTGCCCGCGATGGTCGCGCGTGAGCCCGAACGGCGGACCGAGTACGCGGCCCAACCTCTTCCCGAGGGTTCGTCGAAGCGGAGCGACCCCAGCACCTTGTCGGGGTAGCTGTCGGCCAGCACGCGGGTAGGATCGCGCCGGTCTTCGGTGGCCAGGACCGTCCAGCTGCCGTCGAGGGTGAACGCCCGGGTGAGGGCCACCTCGGCGCCGAGCTCGACGCCCTGGTACCTCAGCTCGTCCACGTTCACGTTGCGGTAGAACACGGTGCGGCCCAGGGTCTGGCCGGTGGGCTCGAGCACGATCCCGTCGGAGAGCGTGTTCCGGAAGAGGAAGACCTCGGCGCGGAAGCGTTCGCCGCGGGCGCGGGCCCCGACCTCGAGGTTGAGACCCACCTCCGGACGGAGATCCGGGTTCGCTTCCCAGAATCCACGATTCCCACCGGTGTACCCGGTGAAGAAGCGCTCGACCAGGTTGGGTGTCCGGAATCCACGCCCCACGGACGCCAGGAGCTTGAACGAGTCTCCCAGATCGTGGAGGAGATTGAGCGACCCCACGAGGTTCCGGTCGTCGTAGGACCGCGGCGTGGCGTCGTTTCCTTCGGTGGCCAGGCTCTTCGCGGTGACGTCCTGGTAGCGCACTCCCGCCACGATCTCGGTGCCGGGACGTGCCATCCACTGGGACTGGGCGAAGACACCGAGATTCCGGACGCGCGCGTCGGGCACCTGGGGGCCACCGCGGCCGACCACCACCGTCGGGCCGAAACCGAACACGGTGGTCGTGGTGGTGTCGGTCCCTTCCGACCGGTCCCGATAGGCATCCACCCCGTAGGTGATCAGGACGTCGCGGTGCACGAGCTTGCGGAGCTCGATCCGCAGCCCGGAGCTACCCAGGTCCGTGAAGTTGTCGGAGATCACCTCGGTGTAGGCTCCCGGGACGGTGGAGGCCGGGACGTACACCTCGGTGAGGAAGCGACGTTGGTTCCCCTGGAAGTACGCGGAAGCCTCCAGGTCATCCGCGAAACGCAGATCCAGACCGCTGCCCTGGACGCCGAAGGTCGTACGGGCGAAGTCCTGGTCCGGCCACACCAGCCGGGTCTTCGCCTCGTCGGGGCCGAAATTCTCGGGAGCGATCCATCCGTAGCCCGAGTCCGTGGACCGGTATGCCTCGTGGCGTACGAAGACGGAACTCCTCGGACCGGTGGTGTAGCGGGCCTCCACACGGAGGGATCCGTCCCGAACCCCCGAGTCGAAGACTTCGGCCCCGTCGTTCAGGGTAAGGGTGCCGAAGGTGCCCGCCGGCGCGCGATAGGACCCGGTGTCGCGGAACCCGCCGGCGATGCGAAGGCCGAGGGGGCCCGTGGTGGAAGCGATCTCTCCGGAGAGGGTGTAGGCCTCCCCTTCCGAACGCCGTCCGGCCTCGAAGAATCCGTGCGCGCCGGAAACGCCCGCCGGGGCGGGGCGGGTGACGAGGTTCACGACGCCCCCCAGCGCGTCGGAGCCGTACAGGACCGACGCCGGACCCCGCACCACCTCCACCCTCTCCACCGACGACGTCCAGACCAACCCCGTGGGCTCCCCCGAGTCCACGCGCCGGCGCACGTTGTTCAGGCGCAGACCGTCCTCCAGCAGGAGGACGCGCTGGCCGCGCATTCCCCGGATGACCGGTCGCCGCTGGGCGGGCCCCACCCCTTCGGCGTCCATTCCCGGGACACGCAGGAAGAGGTCGGACGCGTTGGCGGGCGCGACTCGGCGCAGGGTGCGCACGTCGATCACGGAGACCGGTGCCGGAGTGGAGTACGTGGACCGGAGGCTCCGGACGGCGGTGACGTTCAACCCGTCCAGGAGGAAGGTCGCGGCGGAGTCGGGAACGGGATGGGTGCCCTCACGAGTCTGGGCGGCCGCCGGAGCGGCCGCCCAGAGAGTGAAAGCCAGCACGCCGTGGGTGATGGTGCGCGTCATGGCGGAGCGGTCAGAAGGTGGCGTTCAGCATCATGTAGAACCACGTGATGCTTTCGGATCCTGCGAAGCGGTGCCCGATCTCGGTCAGCCCGTCGGCGTTCCGCACGTAGCTCAGCCCGGACGTCATGGTCAGGTTGGGCGTGTAGCGATGGCTCACGGTGAGGTCCAACTCATCCGCGAACTTCGCCGTGGTGAGCGTGCTCTGCTGGGCGGCGCGGAAGGTGTGCAGATCGGCGCCCACGCTCACGTCCGGGGCCGGGGACCAGTTCAGCTTCACGGCCATGTCCCTGAGGCCGTGACCCCCGGTATGGGCGGGGATGTCCAGGAACAGGTCGGCGAAGCCGTAGAACTTGTGGTTGGTGGCGAAGAGCGTGTTGAAGACCTTGATCTCACCGTCACCGGGACGGTCGTCACCGGAGAGGTGGTCGTACCAGAGGGTCACTCCACCCTTCCCGTTCGCCACCGTGGTGCCCAGGCGCGCGCCGAACATGTAGGCGGACACGTCGTCCGAGCCCACCGTGCCCCGCTGCATGGATGCTTCCAGCCGTCCCTTGATGGTGCCCTGGATGGGCGTGACGATGTCCCAGCGGGAGCCGAAGGTGTACCGGTTCGATTCCACGGCCGGGGCGCCGTCGGTACGATCGTAGAGAAGGTACACGTCCAGGTTGCCCGGCCCGACGTCCTGGATGGTGCCGTAGGCACCGTATACTTCCACGTCGTTGTCCTGAGTGGGGGCGGTCTCTTCGGCGATCTTGTAGGCCACCACGCTCCCGGCGAAGGCCCCTCCGGGCGCGATGTCGAACCGGGCGCCGTCGAAGGACCTGCCTTGCTGCGTCCACCCCACGGCTCCGACGAGCCGTTGGCCACCCAGGTTGGTCTCCTGCCGTCCGATCATGGCCGTCAGCCAGTCCAGCTTCTTCCCCTTGTAGCGGATGTATCCCTGATGCAGATCCAGGTTGTCCGCCCGGTAGTCGGTGAGCGTATTCGTCTCCTCGCCCCAGAGCCTCACGTCCTGGAGTTCGATGAAGACCGTGAGATTGGCGTCGATGAGCGCCTGTACCGCCGCGCGAACCCGCATGGAGGTGAACTCGTCCACGTCGTTCGCGCCTCTGCGGAGCACCTCGTAGCGGGGCCGGATCTGCCCATGGAAGGTGACCTCCTGCGCCACCAGGGGGGATGCCATCACCAGGGACGCTCCGATGGCGAGCCATCGATTCCTGAACATTTTCGCTGCTCCTGTACCCGGCGTCTCCGGGGGCGGCGGCCGCCACCCCCGGAGGTGCGCTCAGTAGATGTCGTGGGCAGTGTTGTAGACGTTGAACTTTCCGGTGGGCGTGACCACCCAGTCGCCGGTGATGCGGGTCTTCTCCGTCAGCGTCTTGTCGTCGTACACCACGACTTCACCTTGCTTGTCCCAGAGCGAGACCCATACTTCGTCCCCAGCCCGATTGTACTCGAAGTGTACCGCCGCTCCGCGTGGGCCGATGGACCAGCACCGCTCCACCGCCCCTTCGGACTTGGAGTAGACGCATGCCTGACGGGCTCCCTCCGGATCGTTGTTCAACGGCATGTCCATCCATACCCACGGAGAGTTCGGGTGTGTCTTCAGGAAGAGGCTGCCCGTGCCGGTGAACTCCACGCGGCGCACCACCCGCCAGGCCACGTCGGGACGACCCACGGGGTCCGCTCCGTAGACCGTGAGCAGGCCCTGGCCGATATGGACGGTGGCGTTCACCCACCCGTACTCGGGGTCCTCCCAGTTGGCCCCGCGCCCCGGGTGGGGGCGGATCCCCGTCTCGAAGGTGGTGACCAGCCTCTGCTCCTGCACGTCCACCACCGCCATCTTGTCGCGCATGTTGGCCGCGATGAGGAAGTACCGGCCGGTGTGATCCCATCCGCCGTCGTGGAGGAAGCGCTCCGCGGGGATGCGGGACACCAGCGGGAATCCGGGCTTCGAGTAGTCCACGATCCCCACGTGTCCGGATTCCTTCAATCCCAGCACCCAGATCGGATCGAAGTGGGAGGCCACGATGGCCGCCACCCGCACCTCGGAGAGCTCCTCTCCGGTGTCGAACGTGGCGCCTTCCACGCTCTGAACGTGTAGCGGCTCCAGGGTGAGGCCGTCGAAGACGACGTACTGGGTGGGCCAGTAGCACCCCTCGATGAGGTAGCGGTCTTCGTACCCTTCGTACTTGGATCCGTCGACGCTCCGCGCGTCGGCACATCCCTGTACCTCGGCGACCAGGGTGGGCGTCTCCGGCCAGAGGTCGATGAGGCTCACCTTTCCGTCCCGACCCACCACGTAGAAGTACCTTCCGCTGGACGATGCGCGCAGGATGTGCACGGCGAAGCCGGTGTTGATGATCGTCACCCGTTCCTTGGTGTCGCCGTCGATGATGGCGACCTGCCCCGCGTCACGAAGAACCAGCCCGAAGTAGTTCTGCCAGTTCCGCTGCGTGACCGGAGCGCTCGGGCGGCGATTCGCCGGGACGATCAGGCGCCACGACTCGCGGATGACCGACATGGGCCGGGCGGGCGGGGCGGGTGGGGGAAGTTGCACGTACCGGGCCATGAGATCGATCTGGGCGTCGGTGAGGATTCCCGCGTCACCCCACGCCGGCATTCCACCGGGGAGCCCGTGGGTGAGGGTGGCCTTGAGGACCGCCGTCCCCCGTTGGGTCGTGATCTCGGGTTGGATGTTGGGGCCCGTGGCACCGGCGCGGAGTGTGCCGTGGCAGCCCGCACACCGGTTGAAATAGATCTCCTGAGCCTCCGCGAAGCGCTCCTCGGAGAGTTCGACGGGGCCCTCGTCCTCCACGGCGGCCGTGGTGAGTGTCCCGTCGCTCACCGCGGTGATGTACTCCAGCACCAGCTCGATCTCTTCCTCGGTGAGGAAGTTGGGGGCCATGGGAACCTTGTACTGGGCGAGCAGCTCGATTCCGATGGGATCCGTCTGCGCCATCCCCAGGGGGTCCTGGATCCACCGCACGAGCCAGTCGTGCTCGCGGCGCTGGTGCACGTCCTTCAGGTCCGGTCCCACCAGGTCGCCGCCTCCGATGGTGTGGCAGGCGAAGCAGCTGCGCTCGAAGATGGCCTGTCCGGGAGTTGCCGGAGCGGAGGCGACCTCCGCCGCTTCCCCGGATCCTTCGTCCTGCACGTCTCCGCCGCCGCATGCGACGAGCGCGAGGGAGAACGTGAGCATCACACCCGCCGCGAAACGCTGAACCATGTGGAACCTCCTCCGAGTAGGTGTCGCCACCGACATCCGCCAGGGGTGGGAATGGGACGGCCACCGGAAACATCATGTGTAGATGATGAATTACCCCACCACAAACAGCCACAGCGTACGCCGCGGTGAGGTTAGGCGCCGTCAGGATTCGGAAGATTGTGTCGTGGGGAAAATCCCTACAGCGATCGTCACGGCCGGGATGGCGTCACTCGTAGCGCAGCGCGATGATGGGATCCACCTTGGTGGCCCGCCACGCGGGGACGAGGGACGCCAGGATGCCGGTGGCGGCCAGGATCGCGGCGATTCCCGCGAACACCGCAGGGTCGTTCGGGCTCACCTCGAACAGGACCGTCCGAAGCCCCCGCGACACGAGAACTCCCATCGCCACGCCCAGGACGAGCCCGACCAGGATCTGTGTCACCCCCTGCCGCAGGATGAGCTCGAGCACCTGCCTCCCGTCGGCGCCCAGCGCCATGCGGATACCGACTTCCGGCGTCCTCCGGGCGGCGGTGAACGACATGACGCCGTACAGGCCCACGGCGGCCAGGAAGAGGGCGGCGCCACCGAAGACCATGAAGAGCGCGCCGAACACCCTGTAGAACCAGGTGCTCTCCGAGATCCGGTCCGCGAGGGACTGGACGAAATAGGTCGGGGTGTCGGAGTGCACGGACATGACCGCTCTGCGCACGGCCTCGCTCAACGACATGGGGTCGGACGGTCCCCGCGCGAGGATGCTCATGAAGCGCGCGTCGCTCTGGGCCACCGGGACGTAGAATCCCGCCTTCTCCGAATCAAGGTTTCCGACTCCCTCCATGTAGAGGTCCGGGACCACGCCCACCACCGTGAGCCATGGAGAGGAGCTTTCCGACCGGCCCGTCCGGAAGCGGCGGCCCAGCGGGTCCTCCCCGGGAAAGTGCTTGTCCGCGAAGCTCCGGTTGACCACGGCGACGGGGAGGGCGGTCTCGTCGTCGAGGAGGTTGAAGTCTCGTCCCTGGAGAACGTCCACGCCCACCGCGGCGAAATATCCGGGCCCGACCTGTCCCCACCGGGAGAAGGGGTAGTCCCGGTCTTCGGCGTACGCCCGTCCCTCGACCCCTACCGCCGCGCCATTGGAGCCCAGGCCGGGGAGGATCGTGCCCAACGCCGACGCGGTCACTCCGGGGACCTGCTTGAGCCGCGCGTCGAGTTCCCGAAAGAAGATCCGGCGGCTGGCGCTGTCTGGAAACTCGGTCTCGAACAGCCCCACGCGGGCCGTGAAGACGGGATCGGGATCGAACCCGAAGTCGAAGTCCCGCAGCGTGGTGATGCTCTTCGTCATCAGCCCTGCCGCAACCAGGAGGCCCAGCGACATGGCGATCTGGCCCACGACCAGAACACGGCTCAGGCGCCCCACGCGAAGGCTGGAGGACCCCCGTGACTCGTCCTTGAGCACCGAGTTGACGTCCAATCCCGAGGCCTTGAGAGCGGGGATGCCCCCGGCCACCACCGCGGCCAGGACCGAAGCCAGGAGGATGAAGCCCAGGATGGGCGCGTCCACCTTGAAGACGAGGAAGAACGGCGGATCGGTGTCGGCCACGGCGCGTTGGAAGAGCTCCAATCCGATCCAGGCGATGGCCGTCCCCAGCACGGCGCCTCCCAGGGCCAGGGCAAAGGCCTCGATGACCATCTGCCCGATCACGCGCGCACGTTTGGCGCCCAGAGCGGTTCGGATCCCCACCTCACGAGTGCGTTGGGCCGCCCTGGCCAGGAGGAGGTTGGCCACGTTGGCGCATGCGATGAGAAGAACCAGCGATACCACGGCGAGCATGGTGTACAGGAGAGCGGAAGCCTCGTCGCCGATGAACTGCTCGGTGAAGGGCCTCATGGCCGGGATCACGCCTTCGTTGGTGTCCGGGTATTCCCGGGAGAGGCGTTGGGCGATGCCGGTGAACTCCGCCAGGGCCGCGTCGAGGGTAACGTCCTCCCGCAGGGGTCCGAACACGCTCAGCCCGGTCCCTTCGCCACGGGGGATCGCCAGCGCGTCGATACGGAGGGGAACCCACAGATCCTGGCGGTTGGGGAAAAGAAAGTCTTCGGGCATCACGCCGATGATCTCGGCCTGTTCCCCATTGACCTTCACGATCTGCCCCACGGCGGTGCGGTCGCCCTGGAAGCGATCCATCCACACATGGTGGGAGAGAATCACGGTGGCGGGGCTGCCGGGTACGTCGTCCTCGTCACGGAAACCACGACCCAGCATCGGCTGCACGCCCACCGCCCGGAAGGTGTTGGCGCTCACGAAGGCCCCGTCGAAACGCTCGGGCTGGTCCGTCCACCGTACGTTCACGGTTCCCTCGAAGAAGCCGGCGAGTTCCTCGAAGGAGGTCTGTTGCGCCCGCCAGTCGAGGTAGTCGTGGACCGACACCGACATCTGCTCGATCTCGCGGGACGGGTTGGCCCGGCGGATCGCCATGATCCGGTCGCCGTTCTCGAAGGGGAGCCCCCGCATGAGGGCACCGTACACGATACTGAACATCACGGCCGTGAGACCGATACCGAGCCCCAGTGCGACCACCGCCAGTCCCGACACGGCCGGATGTTTCAACAGCATGCGAAATGCGTAGCGGAAGTCTCCGAGCAACCCTGACATCCCATTCTCCCTCATCACACGAAGGGCCCCGCGGCGGACTGCCGGGGGCGGGCGGGACGCGGGGGCGTCCGCCTGCGATGCGGGATACTACGGGAGGTCGCCGACCACGGTTTCGGAATGACCGGTGAACAAGCTCAGCACCGTGCCGACCACCATCACGACGCCCACGCCGACCACGTTGTACCAGAGCCAGGAGATATCGGTGGTGACGCTGACCACGAAAACCGACCCCATTCCGGCCACCAGGCCCCAGAACGCGCCGGTGCCGTTGGAGCGTTTGACCAGGAAGGCCAGGAGGAAGACTCCCAGGAGTGACCCGTAGAAGAGCGAGCCGACCTGGTTCACCGCTTCGATGAGCGACCCGAGCCGACCCGCGTACAAGGCGACCACGCAGGCGAGGAGCCCCCAGACCAGGGTGCTGATCTTGGACACCAGGAGATAGTGGTCGTCGGTGGCCCCGGGCTTGATCAGCCTGCGGTAGAAGTCGATGACGGTGGCGCTGGACAACGCGGTGAGCTCCGAGTCCAGCGACGACATGGCCGCGGCGAAGATCACGGCGATCATGAGGCCCAGGATACCCACGGGGACGTACTTGATCAGGTACGACGGGAAGACGTAGTTGACGTCGTTGGAGGACGAGCCGCGCACCTCCGCCACCACCGCCTTGGCGTCCTGCCGCAACCCGCGGAGCTGCCCGTCGTAGCGGCCGATGCGCTCCTTGATCTCATCGGTGTCGCCCCCGCCGTGCCTCACCTCGAGGAGCTCCAGCGTGGCGTCGCGGCGCAGGGAGTGGATCTGCCCCTGTTGTTCCTCCAGCCGGCGGTACTCGCCCGCCAGGTCGCTCTCCTGCACCAGGGCCACCTCCGCCGAGTTGAAGACCAGCGGCGGCCGTTCGAAGTGATAGAAGACGAAGAGGAGGACCCCGATGCTGAGGATGAAGAACTGCATCGGGACCTTCAGGAAGGCGTTGAAGATGAGCGAGAGTCTGCTCTGCTTCAGCGACGACGCGGTGAGATACCGTTGGACCTGGCTCTGGTCGGTGCCGAAGTAGGCCAGCGCCAGGAAGAACCCGCCGATCATCCCGGACCAGATCGTGTAGGTGTTGGTGGGGTCCCAGGAAAGATCCACGCTGCTCCACATCTCCTGGATTCCGCCGATGTAGACCACGTCACCGAAGTCCACCTGAGCGGGGAGCGTGGTGAAGAGGATCACCAGCGCCACGGCGATTCCCACGAACATCATGACCATCTGGACCACATCGGTCCATATGACCGCGGTGATCCCGCCCATGGTCGTGTAGCCGATGGTGACCGCGCCCATGATCAGGATGGTCGCCCGCTCGTCCCAACCCATGATCACGGAAAGGACGATGGCGGGGGCATAGAGCACGATGCCGGCGGCGAGCCCCCGGGAGACCAGGAAGAGGAACGCCGTGAGGGAACGCGTATGGGGTCCGAACCGGTTCTCCAGGTACTCGTACGCCGTGTAGAGCTTGGCGCGGTAGAAGAAGGGTACGAAGAGGACGCACAGGAGGACCATCACCAGAGGCTGGGGAAGGTAGACCTGGATGAACTCCATCCCGTCGTCGAATGCCTGCCCGGTGGTGCCGATGAAGGTGATGGCGCTGGCCTGGGTGGCCATGACGGAGAGCCCCACGGCGCCCCAGGGGAGGCGGCGGTTGGCGAGGAAGTATCCTTCCACCCCCACGTTCTTCCGGCTCTGATAGTACGCGAAGCCGAGCACGGCCCCGAAATAGACGGCGAAGACGCTCCAGTCGATGAAACTCATCCGATACCGTGGTCCAGGGTGACCGTGAAGACGTAGAGCACCACCAACATGATGATCGTGTAGATCACCACCGAGGCGTACAGCCAGTTCCAACTGGCGAAGATGCCGATGCGGCCTTCGTCCTCGTCGGGTGGGCCGAGGTCGGGTGAGTGTGTCATCGTATCGCCTTTCTCAGTACAGCGTGTTTCCGTGCCCGCGGACTTCCGACCGCCAGCGTCGCACCCACCCATCGAGGTGGGTGTCCATGGTGTCGGGGGGAGCCAATAGTGGGTCGATCCGGTCCAGGAGGCCAGTCTCCACCCCGGGACCCCAGAGCGTGACCGCGGCGATCCGGTGGTGATCTTCCGCCATGGCGGTGGCCGCCTCGTCGGATCCCAACCACTCCAGGAACTCGGCCGCCTGAGGACTCGAAGCTGCACCCACGATGCGGCCGGCACCGATGACCAGAGATGGACTTCCCGACTCGAAGTAGCGGTGTTCCAGGCCCATGTCCCCCGGCATGTCGTCCACTCCGGAGAGAGGCGCAGCCGCGAAGAGGTGCTCGCCCACCGATAGGCGCCGCAGCGTCCACGGGATGTCCGTCGAATACTCGTCCACGGAGGCATCGAGCCGCATGAGCCAGTCGAAGCCCACCGTCTCGTCGGCGCCGGCGCGAAGGGCCTGCACCGCCTTCAGACCGATCAACGAGGTGAGGGTCGGCGAGATTTCGGGGTCGACGACGACCACCTCGCCCCGCCACCGTGGATGGAAGAGGTCGATCCAATCCCGAGGCGCTCGGGAGCGGGAGACGTGGTCCGGGTGGAAGGCCAACACCACCGGGTCCACCAGGACGCCCACCCAACGGTCCTGGGGATCGCGGGCCTCGCGGGGGAGCGAGCCGGACCAGGAAAGCGGAGTCGGAGCCAGCAGTCCGTCCAGCGCGGCGCGGTGCAGGAGCCACGCCGGGACTCCCCACACCAGCGCGCCCCCGGGCGCGTCCCGCTCCGCGGAGAGGCGGTCGATGATCTGATCGTGGGGCACCTCGATCACCTTCATCGATACGCCGGGGTGCCCCTCCGCGAACGCCGCCGCCATCGCCTTCGCCAACTCCGGCTCGAGGGAGGCGTATACCACGAGGGTCGGCCCGGACGGACCGCATCCGGCCGCGAAGAGGGCGATGAGCCCCGCCAGGACTCCGCCGAGTCTCATCGGCCCGCCTGGTATCCGGCCCACTCCTCCGGAGTGAGGGACACCAGGTTCGCGAAGAGCCGGTAGGCGCCGGGGACGCCGGCCGGGAACTGCCGGAAGAACGCGAGAGCGGAATAGACGTACACTCCCTCTCCCACGGGCGCGATCACCGTGGACCCGCTCTGCGGCTCCTCACCCGGGTCGCTCATCTCGAGCACGGGAACGAAGGGCTCGCCCCACTCGCTCAGGAAGTACAGGCCGCGCTCGTGGACCCAGCCGTCGAAGTCGGACGCGGTGATGCGATTGGGAGCCGTGAAGATGGGCGCCTCGGGGTCCAGCATCTTCACCGGAGCGTCTTCCTCCGCCACCCGCGCGGCGGGACGGGACATGGCCACCGGATACGGGGCGTAGCCGCCGTCGGGATACTCGAACTTGTTGTACTGGACGACGACGGTGCCACCGGACCTGGCGAACTCCAGGAGGGCGTCGTTGGCCGCCGCCAGGTCGGGGCGGGTCTCGTACGCGCGCACTCCGAGGACGATGGCGTCGTATCCGCTGAAGTCACCTTCCCGAACGCGAGCCGGGTCCACCAATTCCACCCGGGCTCCCATCTGCCGAAGCACCTCGAAGCCGTCGTCCCCGGACCCCATGACGTAGCCGATGGCCCGGTCCTGTCGTACGGCCACGGGGAACACGGAGGTGCGCATCTCCGCGGGGGTGAAGAGAGCCGCACGCTCGATGTGCTCGAAGTCCAGGATCTCGTAGCCTTCTCCGAAGCTCCGCCCCGAGGAGGACCGTGCCACGGCCCGGAACACGTGGTCCCCCGGAGGCACCGTCCCGGACGGGGTCACGTCGAACACGAAGGTCCGTTCCTGGCCGGGGCCCGTCAGGGAGAACGGATGCCCCGCCGGGGAGACGGTCCATCCCGTGGGCCCCTCCAGAACGACCTCACCCTCCACGGACTCCGGAGCCTGCGACCCGAGTTGGACCGTGACGGTGCGATGCTCCGCGAGTCCCGCCGGCCACGCCATCATCCCCGGGGACACCGAGAGGGACAACGCGGGCACGGTCAGCACCGGGCGCCGGAACTCGCCCTTCGCTTTGTCCACGCCGACGAAGCTCCACGGCCGGGCATGGTGGACCTCGACGGGAGCCCCTCCACCGTCCACCCGGAAGGAGACGGCACCCGCGACGGGCGCCGGGTCGCGCGGGAGCCCCCACAGGTCGGGTCGGTCCGGCCAGCGGTACCGCGCCCCGTCCCTGGGAGCCTGGAGGTAGTACAGCCGGGACACGTCGGCGTCCGGAGGAAGGGCCACGGAATACGTCCAGCGGGCGAGCCGGTCCGGACCCACGGTACCGTCCGGCTCCACACCCGCCACGGAAACCGGGGTGGCCACCCATCCCTCCGGAACGTCCAGGGCGGCCGACGCGCTCCCCAGGGGCGCCGCCCCCCCGTTCCAGAGCGTCACCTCCACCTCCAGGGCCTGCCCCGGGACCACGAGGTCGTCGTCGGCGCGGACGTCCACCACGATCCCCGCCGCCGAGAGGAAGGCCCGGCGAGCGATGCCCATCTTCCGTTCCAGGGTGGTCGAGAACTCGATGGGAGCGTGCCCGCCGGCGGCCGCCGAAGCCATCTGCAGGTGCCGGAGAGCAGAAGCCAGAGGGAGCGCGGTGCCGGTGCGGTCCACCAACGAGAACGAATCACGAGCCCGGCGAACGTCGGCGAGATAGGCGTCGAGATGAGCGACCACCCGGCCGCGGGCGGCTTCGGAGATGCCGGCGGCCGTGCCGGCCAGCGTGGTATCGATCCCCTGGAAGACGTCCTGATCCGCCGGGCCACCCACGCGACTCTCGAGGAGGTCCAGTCCCGAGGCGCGAGGTCCGGGCGTCTGGGCGGCGCCCATGTCCTGTGAGCGGTGCCGGCTACGGCTGTCCATGGAGAGCTGGAAGTGGGAACGGCCCAGGAGCGGGTCCAGGTCACCGGTCACCACGGACGTGCTGGCTTCCTGGGGACGTCGGCGCATGAGCTGGAAGAGCTTCAGGGGTGTCCATGCCTCTACGCCTTCCCGGAGTTGATGGGGAAATCGGGTCGGGTCTCCGGCCGCCGCGAAGGCCTCACGGGCCATCATTCCCGAGGCCTGGTGCTGTCCGTGTCCGTCCGCGGGGGTGCCGGTGAAGACGGCCACGATCACCTGGGGCCGGAAGGAGCGGATGACCCAGACCACGTCTTCGAGAAGCTCCTCGCGAGGCCAGGCGGCCAGTGCCTCGTCGGCGCGCTTCGAGTAGCCGAAGTCGAAGGCACGCGTGAAGAACTGGCGTCCGCCGTCCAGGGCGCGCGCGGACTCCAGCTCACCGGTGCGGATGATCCCCAGTCCCTCCCAGAGCTGTGGCCCGATGAGGTTCTGGCCGCCGTCGCCGCGGGTGAGCGCCAGGTAGGCCGTCTCGACTCCCTCCCCCCGCGCCAGCGCCGTGAGGAGGCTCGTGTCTTCGTCGTCGGGGTGCGCCCCGATCATGAGCACCCGCTTCACGCCTTCCATGCGACGGAGGAGGAGCCCGGTGGCCACCACGCCCGAGCCGTCCATGTCCTGAGCCGTCAGGGAGTCGGGGACGGAAAGGACACCCACACCCGTCGTCGTGGCGGTGACAAGGGAGGCCACGACGACGGAGCGCACGAGGCCCCACGAGCCGGTCAGCGTCATTGGATTCATCCGCCCGAGGAGTGGAATTCACGAAGTGAGGAGTATGGAACGAGCAGGACATACCCGAAACCCCGCCGGACGCTCCATGGGCGGGCCGATTCCGGAGCGGACGATACTCCGCTTCCGGTCACTGCTGCGGAGGCCAACTCCGTGCGAGGGCGGCCGGCGCGCGGGCGCGGCCCACCCAGCCGGCCAGCGCCGCCAGCGTCAACGCGTACGGGAGGGCGAGAAAGAGTTGGTACGGGAGGTCGAGCCCCAGTGTCTGGAGGAAGAACTGCAAGGCCGACGCGGTTCCGAAGAGGAGGCCCGCCACCAGGACCCAGAGGGGATTCCACCGTCCCAGGACCACCACCGCGATGGCGATGAACCCCCGCCCGGCGGACATCCCCTCCGAGAAGGTCCCCGTGTGCGCCAGCGTCAGGTGTGCGCCCGCCAACCCCGCCAGCGCGCCTCCCACGAGGGTCGCGTGAAGGCGCGTGCGCACCACCGAGACGCCGGCCGCGTCGGCCGCGTCGGGGTTCTCTCCCACCGCGCGCAGGGACAGCCCCCATGGCGTGCGGAACAGGACGTACCAGAGGGCGGGGGCCAGGAGGTACGCCAGGTAGACCGTGATCGGCTGGGAGAAGAAGGCGGACCCCACTACCGGGATCCTGGCCACGCCGGGGAAGGATACCGCGTCCAGGGTGGGGAGGGAGAGCGCGGTTCCCGTGGTCCCGAAGCGGGCCTGGTACACGGCTCCGGTGAATCCCAGCCCACCCAGCGTCACCGCGGTTCCGGTGATGATCTGATCGGTGCGGAGCACGACGGCGAAGAGGGCGAAGCACGCCGCCACGGCGGTTCCCGACACCACTCCGGCGAGGAGGCCGGCCAGGGGAGATCCGGTGGCGATCGCGCCGAGGGCGCTTCCCAGCGCTCCCGCGATGATCGATCCTTCCAGACCGATGTTGATGACCCCGCTCCGTTCCGTGACCGTCTCGCCCAGTGCCGCGAGGGCCAGGGGAGTCCCGAGGCGCACCGAGGCCTCCAGGAACGCGGTGAGGGCGAGGATCTCAGGCATGGCCGGGATCCTCGTCCGAACCCCCTGTGCCGGCCACGATTCCACCGGACTCGTTCGCGGTGGTGGGCGGACCGGCCGTCCGCGAACGGGAGGCGACGCCCACGGCCAGGAGCGAAAGGATGACCATGGCCTCCACCGCGCTCACCCAGGCGGAAGGGATCCCGGCGTTGCGCTGCATGGCCCCCGCGCCTCCCTCCAGCGCCCCGAAGAGGACTCCCGCCCCGACGATGCCCAGAGGATGCAGCCCGGCGAGGAGGGCGACGGCGATGGCCGTGTAGCCCCATCCCGGCGACAAGCCTTCGTAGAGCGCGAACGTCACGCCGGCCACCTCGACGCCTCCGGCGAGTCCGGCCAGGGCGCCCGAAGCCAGGAACGTTCCCGTGAGGACCCGGTTCACGTCCATGGCTCCCGCCACCCGCGCCACCTCTTCCGAAGCGCCCACGGCCGACGCACGGAATCCGGCCACCGTCCAGCGATAGAATCCCCAGGCGAGGACCGCGAGCCCCATGGCCAGTGGAAATCCCAGGTGGAGCCGCGTGCCGGGGAAGAGGACGGGGAGTTGGGCCGACAGGGGGATGGACTCGGTCTGGGGGAAGATCCCCCTGGGTTCCTGCAGCGGACCACGCACCATCCAGGCGGCCAGATGGATCCCAAGGAAGTTCATCAGGATGGTGGTGATCACCTCACCCACCCCCATGCGGATCCGCAGGAAGGCCGGCACCAGGATCCAGATCACGCCGCCGAGGGCGGAGGCGCAGAGGACCAGGGGAACCAGGAGCGCCGCGGGGAGCGTTCCGAAATGGAGCCCGGCCCACACGGCGGCCACCGCCCCCGCGTACAGTTGTCCCTCCGCCCCGATGTTCCATACGCCCGCGCGGAACGCCACCCCCACCGCCAGGCCCGTGAGGATGAGGGGGACGGCACGCACCAGGGTGATGGAGAGGAAGGCCCCGGGTGACCCCAGCGATCCCCGCACCAGCGACGCGAACGCCGCCAGGGGGTCGAACCCTCCCAGCCAGAGGCTCGCCGCGGCCACGAGCCCGGTGAGGGCGAGGGCCGTGGCGCCGGAAACCCAGGGGTTCCCCATGATGGCGATGAACGGGCGTGCCCTCATACCGCCTCCACGCCGGAGAGCATGAGTCCGCCGATCTCCTCCCTCGAGCGCGCGTCGCGGGGGACCTCCCTGAGGGACCCGCGCACGATTGTGAAGATCCGGTGGGCGAGGGCCATGATCTCGTCCAGGTCGGTGGAGATGAGCACGACCCCGGGCGGGCGGTCTCCCGTCGACGAGAGTGACTGGATCTGCTGGTGGACGAAGGTGGTGGACGCCACGTCGAGACCCCGGGTGGGATTCTCGGCGACGAGCACGTCGCGGGCCAACGCCATCTCCCGGGCCACCACCACCCGCTGCTGGTTCCCTCCGGAGAGAGCGGCCACGGGGGCGTCGAGCCCCGGACCGGACACTCCGTAGCGCTCCATCAGCTCACCGGCGCGCTCCCTCAGGGCACTCCACCGCAGGAGTGAAGGGAGACCGGGCCGGGAGGTCCGGTATGCGGGGTCGCGGTGAAGGGCCAGTGCCAGGTTCTCCACCAGGCTCATGGATCCCGCGAGCCCGGAACGGGTCCGGTCCTGGGGGATGAAGCCCAGGTGGGCGGGGAGGCGGACCCGCGTCCCGGGTGGCCGGGATCTCCCGGCGAGCGCCATGGCGAGGGAGCCCTGGCCGTTTCCTTCGATCCCCGCGATGCCGACGATCTCCCCTCGGCGGATCTCGAGCGGACCGTTCAGTCCCGAGGTGGGGGCGCCTTCGAGGGAGACCACCACTTCTCCGGGCGGAACCCGCCCTCCGCGGGGACGCGGGATGTCCGGAACCGCCGGGTCGGCGACCGGACCTTCCCCCACCATGGCACGCACCAGAGCCGGACCATCCACCTCGTCACGCCCAGCGGTCAGCACCGTCCGTCCCCGGCGCAGCACGGTGACCCGGTCGACCACGCCGAGGATCTCGTCGAGCTTGTGGGCCACCAGCACGATGGCCCGGCCCTGGGCACGCAGGCGGTCGAGGAGCCCGAAGAGGGTGTCGACCTCGGAGGGGGCGAGCACGGCGGTGGGCTCGTCGAGAAGGATGATGGACGGATCGATCAGGAGCGCCTTCAGGATCTCCACGCGCTGCCGGTCTCCCACGCCGAGCCTCTCGACCGACGCCTCCAGCGGAACCCTCAACCCCGTCTCCGCCTGGAGACGCGCCGCCCGGTCCCGCAGGTCCGGGATGGGGAGGGTCCAGCGAGACCGCGACGAACGGTATCCCAGGGCCAGGTTCTCCAGGACCGTGAACGCCGGGACCAGCGCGAAGTGCTGATGCACCATCCCGATCCCTTGCGCCGCCGCGTCGCCCGGCGTTCCGAACTCGGTCCGGGTTCCCCGGATCTCCAGCGACCCCGCGTCGGGACGAAGGCGCCCTCCGAATATGGAGAGCAGCGTGCTCTTGCCGGCGCCGTTCTCGCCGAGGAGACCGTGGATCTCTCCGCTCCTGACCTCGAGCGATGCCCCGGACAGGGCCGGAAAGCGGCCGAAGGACTTCGTGATGTTCCCGAGGCGGGCCGCGGGGGGGGTGGTCACCCTTCCTCCGTTTCGCCTTCCACGAAATGGACGCGCGGCACTTCGAGCTCCCCACGGCGGATGCGCACTCGTGCCGAGTCCACCTCCTCCAGAAGCCCCGCCGGGATGGCGTCGAGGACGGCCGGATTGGGCACGAAGTCGATGACGCTACGGGAGCTTCCCACGTAGATCGGCACCCCACCCAACTCGCCGGCCTGCCAGGACCGGGCGGTGGCGAGGAAGGCCCGCGGGATGTCGATGACGGCGCTCCCCAGGGTGACCTCGGGTGCGATCCCGTTCTGGTCTCGATTCATCCCGATGGCCCACGCGACCTCTCCCTCCGCCACCCGCTCGCGGACCGCCTGGAAGACTCCGAAGGAGGCGGCGTCGGTGTTGTGGATCAGGACGTCGGCTCCCTGGCGGAGCTGGGCGGAGGCCGCCTCCTTGGCGGCGGAGACGTCGTCCCAGTTCCCGATGTACGCCTCCAGGACCCGCGCGTCCGGATTCACCGCGAAGACCCCGGCCTCGAAGGCCCGGAACGTTCCCTGGACCGGGGGAATGGCCACCCCACCCACCATCCCCACCGTTCCGGACACGGTCATTCCGCCGGCCATCATCCCCGCCAGGTAGCTTCCCTCCTCGAGGGTGAAGACGAGGGGAACGACGTTTTCGGTCACCCGCCCCCCACCGCTGACCACGATGGTCATCTCCGGGAACTGCCGTCCGGCGCGGAGGGCGGCGTCCTGGTACTCGAAGCCGTGGGCGAAGACGAGGTCGTATCCGTCGGCGGCGTAGGCCAGGAATGCCTCGTCGAATTCGGCCGGGGTACGGGTCTGCTGATGGCTCACGCCGGCGCCGAGGGAGTCCCGCATCATGAGGAGGCCTTCGTAGGCTCCCGCGTACCAGCCGGCGTCGCTCACCGGTCCCGAGGTGAGGAGGGCGGCCCGGAAGGCGGGCTCGTCCGTGTCGGCTCCTCCCCCACACGCGCCACACAGGAGGGTGGTGGCGAGGGCAGCGCTCACGGTGACGCGACGGTCCATGGGGCACCTCCTGCGGCGGGAGTGGCGCGGAGCCGGTCATGGAAAGGAGCGAACCGGGACCGCTCTGCGAAGGATCCGCTTGATTTTCGCGGGGTGGGGGAGCATATGGAAGTGTTCCTCCCGTCTCCCGGACGGGTTCACGTCCCGACGACCCACGTATAGACCCTATGGCCACTTCCCCATCTTCCGATCGTGGCGCCTGGAGCGGCAAGCTCGGCTTCGTGCTCGCCGCCGCCGGCTCCGCCATCGGTCTCGGCAACATCTGGCGGTTCCCCTACATGGCCGCGGAGGGCGGTGGCGGGATCTTCGTGCTCGTGTATCTGGGGTGTGTTCTGGCCATCGGAATCCCGGTGCTCTTCGCCGAGCTCTCCATAGGCCGGGCCACGGAGCGGAACCCGGTGGGGGCCTTCAAGAAGTTGGTCCCGGGAACGTGGTGGTCCGCGGTGGGCGGGATGGGCGTCCTCGCCGGCTTCGCCATCCTGGCCTTCTACTCCGTCATCGCCGGGTGGACGGTGGGGTACCTCTGGATGGCCATCACCGGGACGTTCGGCCCCGACGTCGACGCGGCCGCCAGCGCCGAGATCTTCAGCGGGCTCATCGGGAGTGCGGGACCGGCGATCACCCTCACGGTCCTCTTCCTGGGGGTGACCGCGGTGGTGGTGCGGGGTGGCGTGGCCGGGGGGATCGAAAAGGCATCCAAGATCCTCATGCCGGTACTCCTGAGTGTCCTGGTCCTCCTGCTGATCCGGGCGGTGACCCTTCCGGGCGCCGGCGCCGGACTCGAATACCTCCTGCGTCCCGACATGTCGGAGCTGACTCCCAAGGTGTTCATCACGGCCCTGGGGCAGGCTCTCTTCTCCATGTCGCTGGGGATGGGAGCGATGATCACGTACGGTTCGTACTTCCCCAAGGATGCGAGCCTCCCCTTCGCCGGCACCGCGGTGGCGCTGGCGGACATGGGGATCGCGCTCCTGGCCGGGTTGGTGATCTTTCCGGCGCTCTTCTCCGCCGGGATGGATCCGCAGGGCGGGCCGGGACTCGTGTTCGTGGTGCTCCCCACCGTGTTCGCCAACATGCCCATGGGACACCTGTTCGGCGTGCTCTTCTTCGCCTGCCTGTCCATCGCGGCGCTGACCTCGACCATCTCGCTCCTCGAGGTGGTGGTGGCGTACTTCGTGGACGAGAAGGGGTGGAGCCGTCCCAAGGCCGCGCTGATCATCTCGCTGGCCTGCTTCGTCCTCGCCGTTCCGTCGGCACTCTCCCAGGGAGCCAACGCCTGGCTCACCGACTTCGGGTGGCTCGACGTCCAGAACATCATCTGGGGGAACTACGGGCTGAGCATCGGCGCGTTGCTCATCTGCATCTTCGTGGGATGGAAGTGGGGGACGGACAAGATGCTCCAGTACGTGGAGATGGGTGGGAATCCCGTGCCCGGACGGGCGATGTTCGCCTTCGTGGTGCGGTACGTCTGCCCCGTGGCCATCGGCGCGGTGCTGGCCTTCCTCATCATCACGAGGGAGTACTTCTAGGAACCGGCGGTTCCAGGAACGGGAGAGGGGGCGGCGCCGTTTCGGCGGCCGCCCCCTCGTCCGTTTCCGGCCTCGTCGGGTGAACCCTCCGCGGTCAGCGGAGGATGGCCGGGAGCCGCTTCACCACCACCCTGGGGACGTCGAACTCGTCACGCTCGAGATAGGCCACGGCTCCCTCGGGGCCGAAGGCCGCGGGGAGCGTGGCGCCGGAGGCGAGGGTGCCCACGTAGCGGCCATCCGAGGTGAGGATGTCGATGGGCCCTTCGCGTGCCGGATCGTCGCCCCGCCGAACGACCCAGAGCTTCCCCGACCACCCGGCGGCGAGATCGGCGAGCACCGGGAGTTCCGGATAGAACTCCATCTGGGCGATCTGGTTCTTCAGCATGTCGTTGACCGCGTCCTGGCTCACCGATTGGGGGTTGCCTCCCCCGGGGCCGGTCATCTGCATGCGGACGCGGGGTCCTTCCCCTGCCTCCAACTCCTCGAGGCGGCGAGCACGCTCCCGCTCCTGGATGGCTTCCGTCACCGGGCGCGGGGAAAAGGGCCGTCGGATGGTCCGCACCAACGAGCCGTCCGGTGCGGTGACCTTCACCGACCAGGTGGAGCTGTCCGCGTAGGCCACGCCTCCTTCGGGGAGGACGCCGACCAGGAGGCCGGGCTCGAAGGCCCGGGGTTGCGCCATGGCCATGCGGAGCGTGGCGCCTCCCATCCGTACCGTGGCCGGCTGAGCTTCGAGGGGAGGCTGCCACGCGTCCACCATCGTGACCCGGGAGGCCGGGTCGCTGTCCAGCGCCACGCGCTCGATGGGCCGCGAGGTGAACGTGGGAGGCTGCGCTCCCGGACCGGCGGCGAAGGACATCATCATGCGTCCACCGCCGGAAATGACCCCACCACCCACCGGGTCGGGGGACAGGTCTCCGAGCCGGACCATCTGGGAATCGCCGAAGGAGGCCATGCGGGAGTACTGGCCGTCCGGGCCGAACACCACCCAGGCCCGGTGGCCCATGTCGGCGACGATGACGCTCCCGTCCCTCAACACCGTGAAGGCGGAAGGTGTGCGGAGCTCGCCGGGCCCCTCGCCGGGCCCGCCCACCTCGCGGAGGAACCGCCCCCGCGGATCCACCACCACCACCCGGGAACTCTGCACGTCGAAGACGTAGAGGTTGCCGGCGCCATCGAAGGCGACGCCGCGGACCTCCCCGAAGGTCTCCCAGTCGGCACCGTCGAAGGAGCCGACGGAGAAGACCGTTTCGATCTGGGGTTGGAGGGTGTGGTCCTCCCGGGGGAGGTCGACCATGGTCTGGGCACCGGCCGGCATCGGGCGGAGGACCGGGAAGAGTGCGGCGAGCGCGGCCAGGACCGGGACCGCGGGGAATCGAAACCATTTGTGGGACATCTTTACCTCGATGTGTCTTGGCGGAATGGATCGTCAGTGACTACGGGGACTTGGAGTGCCATCAGCCGGAGCGGGGTTGCCCGTGATGGCGTCCGGTCCGAGCCATTCCCTCAACTCGGGCTCCTTCTCGTCGGTGGTGAGGAAGAGGAGCTCGTCTCCCGGCTCGATGCGGGTGCGGCCCACCGGAACGAACGACCGGCCTCCCCGGCGTACCAGGACGATGAGGGTGTCCGAGGGCGTACCCACCTCGTTGAGCTTCCGGAACGCGATGTCCGATCCCGACGGCGGAACCGTGAAGCTCACCTGCACCATCCCGGTGGCGATCCCCCCCAGCCCTTCTTCCCTTTCATCCAGGAGCCGCCGGTGTTCGTCGGCCAGGGTGTGGGCCACCCAGCGCATCTCGCTTCGCCGCAGGACGCCGTGGACGATCCGGGGGTCGGCATCGTCGACCACGGGGATGAGCTGGACGTCCATTTCGGCGAAGCGCCGCATGGCCGTGCTCAGGGGGTCACGGGAACGGCACGTCACCACGGTGGGGGTCATGATCTCGCCCACGGTGGCATCGCTCCTCCCGCTCGCATCCCGTGCCAGAAGGTCGGTCTCCGTCACGATTCCCTGGAGCCTGCCGTCCGCGCCCACCACGGGCCAACTGCGGGTCCGCTTGCTGCGAGCCAGGGCGCTCAGCTCTCCGATGGTGGTCGCGGGTGATACGGTGTCGAAGGCGTCGGACATGGCGTCGTTCACCATGAGCACGTCGAGGAGGCTCGACTCCCGGAGCGGCTGAAGGGCGCCGCGCCGGCGCAGCTTGAGGGAGTAGATGGAGTCGGGGAAGATCCGTGACGCCATCAGGTACGAGATCACCACCGTGAGCATGAGCGGGAGGACGATCTCGTAGTTGTCCGTCATCTCGAAGAGGATGACCATGGCCGTGACGGGCGCGTGGGCGGCCCCGCCGAAAAGCGCAGCCATCCCCACCAGCGCGTAGGCTCCCGGCGGCGCTGTCCAGGTGGGGTAGAGTCCGTGGACCGCGACCCCGAAGGCCCCTCCCGCCATGGCGCCCACGAAGAGCGCCGGCGCGAAGACGCCTCCCGAGCCCCCCGCTCCCAGGGTCACCGAGGTGGCCACCATCTTCAGGAACACGAGGAGGACCATGGTGGAGAGGAGGAGGTCACCGTTCAGGGCCAGCTCCACCCCCTCGTGACCGACGCCGAACAGGTGCTCGCTCCCGAAGAGCCCCATGGCACCCACCACCAACCCTCCGGTCAGCGCCTTCAGCCATGGCCGGGCGCTCCACTCGTCGAAGATCCGCTCGAACCCGTACACCAACTGGATGTACAGCGTGGCCAGCGTGCCCGTGATCACGCCGAGCAATATGTAGAGCGCGAACTCGGCTTCGTTCACCAGGACGAAGGTCTGGGTGAGCTCGAAGGCCGGCTGCCGTCCCAGCGCGGCCTGGGTGAACGCGGTGGCCGTCATGGCGGCGATGACCACGAGCCCCAGGGAGCGCGCGGCGAAGCTGGTGAGGATCACCTCGACGGCGAACATCACTCCGGCCACCGGGGCGTTGAAGGTTCCCCCGATGGCTCCCGCGGCTCCCGCGGCCACGAGGATGGTGAGTTGCTCGCGTCCCACACCGAGGAACTGTCCGACCGCGCTCCCCATGGCCGATCCGATCTGGACGATGGGGCCCTCCCGTCCCACGGACCCGCCGGACCCGATGGAGATGGCGCTGGTCACGGCCTTCACCAGGGCGACCCGGGGGCGGATCCTGCCGGCGTTGCGCCGCAGGGCGTATTGAACCTCGGGGATCCCGTGTCCACCGGCCTCGGGAGCGAAGCGGCGCACCATCCACGACACGATGACCATCCCCAGGGCGGGGACCACCAGGTAGTGGATCCGTCCCAGATAGGGCCCTTCCAATCCGAAGTACCCGGTCAGGAAGCCCCCGCCCCCGAAGAAGAGCCTCTGGGCGCCCGCGATGAGAGCCCGGAGGACGACCGCACCCATTCCCGCTCCGAGCCCGACCACCACCGCCGTCACGAGGGGCCCGGTGGTTTCCGAGTGCTGGATCCGCCGCCGCAGGGCGTCGGTGAAGCTGTTCATGATCTTCCGCATGGGTGCTCGCGGCCACCGATGGCCGACCGGAGATCGAATGTGGTGGATCGAAACCATCGTCGGAAGGGAGCGGTTGCCCGTGCTCCCCGGGGGTGGAGCTTTCGAGTAGATTGCCCAATGGCACGGCCGGGTCGGGCCGGCCAGGATCGGCCCTTCCCGGGTACCGGAAGACCCGGCGGTCACCGAGGTGTCCCCCAAGCGATTCGTTGCGATATGATCAAGGACCTGCTCACCCGCCCCATCGAGAAGCGCCCCGCCACCCTGAAGTTCGAGGGCCGCGTCCTCCATCTCCTGGACGACACCGAACTGGTTCGGGCCCAGCTCTACGAGGGGCGGGACATCGAGCTATCCCAGGAGTTGAAGGGCCGCCTCCGCGATCAGATCTCCACCGACGAGATCACGCCCGCGTACATCTGTTACTTCTACGACGAGGTCCTGGGCGACTTCCCCTATCTCGGTTTCCGCACCACCAACCGTGTCACGGGCGAGACCGACTACCCGGTGGAGCGGAACGCCGTGAAGGACGGAGGATTCGTGTGCTCCGTGGCGGGGAAGCGTCGGGGAAAGGGAAGCAGCAGGGAGGCGAGCCCGTACGCGGAGCTCCACGCCGGGATCCGGGTGGTGGTGGCCGAGAGCATCGAGCGGATCTACAACGAGAACTGTCAGAATCTGGGTGTGCTCACCACCCACGATTTCGGGATCATCGACCGCATCCGCGACGGTGACGAGATCGCGCTCTCCGAGTTCACCGAGGGAGCGGACGAGATCACGCGACAGATCATCGAGTACGGTGGGCTCTTCGAGTTCAACGTGGCCCGTCTGCAGAACCGGGTCACCCTTCCCGTGGCCGCGAGCCTGGCGGCCGCACCGGCCGCTCCGCGCCCCATGACCGTGGCCGAGAAGATCTTCGCGAGTCATCTGGTGGTGAACGCCGCCGAGGGGAAGACCGGCGTGCCCTGGGTGGCTCCGGGCGAGGCCGGCTTCTTCCGCACGGACATCCGCTTCAGCCACGAGTACGTCACCCCCATGGCCGCCATCTTCTTCGAAGACAAGGTCGGGACCGACGCGAAGGTGGTGGATCCCGGGTCGGTCCTCTTCTTCCGCGACCACCTCACGTACCTGGGGAAGGTCATGAGCCAGGAGCGGATCGAGGAGGGACTTCTCGACGTGGCGAACCAGCTCGAGGTGAAGCAGAGGGAGTTCAGCGAAAAGCAGGGGATCAAGCTCTACGGCGAGCAGATGGGGCACCGGGGAGGGTCACAGGCCATCTGCCACTCCAAGATCCTGGAGGAGTACGCCGAGCCGGGGATGCTCATCATCGGCTCCGACTCCCACACGCCCCACGCCGGGGCCATCGGCGCGGTGGCCTTCGGGGTCGGCACCACCGCCATCTTCAACTCGTGGATCACCAAGGACGTGCGCGTCCAGGTGCCCGATTCCTTCAAGGTGGTGATCAGCGGCCGGCCCGCGCCCAACGTCACGGCGAAGGACTACATGCTGGAGATCCTCCGCCATCCCTACATCCGCGACGGCCACGCCATCGGGCAGATCATCGAGTACGCGGGGCCGGCGGTGGAAGCCCTGGGGGTGGACGAGCGCGCCACCATGACCAACATGGCCGCCGAGGTGGGCGCCTTCACCGGGATCATCGCTCCCGACGGGAAGGCCGTGGACTTCCTGGTGGAGGAGCGGGGGATGGATCGAGGGCGGGCGGAGGAGCTCGTCCAGGGGCTGCAGTCGGATCCCGGGGCGGAGTACGTGAAGGTCATCGAGATCGATGCCTCCTCCATCCGTCCCATGGCCGCGCTCCCCAACGATCCGGGGAACGGGGTGTTCATCGACGACCTCTCGCAGGAGAAGGTGCGTATCGACATCGCCTACGCGGGGTCGTGTACCGCCGGAAAGAAGGAGGACATGGACATGTATGCCCGCGTGTTCGCCGCGGCCGACGCGCAGGGCCTGAGGGTCCATCCGGACGTACGGTGCTACATCCAGTGCGGCTCCATCGAGGTACGGGAGTACTGTCGGGAAAAGGGGTACATGGACCTTTTCGAGCGCATGGGCGCGGAGTTCATCGAACCCGGGTGCGGGGCCTGCATCAACGCCGGACCCGGTGTGACGCAGTCTCCCGACGAGATCTCCATTTCCAGCCAGAACCGGAACTTCCCCGGGCGATCGGGGCCGGGGAATCTGTACCTGGCTTCGCCCTATTCGGTCGCGGCCTCCGCCGTGGCGGGATACGTCACCCAATGGGTGCCGGGGGAGGAGCTTCAACCGGTGAGCGCGCGGAAGCTCTCCGTGGTCTGAGGGAGTACCGCGCGGGCACGGGCGGTTTCGCATCCATGCCTCTTCGGTTCTCGTCCCGGGTGCCGATACTGGGGGTTCCGGGGGAAAGTCACCCACGACGCCGATGATCTGGACCAGGGCCCGTGGAGGGGTGCGAAGCGGGTCGATGGCAGGAGTGTTTTCGGGTATGGAGAGATGATCGAGGCCGCCTGTTCGTGCGTGGGGCGTTTCGCTCGCGTCGTCGTGGCCGTCGCCTTGCTCGGGTCCGCGTGCACCCCCCCGCCGGACTATCCCCTCGTGATCGGATCGCTGGATTGGATCGGATACAGGCCACTCTTCCTGGCACAGGAAGTGGGCCTTCTCCCGGCGGACCAGGTCCATCTCGTCGAGTTGTCGTCCGAGACGGAGGAGATCCGCGCGTTCGAGAACGGCCAGATCGACGTCGTGTGTGTCACGCTCGAAGGTGCGCTGCAGTTGGCCGATGCCGGGGTGGACATCCGTATCGTCCTGGTCATGGACGTATCCCACGGAGCGGACGTGGTGATCGGCGGGCCCGGCATCGAAGACATTTCGGGACTGGTCGGTGCTCGGGTGGGAGTCGAGACGACGGCGCTCGGAGCGTACGTGATCACCAGGGCTCTCGAATTCGCGCACCTCACCCTGGACGGCGTGGAGATCGTGCCTCTGGAGTTGCACGAACACGAGCAGGCGTTCCTGAACGGATCCGTGGACGCGGTGACCACGTTCGAGCCCGTCGCGTCCCGCCTTCGCGAAGAAGGAGGGAGGACACTCTTCTCCAGTCGGGACATCCCCGGAGAGATCGTGGACGTGCTGGTCGTGCGCGCCTCCGCTCTGGAAGGCAGGAGGCAGGCCGTGGTCTCGCTCATCCGCGCCTGGGTGGCGGCGCTGGAGTACATGGAGAGCCGGCCGGACGAGGCGACCGCGGCGCTGGCGCGAATGTCGGCGCTTTCCGTCGAGGACTACGTCCGAGCACAGAGGGGCCTCCGGTTCGCGGGTCGCGCCGAAAACGAAGCCTTCCTCGTGGGCCCGAACGGCCTGACTTCCACCGTGGAGCGGGTGGGAGCCGTGATGGTGGAGTGGGGCCTGCTGCGTGAGGCCCCATCGCCGGAGACGCTTCTGGACGGCTCGATCATCGGGGAGCTCGGTCACCCATGAGGGTACCCCTCTCACTCCGTTTCCTGGTCCCGCTCTTCCTGGTGGCCGGTACGGGGATCGCCCTGGTCGGAGACCTGATCATCTTCGGAGCCGCCGGTGACCGCGCCGTCGAGGAGGAAGCGCTCCGGGAGGTCCCCCAGTTCATGAGCCTGCTCCAGGGCAACGTATCGCTCCTCATGCGCCGTGGGGATTCGGTGGCCGTTCGCGGTCAGCTCGCCTCCATCCGCACGGATCCGACGCTCCTCGTCGCGGTGATCCTGGACGAAGAGGGGCGGGTCCGCATCGTTCCCACCAGGAACTCACCCCTCCCTGAATCCGAACTCGCCATGGCCGCCGGGTGGGTGAGGGATGGTCTGCGCGTGGGAAGGGTGACGCTCACGGAAGACCGGGACGTGGTCGTGGCCGTGTACCCCGTAAGCCCGATGAGCACGGCGGAGGGACTGGGCTCGCGCGAGCCCTGGTATCTGGTGGTGTCCAAGAGCCTCGCCCGAAGGCAGGTGGCCGTGGCGCGTCAGGTGAAGTCGCAGATACTGGTGACCGCGCTGTGGTACACCGGGATGGCGGCGATCCTGGCCCTCCTCTTTAACGGACTGGTCACCCGCCGCGCTCGACGACTGGAAGGCGACGCCCTCGCCCTGGCCTCGGGAGACCTGAGCGTCCGGTCCGAGGTGTCGGGTGGTGACGAGATCGGGCACCTGGCCACGGCGTTCAACGAGATGGCCAACTCGCTCCAGGAGCGAGCTTCGGAGGTGACCGAGAGCCGGGCGCGGTTCAAGGCCGTCTTCGACGAGAGCGCCCTGGGGATCGCCATGGTCGACCTGGAGGGCCGACCCATCATGATCAACAGGGCTCTCCAGAGATTGGTGGGATACTCCCTGGAGGAACTCTCCAGGATCGGATTCGAGGCGGTAACCCATCCGGATTTCATCGAGGAACGGAGGGAGCAGTTCCGGAAGCTCCTCGCGGCCGAGATCGAGTCGTTTCAATCGGAAAGGAGGTACCTCACCCGAGACGGGAGGGAGGTTCCTGTACGGATCACGACGTCGCTCCTTCGCGACGCGGGGGGAAACCCGGAGGGAGCGGTGGGCCTCGTGGAGGACCTGTCCTCGCGGGTCGCCGCGGAGAAAGAGAGGGACCTCCTCCAGCGCCAGCTGCAGCAGGCCCAGAAGATGGAAGCGCTCGGTCAGATGACGGGTGGCGTGGCCCACGATTTCAACAACATCCTCGCGGTGATCATGGGGCGCCTGGAGCTTCTCCGGCGGAGACTCGCGGATGTCCCGGATCCGGCCGTGGTCCGGTCCCTGGACGCGATCTCCGGGGCCGGCGACAAGGCGAGGACGGTGGTCGGGCAGCTTCTGGCGTTCAGCAGGGGCGAAGGTGGGGTGGCCGAGCAGATCGATCTCCGGGAGATGGTGCGGGACGTGGTCGCCCTGATGCGGCCCACGCTTCCGTCGTCCATCGAGTTGGTGGAGGCCGCCGGCGACGTGCCTTGTCTCGTGGATGCCGCCTCGGTTCAGATCCATCAGGTGCTGGTGAATCTCATCCTCAACAGCCGGGACGCGGTGGGCGGCAAAGGGACCATCACCATAGATCTTTCCGTTCTTCCCACCGGCGGGCGGTGCGACTCCTGCCACGGTTCGTTCTCGGGCCCGCGGACGGTGCTCACGGTGTCCGACGACGGCTCCGGGATACCCGAGGAGGTGCTCGCGAGGATGTTCGAGCCGTTCTATTCCACCAAGGAGGTGGGCTCGGGGTCGGGGATGGGTCTCGCCATGGTCCACGGGATCGTGCACCAGTGGGGTGGACACGTCCAGGTGGAGTCGGGGGTCGGTGCGGGCACGAAGATATCCCTCTTCTTCAACGCGACGGAGATGGAGTGGCCCGGCGCGCCCGTTCCCGGGGTGGTGGCGGAGCGTCCCAGGAGGGAGTCGGGGGCCTCGCCCCGCGTGATGGTGGTGGACGATCAGGAGGAGGTCGCCGAGTTGTTCGAGGAGGTCCTGCAGATCTCTGGATTCGAGGTGGTCCGGTTCTCGGACAGCCGGGAGGCTCGGGACTACATCGAATCCCACGCGGAAACCCTGGACGCGGTCGTCACGGATCAGACCATGCCGGGCCTCACTGGCTGCGACCTGGCAGAGTTCGTCGCGTCCCGTTCACCGTGGATCCCGGTCGTGCTGCTGTCGGGCCACAGCGACGTGGTGAACGCCGACACCGCCGGAGACCTCGGTGTGTCCCGCTATCTGGCGAAGCCTGTGCAGATGGACGTGCTCATCGACACGGTGCGGGAAGTGGTGGAAGCGGCAGCGGAAGGCTGAGCGGAAGCTCGTCGTAGCGGGACGGGTGGCCCTCGCCTACGCCTCCGTCATTTCCTGATCCCGACCTGCACCGTGGCCGGCTCACACCGCCACTCCACCCGCGCGTCGAACCCGGCCTCGGCCAGGGCCCGCTGCTCGTCCGGCAGGGGAAAGTACGTGTCCTCCCCGGACCACTCCTCGAAGTGACGCCACGCGTCTTCCTCCGAGATGCCACTGGCCACCAGATGGTCGGCCCACGCCCGATAGGCACGAGCCCGTTCCGGCTCTTCCGCGGGGATGGCCACGTCGGCGTTCACGAAGATCCCTCCCCTGGGGAGTGCCTCCCGAATCCTCGAGAAGAGCGCGCCCTTGGCTTCCAGCGTGGGGATGTGGTGGAGGGAGAGGGAAGCGACCACCGCGTCGCACGAGGGGAGCGGGTCGAAGAACGAGCGACGCGTGAATCGCACTCGTGGGCCCCACGGGGCGAGGCGGGTGCGCGCCTGGTCCAGCATCTCGGTGTCCACGTCCAGGAGCTCGACCACGGTGGTGCGCGTGCACCCGAGCACGGCCGCGGAGAGCGCGCCGGTGCCGGCGCCCAGGTCGAGGACCAGCGCGGGCTCTCCCGCCCCCGCGATTCCCGCCGCCGTCGTGATCATCTCCTCATACCCGGGGATGAACCGGCGGATGGCGTGGTCGTAGGCCTCGGTGTCCACGCGTAGGTGGCTGCGGACGCTGTGCGACATGAGGTGTCTCCTCCTGGAGAGATGCGGAGGCGCGTGGTGGGTCGGGCGTACCCAACCCGAGAAGGGGGTGGTATGATCGTTCCGGCACGAAACCGTCGTCATACACAGCACCATGATGGGAGAAGCACGATGATCCGCAAGGCCGCAATCCTGCTGCCCGCCCTGGCCCTCTTCCCGCCGGCACCTTCCATTGGCCAGGAGGCCGAGAGTCCCGCCTGGACCGTGGACCACACGTGGGCACCCACGAAGGACGTCTCCTTTCCGGTGTCCGAGGGGACGTGGATGGATCTGGACGTGAGCCCTGACGGATCCACCATCGTCTTCGACCTCCTGGGGGACATCTACACCCTGTCCATCGCCGGGGGAGAAGCGACGCGGATCAGCGGGGGGCCGGCATTCGAGTTCCAGCCCCGCTTCTCGCCCGACGGCACGCGCATCGCCTTCGTGAGTGACCGCGACGGCCTCAACAACGTGTGGACCATGGCGCCCGACGGGAGCGACCCGAAGCAGGTGACCACGGAGAAGGAGCGGGACGTGAACTCCCCCACCTGGTCACCGGACGGGGAGTGGATCTTCGCGCGGAAGCACTTCGTGTTCTCCCGGTCGCTGGGGGCCGGCGAGATCTGGATGTGGCACCGCACCGGCGGATCCGGGCTGCAGGTGAGCGACCGGCCCAACGAACAGCAGGACCAGGGGGAGCCCGCCGTGTCACCGGACGGCGAGTGGATCTACTTCAGCCAGGACGTAACCGAGGGCCCCTTCTTCCAGTACAACAAGGACCCGAACCCGGGCATCTACGCCATCCTGCGCCGTAACCTGGAAACGGGGGAACAGGAGACGGTGATCCGCGGCGCCGGCGGGGCCATCGCGCCCACGCCCCACCCCGACGGGCGACGCCTGGCCTTCGTGCGGCGGGTCCTGGAGAAGTCGGTCCTGTTCATCCGTGACCTGGACACCGGCGAGGAGTGGCCCGTGTGGGATGGGATGGAGCACGACATGCAGGAGGCATGGGCGATCCACGGCCCTCAGGCCCGCTTCGCGTGGGTGCCCGGCACCGACGACATCGTAGCCTGGGCCCAGGGGAAGATCTGGCGCGTCGCCACGTCCTCGGGGACCGCCACCGAGATCGCGTTCACGGCGCAGGTGGACGTCCGGGTGAGCCGGCCGGTGCGCCATCCCGTCGAGGTGGCGCCGGACGAATTCCCCGTCCGGATGCTCCGTCACGTGGACACCTCTCCGGACGGAAGGCTCGTCGTATACTCCGCCATGGGGCGGGTGTGGGTGAAGGAGATGCCCGCCGGGGTGCCTCGGCGTCTTACTCGCGACGAGGTCGTCGAGGCGTTTCCGCGCTTCTCTCCCGACGGTCGCGAGGTCGTGTACACCACCTGGGACGACGAGGCGAAGGGAAGCGTGCGGGTGGTGCGGGCGGACGGCTCGAGGGGGCGGACCATCGTGAACGAGCCGGGGCACTTCGTGGAGCCCGCGTGGTCACCGGATGGTGGCTCCGTGCTCTACCGCCGTGCGGGCGGAGATGGACGCCGAGGGAGCACCCACACGGGGCGGACGGGAATCTACGTGGCCCCGGCGGGAGGCGGAGAGTCCCGTCTCGTACTTCGCCGCGGGAGTGACGCCGTGTTCGACGCGGAGGGAGGGCGCATCCTCTTCACCGGATCGGCCAACGGGACGGCGGCGCTCCAGAGCGTGGACCGGAACGGCGGAGACCTGGTCACCCATTTCACCGGTGCGGACGTGCAGGAGTGGGTGGTCTCTCCCGACAACGAATGGGTGGCCTTCGTGGAGGGGTGGCGTACCTACGTCGCCCGCTTCTCCCGGGCGGGGCGGGCCGTGGCGTTGAGCGCGTCCGCCACCGGATTCCCCGTGGAGAAGGTTTCGGCGGAGTCGGGGACCTTCCTCCACTGGAGCTCCGACTCACGCGCGCTGCACTGGACGCTGGGATCCACCTACTTCACCCGTGACCTCACCGAGACGTTCACCTTCCTGGCGGGCGGAACGGCCGAGGCGTCGGAGCCGGAGACCGAAGGAGTGGAGATCGGGTTCACCGCCCGGGCGGACCGGCCTTCCGGCGTGGTCGCCTTCGTGGGCGGGCGGGTCGTCACGGCGGCTCCCGACGCGGCGGCGCACGGCGCCACCGGTGGTGTGATCGAGAACGGTACCGTGGTCGTGGACGGGAATCGGATCGTGGCGGTGGGCCCGGCGGCGGCCGTGAGCGTCCCCGCCGGGGCCCACGTGGTGGATGCGACCGGGAAGACGCTCATTCCCGGAATCGTCGACGTGCACGCCCACCTGGGCTCCGCGGGAAGCGGCCTGCCCGCCGAGGCCGACTGGCCGTATTACGCCAATCTGGCCTTCGGGGTGACCACCTCCCACGATCCCTCCAACAGCACGGAGATGATCTTCACGGACGCGGAGATGGTGCGCGCCGGACTCAAGACGGGACCGCGCATCTTCAGCACCGGGACCATCCTGTACGGCGCGGTGACGCCCTTCCGCTCCCGGGTGCAGAGCTACGAGGACGCCCTCATGCACATCCGCAGACAGAAGGCCTCCGGGGCGTTCAGCGTGAAGAGCTACAACCAGCGCCGGCGCGACGCGCGCCAGTGGCTCCTCCAGGCCGCCGACGCCGAGGGGATCAACGTGGTCCCCGAGGGAGGCTCCACCTTCAACCAGAACGTCGCCCAGGTCATCGACGGGCACACCACGGTGGAGCACAACGTGCCGGTCTCCAACCTCTACGCCGACGTGATCGGGCTCTGGGGAGCGACGGAGGTGGGGTACACGCCCACCCTCGTCGTCTCCTACGGGGGGCTTTCCGGCGAGTTCTACTTCTACGAGCGCTGGAACGTGTGGGAGAACGATCGCCTCATGGCGTTCACCCCGAGGAGCGTGGTGGAGCCCCGCGCTCGCCGCCGGCCCAAGGCCGCCGGGGACGACGACTACACCTTCATCGACGTGTCCCGCCACGTGAACCGCCTGAACCAGGCGGGCGTGCTCACCAACGTCGGCGCGCACGGTCAGCTCCAGGGTCTGGGTGCACACTGGGAGATCTGGATGCTCGCCCTGGGCGGGATGAGCGAGATGGAGGCCATCCGCTCCGCCACCTGGAACGGGGCCCGTTCCCTGGGGATGGATGGTGACCTGGGGTCCATCGAGGAAGGGAAGCTCGCCGATCTCCTGGTCCTCGACGCCAACCCCCTCGAGGACATCCACAACACCGAGAAGGTGGGGTTGGTCATGGTGAACGGCCGACTCTACGATGCGCGCACCATGGACCAGGTGGGGAACCATCCCGCTCCGCGCCCCACGCTCTGGCATGAGCGGGTGCCGGCGGGCGCCCCCGCACGATGAGGACGGATACGATGATCGAGTCCAGGATGGGGTCGTACGGGGCCCGAGTCGCGATGGCGTGGGTGGCGTTGGGCCTCGGGCTTCCCGTAGCCGCCCAGACCACGCCCACCGAGCGCGCCGCTGCGGCGGAGGTCCTGGAGCGGATCGCCGCCCTCCAGGGGCGGATCCGCCCCTCCGCCCTCGGGGCGCGTCTGGCCGAGAGGGGTGATGCCGGGCGCGACGAGGTTCTCGCGTCGGCGGGACGCTGGTGGGACGCGGAGATGGAGGCCCTCTCCGACCACATCGGGCGCAACCCCGAGGTGGGGTGGCAGGAGCACGCCTCGGTGGACACGCTGGTGAAGGTGCTGCGCCACCACGGGTTCACGGTGGAGACGGGGGTGGCCGGCCTCGAGACCGCCTTCCTGGCCACCTGGGACTCCCCGGCCGGTTCCGACGGTCCCACGCTCGGGCTCATCGGGGAGTACGATGCCCTGCGCGACGTGGAAGGGCCCTTCCACGGGGACCAGCACAACGCCCAGACGCCGGTGGCCCTGGCGGCGGCGCTGGCCCTGAAGGACCGGATGACCGGAGACCGCATCCCCGGACGGATCCGCGTCTACGGAACCCCCGCGGAAGAGGTGGGCCCGCCGGCCAAGACCATCATGTACGAAGCGGGGGTGTTCCAGGGCGCGGACGTCCTGGTACGCAGCCACTCCAGCAACGAGACGGCCCGCGCGCGGGCCGGGTTCGGCGTCTGCTGCCTGAACATCAACGAGGTGCGCTACGTCTTCACCGGACGCCCCGCCCACCAGCTCACCTCATGGAACGGGCGCAACGCGCTGGAGGCGGCGGTGCGCTTCTACACGTCGGTGAACGGGCTGCGCTCCACGTTCCGTCCGGAGGCCTCCATCCAGGGGGTCATTCCGGAGGGCGGCGTGGCCCCCAACGTGGTCCCGGCCCGGGCGGTGGTGGACTACTACATCCGCTATCCCGACGAGGTCTACCTGGAGCACATGACCCGCATGATCGACGACGCGGCCCGGGGGGCGGCGCTGGCCACCGGAACGGAGGTCGCCATCGACCGCTACGGGGAGTTCCGCGACGGGATCACGCTGGGATCCATGGAGGAGCTGTACTTCGCCTACGCTCGCAAGCTGGGTGCGCCGAGGATGAACGAGGAACCACAGCGCCCGGCCGGATACGAGGAGACCGGATGGGTCACCCGCGAGATCCCCGGGGTGGGCGTGAGCGTGTACAGTTCGACCGGAACGTATCACACGAAGGAGATGGAGGCCGACGGAATGGGCCCGGTGGGCCACACGGGGTTCCGCCTGGACGCGCAGATCATGGCCGCCATCCTGTACGACTACCTCACGGACTCCGACCTGCGTGACGTCGTGGCCGAGGAGCATGGTGAGCTCCAGGGCCTCCTTTCCGAATACCATCGCAGGCTACGTGAGGTGTACGCACCCGAAGTCGGGGGGGATGGCGCCGGTGGGCGGTAGGGCGAATACGAGGATGTTCCGGCCGGCGGGGAGCGGCGAAGAGTGACGCTCCTCGTCATCGCCGCGGGCGGTGCGTTGGGGGCCGTCTCCCGGTACCTCGTGGGCGGTTGGGTCCAGGGTGCGGTGGGCACTTCGTTCCCCTGGGGGACGGTGGCCGTGAACGTGGCCGGCTCCTTTCTTCTCGGATTTCTCCTGATCTGGCTTCAGAACGTGATGGCCTCGACCGCGGCACGGGAGTTTCTCGCACTGGGGTTCCTGGGCTCGTTCACCACCTTCAGCGCGTATTCCTGGGAAGCCGCCGCCCTCCTGCGGGGAGGAGATTGGTGGAGGGCGGGCGGATACACGGCCGGGAGTGTCTTCCTGGGGCTGGTCGGCGTGTTCCTGGGGATGGGTGCGGCCCACGCACTCCATTCGCTACGGGGCTGACCCGGGGACGATGGAGGGGGGTCGGTCTTGACGGATCAGGAACATTTGGTGACCGTTTGTAAACAAAGGACTACATGCGGCCGAGGCTCCCGGGTAGGTGCCTTGCCGCACTTTTCTTCTCCGACAAGGACGTTGGAGCCATGAAGATCACCAGCAATACCTCTCGTGCCATCGGTGGGCTCACCGGTTCTCCCAGGACTTCGCGTCCGAAGAAGGCCGACGCCACCACGTCCGGCGCCGCCGACGTCGCGGCGGTGCGTGGACTCCTTTCGCAGGATCCGACCCTCGCGGTCACCGTGGAGGCCGCCGCGGCGCGGGCTTCCACGTACACCGCGGCGATGCGGAACCTCGAAGCCATCGAGTCGTACCTGAGCGGGCTGGCCTGACGCACAGAGGGGACACGAAAGAGCCCCCGACCGCATCGCGTGGTCGGGGGCTCTCTTTTCGCGCCTCCGGTCAGCTCACCAGGCGCCCGTCCCGGTACATCCTCAGCCCGCCGTTGACCTCGTTGAGGAGGAGGAGGGCGTCCGCGCGGCCATACCGGGCCATGAGGTCCAGCATCATGGCCTCCTCACCCCCCCAGGGAAAGCCGTAGACGACGTCGAAGTCGTCCAGGGAGCGCCCGAGCTCCAGGTATCCGGAAACTCCTTCCCCGATGGTTCCGAGGCGATCGTCTCCCCGGGGACTCCTGAAGCGATATCCGGTGGGGAGGAAGCTCCCCGCGGCGAAACGGGCCTGCGAGTCCCACCGCGACGCGAGCTCGCGCGACGCGCGCACCAGGTCGGGATCGAGTTCGATGCCGCAGGCGTCGAACCCCAGCAGGTCGGCGAGGATGGTGATCACCCCGGTGGCCGACCCCCACTCCAGGAACCGTGTTCCGCTGGCCTGGAGCGGCATCAGCGCCGCGAGGATGAGGTCGTAGTCCGCGGCCACGAAGGGGTGGAATGCCTCTCCCCGCACCTGGACGTCGAACCGGTCCCACATCTCCCACCCCTCGTGGCACAGCGTGGCCAGGCGAATGCGGAGGTCCGCGTCCACGGGGGGGATGGTCCGGAGGGGGGTGGCCGGGTGGGGTGTCATGTCACCGAAGATAGCCGATTCCGGTCTCCGGGAAGATTCTGGCGCCGGATCCGCAGGTGTCGGGGTGGAGATCTCCACCCGAGTCAGGGCCGGCGTGACCTCCTCCCGCCACGTCGCCCCCGCGCCGGCCCGGCCGGAGGGTCACCCGTCGGAGTCGGGGTCAGGGCCCGTCCACCCGCCGCACGCGGAATGCCGGGTCACCGGCCGGATCCGGTGTGTTCGGGGCGGGAATGGTGGAGCGGTTCCCGTCCCGGACGGAATGATAGACCGGGGACAGGATCTCGATTCCGGCCTCCGAGAAGGTGTCCTGGATGTTCTGGTGGAGGCCCGAGTAGATCGCCGGCATACGCCGCGGCCGATCCGTGTGGGCGTTGAGCTCGTAGCTCACCGCGTAGTCCCCCAAAGCGGTCTGGAGAACGAACGGCTCCGGGTCCGCCAGCACGTCGGACGTACGGCGCGCCGCCTCCTTCATTGCTTCATGGACCGCGGTCCAGGGCACGTCGTAGCCGATGGTGACCGTGGTGTGGAGAACCACTCCGCCGCTCCGGGCCGTGGCGCTGTAGTTCACGATGTAGCTCCCCAACACCATGGCGTTGGGGATGGTCACCTCCACGTTCTTCGGTGTCAGGAGACGCGTGACCAGCATCCCCCGCTCCACCACGTCGCCCACGGTGTCCGCGATCTTCACTCGGTCCCCGATCTGGAAGGGGCGCATGTAGATCATGACCACGCCTCCCACCACGTTGGAGACGGCGCCCGCGGAGCCGAAGGTCAGCAGGAGGCCCAGGAAGCCGGCGACACCTTTGAAGGCCAGGGAGTCGCTGTTGGGGAGGTACGGCCAGATGAGGATGACCGCGAAGGCGACAGCCAGGAAACGGACGAGCATGAAGGTGGGGTCGGCCCAGTCCGGGTAGAAGCCCGGGATGCCGATGGTGCCGTTGCCCAGCGCCGTGAAGATCATCCGCACGATCTTGAGCCCGTAATAGGTCAGGACCAGGATGACCGCGATGTAGAAGAGGTTGGGCAGGTACCCCACCACGGCCCACCAGGCCACGCGGGCGGGCTCCATGGCCAGAGCCATGATGCGTTGCGCCAGCACCCGGGTCGCGGGGAAGAAACTGAAGACCAGGGGGAAGTACAGGAAGAGGACGAGCCCCGTCAGCACGAGCCGCGACGCCCGGGCCAGGAACATCACCGCAGCCTCGATGCGTTCGCTACTCAGAAGTACCAGGCGCTGGAACCGCACCACGGGAACGCGGTCCGCCTGGATGTCCCGAATGCGGTGGTACAGCTTCGGGTACCGCTCGTTCATGAACAGGAGGAGCCGGTAGAGGACGCCCGTGGCCAGAAGGGTCCAGAACGTGCCCAGGAGGAGGTCGCGCAGGGAACGGGTGAGGCCCGAGCCCGAGAGTCCCCGGCGCACCGCGTCGGCGAGGATCTCCGCCGTTTCGGAACGCCCGGTTCCCCGGGCCAGCGTGTCGTCCGCGGTCACGCTCAGCACGGGCGCGGCTCCGGCCCAGACCTCGGCGCGGGTGCCGTCGTCCAATACCACCACGGAGTCCGCGCGCACGCCCTGGAAACGGAGGTCTCCGATTCGGCCCGCGACGCCTCGGACACGCTCCTCCACGGAGAACGGACCCAGGCGCCCGTACAGGTAGGCCAGCGTGTCGCCCCGCACGACCAGGGCGGCGCTGTCGGGGCGGAGTGGTCCCGTCGAGTCGACCTGGGCGGGGATCGTGTCCAGGGGAGCGGTTGGGGCGCCCTGGGCGCCGGCCAGGGCCGGAACGCTGAGAAGGAAGGCGAGGAGGCGGAAGACCGTGCTCATGATGAAAGATCTAGCCGGTCGCCGAAAAAGGGGAGGGCGGCGAGCCGAGGCCCCTTCTCCGTCCAGCGTCTCCCGGACTCCGGGGGCTCGAAAAAAACGGGTTCCACACGGGCCTTTCGGCTGGTGTGGAACCCGCTTCGGGTACTCCCTCCATGGTCGCTGCAGGACTCGAACCTGCGACATCCACGATGTGAACGTGGCGCTCTACCAGCTGAGCTAAGCGACCGCCTCATACCCCCACGGGGACTCGAACCCCGGTCTACGCCGTGAGAGGGCGTTATCCTAGGCCACTAGACGATGGGGGCGAAGGGCCCAAATGTTACAGCAGATGCCGAGGTGAGGTCAACCCCTGGTCCGGATCCCTCCTGCCGGGCGTGACACTCAACGTCCCGGGGCCCGTATGTGTCCTCTGAATACCCTCTTTCGCGGAGGGGAAGCGGGTGGGGTGTCCACACGAGATCCAGGTGACGGTGGGATATGGCGGAGAAGCTCAACGAGGAGTCCATCCTGGGATGGATGCGGCGGCACGTCGGATGGAAACACGAAGGGGACGTTCTCGTGAAGGACTTCAGCCTCGGTTCGTTCCGGGACTCCATCGTCTTCGTGAACCGGCTCGCGAGCCTCAGCGACGATGCGAACCATCATCCCGATATCGACGTGCGATTCGACAGGGTACGCGTGTCGTTGACCACCCACGACGCGGGTGGAATCACGGAGAAGGACGTGGCCCTGGCCGAGCAGATCGACTTCGCCACCTCGCGATGAGCGCGCGCGGCCGGCGCTAGGGCCGGGTCCGCGACACCGCACCCACGTCGGTGAAGTAGAAGTCGGGTGATTCCAGCTCCAGCGTGTCCCTGGCGTACGGGCCCCAGAGCGCGGCCCCCGTCCTGGTGCCGGCGGCGCGCCCGGCACGCAGGTCGTAGGGGGAGTCTCCCACGAAGAGAACTTCCGCTCTGCGGTCCGCGAGATCCATCCTGGTGAGCGCCAGCTCCACCGGTTCCGGGTGGGGCTTTCCGTTGGCCACGTCGTCGGCGCAGATCAGGAGGTCGAAGGCACCGCCGATCCCGCACCCGTCCAGGGTGCGCCGAGCGATCTTCCGGGCCTTGCTCGTCACGATGGCCATGGGCACCCCCACCTCCTGGAAGTGATCCAGCATCTCCGACACGCCCGGGAACGGCTTCACGAGGTCGTCGTGGATCTCGTTCTGGTGCGACACGTAGGTGTCGCGCATGAGCAGGACTTCCTCCGGATCCCGGGCGAAGAGGGCGAACTGGTCCAGGAGAGGCCGTCCGATGGTCGCCAGCCACTGCGCGTCGGGGAGGGGGCGGCCCCGGTGGACCGTCATGGTGTGGCGGTAGCACCGGAGGATCAGGTCCACCGTGTCGGCGAGGGTGCCGTCCAGGTCGAAGAGCAGGCCCGCCCATCCGCCGGGAGGCATGCGCCCCGCGACGGCCGATTCCGGCGATTCCTTCATTCGACGGGGAGTCCCCTCCCCGACAGGAACCGGCGCACGAGCCGGAACACGTCGAGGTTGCGGAGGAGGCCCGCGTGGGTGGGGCAACACACCTCGAAGTCGGGGACTCCGGGAAGGGTCGCGCTCTCACCGGGAAGGATGCGGGTGTCCAAGGGTGTGCGGATGGTGATGGCTTCGACCTCCGGCGGTACGGGTGGCGCGGCGTTGAGCGTGTCGAGGAAGGGGCTTTCGGGCTCCATGTCCGATCCTCCCTGGCCCCATGCGAGGTACGCCGCGTAGGTGCCGTGATGGGGTGAGCCCAGGAAGACGGCTCTGCGAACGCGCCGTCCCCCTCGGGTGAGAAGGTACCACCGGGTGGCGAGCCCGCCCATGGAGTGGGCCACCACGTCGATCCGTTCCGCGCCCGTCCGACCCGTCAACTCGGCGATGGCACGCTCCAACTCGTCGGCATGGCTGCGGTTGCTCCCGGTCGGCTGGGCGAACGTGATGGTCTCCACCCGGTCGGGGGGCCATCCCGCGCTGATGAGGCGGATCCGGAGCGCCGCCAGGTCCCTCTCCGTGTCGAACCACCCGGGAACCAGGAGGACGGGCACCTCCGCCTGTGCCGCGCCCTGCACCGGGAGGGCGGCCCACCCGGCCGCCGCCAGGACCGCGAGCAGCGCTCTGCGGATGCCCCTCATGGCAGCGCCCGCCGCACCAGGGCGTCCATGCGCTCCACCGCGTAGCGCTCCTGGTCGAGGGTGAGGCACACGGGGGGCGTGAGCTCCACCACCTCGCCCCGTTCTCCGGCCGGGAGGACGAGGATCCCCTCGGCGAGGGCGGCCCGGGCCAGGCGGCTTCCGATGCCGGGGAGGCGTTCCTCCTCCACGGCGGGGGTGAAGTCGATCCCGATCATGAGTCCTCTACCCCGGATGCGCACGCCGGAGTCGGAGAGCGTCTCCCTCAGATCGGCCAGGATGACGGATCCCAGCTCCGCGGCGCGGGCGGGTACGTCCTCCTCGCGGAGGACGTCGAGCACCGCCAGGGCGGCGGCGGCGGAGAGGGGGTGTCCCAGGAAGGTGCTGGTGTGGATGGCCTCTCCCGTGCTCTCCGGCCACGCGTCCATGACATCGGCCCGGGCCACGCACGCCGACACGGGAAGCCCTCCCCCCAGAGCCTTCCCCAGACACACGATGTCGGGGTCCAGCCCCATGGCGTGGGAGGCCAGCACGTCTCCGCAACGGCCCATTCCCGTGAAGACCTCGTCCGCCACGATGACCATGTCCTGGTGGCGGGCGGCGCGCGCCAGCGCCGCCAGGAACCCCGGAGGCGGAACCCGCACTCCGGCGCGGCCCTGAACGGGCTCCACGATGACGGTGCCGATGGGGGAGCCGGCCGCGGCCCGCTCGGCCAGGATGCGGGTGACGGTCTCCATCTCGTCGATCCCGCGGTCACCCGCGGCCACGTCGGGGAAGGGGGCGAAGCTCACCTCCGCGAAGATCCGGTCCCGGAAGGGATCCCGGAAGAGGGAGCGGTGCGTGGTGGCAAGCGACCCCAACGTCAGTCCGTGGTATCCGCCCTGAAAGGCCAGGATCCCCCCGCGGCCCGACGCCAGCGCCGCGGTCTTGAGGGCCGTCTCCACGGCCTCGGATCCCGTGGACGAAAGGACGCTGCGGGTGTCGGACCAGGGCGCGAGGGTGGCGAGCTTCTCCAGGAGGTCGAGCTTGATCCTGGGCGGGTGGACGTCGCCCATTCCGTGGACGAGTCGGCTCGCCTGGGCGTGGATGGCCTCCAATACCCGAGGGTGGGCGTGACCCAGGAGGCTCACGCCGAAGGCGCCCGTCAGGTCGAGGAAGACGTTCCCGTCGGCGTCCCGCACGTTGGCGCCCCGGGCTTCCTCCCAGAAGACGGGCCAATCGGGCGCGAGGTGGGTGACGTTGCGGGACTCGACGAGCTTCAGCCGCGCGGCGAGGCTCCGCGAAGCGGGGCCCGGAGGGGTTCCCTCCACCCGGGGGAGTGATTCCCCGAACGCGCTACCGACGGATGACACGCATCTTCCCGCGGATCCGGGCCCTTACTTGAGGGGAAAGAGCTCGAGATAGGGCCCGGGAGACATTCCCATGGCGTGGAAGCCCTTGTCCACGTAGAGGGTCACCCCGCTGATCCCCGCCGCCAGCGGCGAGCAGAGGAACGCGGTGGTGTTCCCCACATCGTCGGCGGTGTTCACCTCGGGAAGAGGGGAGTTGGCCGTGTAGTACTCGACCATCTTGTCCACGATGCCGATGGCCTTGGCCGCCCGGCTGGCCAGGGGCCCGGCGCTGATGGTGTTCACGCGCATCCGCCACCGGCGTCCAGCCTCGAAGGCCAGCGTGCGGGTGTCGCTCTCCAACGCGGCCTTCGCCGACGACATCCCACCACCGTACCCCGGCACGACGCGCTCCGCGGCCAGATAGCTCAGGGAGCACACCGCGCTGTCCGGGCGCATGAGCGGCGCGAAGCGGCTCACCATGCTCACCAGCGAATACGAACTGGCGCTCAACGCGGCGAGGTATCCCGCGCGGCTGGTCTCCACGAGGGGGCTCTGGACCTCCGGGCCGTTCGCCAGGGAATGCACGAGGATGTCGAAGGAGCCCTCACCGAAATCCGCCTTCATGGCGTCGGCGACCTCCTGGATCGTGTAGCCCGAGACCTCCACGTACCGCTTGTCGTTGCGGACCGCTTCGGGGACGTCCTCGGGCGTGTCGAACACCGCGTCCAGGGGGTAGATCTTCTCGATCTCGATCTCACCACCACCGGGTCGCGTCATGTCGAGCTTCCCGCGCTCCAGGCTCTTGGTGAAGATCCGCCACACGGGCGGCCATGTTCCGACACACACCGAGGCGCCTGCTGCCGAGAGAGCACGGACGACGGCCCATCCGTAGCCGTGGTCGTCGGCAACACCTGCCACGAATGCACGTTTTCCGGTCAGGTCGATGGAGAGCATGGGAAGAGGGACTCCTGATATCCTGGGCAGAGTGGAACGCCTGCACCCTGGCAGGCCGGGGGCGTTGAGAAAGCTAGGCTTCGGAGGCCGTTCCGCCTACCCCTCGCGTGTAGGACTCCCTAGGTTTCCACAGATACCACCCTTCCGTCCCCGGTACGGAAACGAGCGATCAGCCGTTCGCTTCCCTGGGCCCGCACGCTGGCGGCCCGGTTCCCACGTCTTCGGGAGCCCCGGACACCAGAGCAGCACGACTTCAGCCGTATCCGTCCGAAGGAGTGAGCCGGCCGTGTGGGACAAGACCGCCAAGAAGCGCATCGGTGAGCACGAAGTGAGGCCCGAGAGCCTCATGATGAGCTATGGGTACGCCCCCCAGTTCTCCGAGGGCGCCGTGAAACCCCCCATCTTCCAGACCTCCACCTTCGCCTTCGAGTCGGCGGAGGAGGGGAAGGCCTTCTTCGAGATCGCCTACGGGCTGCGGGAGAAGGGCCCCCGCGAGGAGATCGGCCTCATCTACTCCCGCCTGAACAACCCGGGGTTGGAGATCCTGGAGGACCGCCTCACCATCTGGGACGGCGCCGAGGCGTCGGCGGCCTTCGAAAGCGGGATGGCGGCCATCAACACCACCGTATTCACCTTTCTCCGCCCCGGCGACGTGGTGGTCTTCTCCGAGCCCATCTACGGGGGGACGGAGTACCTCTTCCACACCATCCTCCCGGAATTCGGGATCGAGACGGTGGGATTCTCGGCGCGGAAGGGGATGGAAGGGTTGAACCGGGTACTCGACGAAGGTGACCGCAGGGGACGCCTGAGGATGATCTTCCTCGAGACCCCCGCCAATCCCACCAACGAGCTGGTGGACATCCAGGGGTGCGTGGAGGTGGCGCGGGCGTCGGGGAGCGAGGCGAGGCCGGCGCTGGTGGCGGTGGACAACACCTTCCTGGGCCCCGTCTTCCAGCACCCCCTCAAGCTGGGTGCCGACCTGGTGCTCTACTCCCTGACCAAGTACGTGGGAGGGCACTCGGACCTCATCGCCGGGGCGTGCCTGGGGTCGGCGGAGCTCATCGGCCAGGTGAAGGTGACGCGGACCTTCTTCGGGAGCATGGCCGGACCGTGGACGGGGTGGCTCCTCATCCGGAGCATGGAGACGCTCAAGCTCCGCATGACCAGCCAGATGAAGAACGCCCGGCACGTGGCCAATTTCCTCACCGACCACCCCAAGGTGGCCGAGGTCCACTACCTGGGGAACCTGGGGGAGGGCGATCCCGGGTACGAGATCTACCGGAAGCAGTGCCTCTCGCCCGGGGCCATGATCTCCTTCGAGGTGGTGGGGGGCGAGGCCGAGGCATTCCGCCTCCTCAACGCCCTGAAGCTGGTGAAGCTGGCGGTGAGCCTGGGGGGGACGGAGTCGCTGGCGGAGCACCCGGGGACCATGACCCACTCCGACATCCCCCCGGACGATCGTCTGGAGATGGGGATCACCCCGGCCATGATCCGCCTGAGCGTGGGGATCGAGCACCCCGACGACATCATCGCGGACCTGGCGCAGGCGCTGGAGCAGGTGTGACGGAGGCGGGCCGGAGGGGACGTGAACCCCTCCGGCCCGCACGCTCCGCCGGGGACCCGAGCTCCGCCGCTGCTCCGCGTCAGCTTCCCCCCGCGTCTCCCACCACCCGCACCCTCACCCGCCGGGCGTCTCCGGGGACGTAGGCCAGGGGGAGATCCTCCACTTCCACCACGGTGAGGGTGGCCGGGTCGGCGCCGGCGTCGGCGGCGCGCTGGCGGGCCAACGCCTCCGCCTCGTTCACAGCCACGTCGCGCCCCACTCCGCTGAACACCTGGTCCACCTCGCCGCTCACCTGGGCGATGGCGGCCCCCACCGCGTTGGCTACCGCGTGGTGCTCCACGTGGACGACTTCGC
>Ga0224501_10000180_pt1 | contig 59670 bp, 62 predicted proteins | sample SF_Oct11_sed_USG_4_FD_169105 | JGI IMG/M metagenome (GOLD analysis project Ga0224501, IMG submission 169105) | Sediment microbial communities from San Francisco Bay, California, United States - SF_Oct11_sed_USGS_8_1 | ecosystem: Environmental > Aquatic > Marine > Sediment | place: USA...
ATGGCGAAAATGAAAACATTAATTGCCAGCGAAACCAGCTCCGCTACTGACCAGAAAAAGAGGGTAGCAACTGGAACCCCCTTGCCCCGCAACAACAGGATAATGGCCAATGAGAAGAGTTGCAGCATCAACATCAGCACAATAGAGGCCACATCGATCCCCCCTATGCCGGGGATAATGCGGCGTAGTGGCCTCAATGGCGGATTGGTTGCCTTGACGACAAACTGTGAGACCGGGTTGTAGAAATCGGCCCGAACCCACTGCAGCAACAGCCGCACCATAATGAGGATGATATAGATCCCAACAATGGTGTTGATGATGAACTCAATCGGATTGAGAAAATAGCTGTTCGGCATCACTCTGCTCCCAACTCTTCTGCCAGCTCCTGCGCCCGATCACGGGCACCTGTGAGGGCCCTCTCGAACAGTCCGCGGATATCCCCATCCTCCAGGATCCCAATTGCACGCTCGGTGGTGCCGCCGGGTGAGGTGACGCGTCGACGTAGCTCGGCACTCGACTCACAGCTCTCCAGTGCCATCTTGGCGGCGCCGAATGCGGTCTGCAGTGCCAGCATACGACTCGCCTCATCACTGATACCCAGCTTACGACCCGCCTCCTCCAGTGCCTCGATCACCAGGAAGATATAGGCCGGCCCACTGCCGGAGAGGGCGGTCACCGCATCCATTAGTGCCTCATTCTCCAGCCACTGGGTTAGGCCAACGGCACGCATAATGCGCTCGGCAACTTCACGCTGCCCCTCATCCACCAGGGTATTGGCATAAAGGCCGGTGGCCCCGCACTGCACCAGTGCGGGGGTATTGGGCATGGTACGAACGATGGCGTTGCCGTCACCCAGCCAACGGTCGATATCACTGATACGGATCCCAGCCACCACCGAAATCAGCAGTGGACGACGCGCTCTCACCCCCTCGGCAAGCCCCTGACACACCTCGCGTAGCACCTGCGGTTTGACCGCCAGTACAATGACATCAGCCTCATCTACCAACCGGCCATTATCCTCCGCCAGCTGCACCGAAAACTGCCGCTGTAGCGCAGCAGCGCGCTCACTGTCAGGCTCATACACGCGAAGCTGTGATGGGGTGGTACCATCGGCGATAAGGCCACCAATCAGGCTAGCGGCCATATTGCCACCACCGATAAAACCAATTTTCATATGTTGCATAACTCTCTACTCTTGCTCTGTTATGTGAGGGAAGTCACATTTTGCCCACTCTCTAAAGATTAACTGATTGCTATACCTTAATGGTAATTATTGTCCCATGCTCTCGCGTGGACCAAAAAGGGCTGTACCTATTCTGACAATGGTGGCCCCTTCAGCGATGGCACTTCCCAGATCATCCGTCATACCCATCGAGAGCGTATCCAGCTTAAGTCCACTACGGTTGAGCTGTTCCAGCGCCTCTCGTAGCAGGCGGAAGGGGATCCGTTGCTGCTCCGGATCGCCACTGGGTGCTGGGATCGCCATCAAGCCACGCAGTTTAACGTTTGGCAGTGCGGTAACCTCTGCGGCCAGTTGCGGCAGCTCATCCAGGCTGCAGCCCGATTTACTCGCCTCGTTACTCACGTTAACCTGCAGACAGATATTGAGCGGCGCCCTTTGCGCTGGACGTTGTTCGCTGAGGCGCCGGGCAATTTTCACTCGCTCGACACTGTGCACCCAGTCGAAACGGGTAGCGATATCGCGGGTTTTGTTTGATTGTATAGGGCCGATGAAATGCCACTCAATGGGATAGTCGGCAAGGGCCTCTATCTTCTCTAAGGCCTCCTGCAGGTAATTTTCGCCAAATCGATGTTGGCCCAGATGATAGAGTTCTAGGACTTCTGCGGCAGAACGGGTCTTGCTAACCGCCAGGAGCTGTGTGGCATCCGCAGCACGATGGCTGAGCGCCAGCGCCCTGGCAATCTGGCTCTGTACCTGCTGCAATCGCTTCTCGGGTGATGTGGTGCGAGTGTTTGAGTTGTCTGTCATGGCCTGACGGTATACCTTATCCTTACTGGAACGAGTCTTAGCACGAATATAGTAACGAAGAATTTGAGGACATAGTCAATGGATATCACAGAACTGCTCGCCTTCGGCGTGAAAAACGGCGCCTCTGACCTCCATCTCTCTGCAGGTATGCCGCCGATGATCCGCGTTGATGGTGATGTACGCCGTATCAACGTGCCGGCTATGGATCACTCCACCGTTCATGGGCTTATCTACGACATCATGAACGATAAGCAGCGCAAGGATTTCGAGGAGTACTTTGAAACCGATTTCTCATTTGAGATCAAAGGATTGGCACGTTTTCGCGTTAACGCATTCAACCACAATAGAGGGGCCGGTGCGGTACTGCGTACTATCCCCTCCAAGATCCTCAGTCTTGAGGATTTAAATTGCCCTCCCATATTTAAGGAAATATCCGATAACCCACGTGGACTTGCACTGGTCACCGGGCCAACCGGTTCTGGCAAGTCGACCACTCTGGCCGGGATGATCAACTACATAAATGAAACCAAGCATGGGCACATCCTGACCCTGGAAGACCCTATAGAATTTGTGCACGAGCCTAAGAAGTGCCTGATCAACCAGCGTGAGATCCACCGTGACACCCTAGGCTTTAATGAGGCGCTGCGCTCAGCGCTTCGTGAGGACCCTGATATCATTCTGGTCGGTGAGATGCGTGATCTGGAGACGATTCGACTGGCACTGGAGGCGGCCGAGACCGGTCACATGGTATTTGGTACCCTCCACACCAGCTCGGCAGCCAAGACCATCGACCGTATCGTAGACGTTTTTCCTGCCGCCGAAAAAGATATGGTGCGCTCCATGCTCTCCGAATCACTGCGTGCGGTAATCTCGCAAACGCTACTTAAAAAAGTTGGCGGTGGTCGTGTCGCGGCACACGAGATCATGATCGGTATGCCGGCGATTCGTAACCTGATCCGCGAAAACAAGATCGCGCAGATGTATTCCGCTATTCAGACCGGTCAGGCCTACGGCATGCAGACTTTGGATCAGAACCTGCAACAGCTACTTGCAAAGGGTGTCATCAGCAAACAGGACGCCCGTTCCAAGGCCGCCAATAAAGACACCTTTAATTAATTGTATTGACACCTGCTCGGGGAGATTACGAGGATGGATTTTGATCAGTTGCTCAAACTGATGGTGCACAAGAACGGCTCTGACCTGTTCATCACCGCTGGCATACCGCCGAGCATGAAGATAAACGGCAAGATCATGCCTGTCTCCAAGGGGAGTCTCACCCCGGATCAGGCGCGTCAGATCGTCTTCGGCATTATGAACGACTCCCAGCGCCAGGAGTTTGAGGATACACGCGAGTGTAATTTTGCCCTGAGTCGTTCCGGCATAGGCCGTTTCCGTGTCAATGTCTTTATGCAGCGCAATCAAGTCGGCATGGTACTGCGTAAGATCGAAACCCAGATCCCCACATTTGAGGATCTCAGACTCCCTGATACCCTGCGTGAACTGGCAATGACCAAGCGCGGCATCATCCTCTTTGTTGGTGGCACCGGTACCGGTAAGTCAACTTCGCTCGCCTCAATGGTCGACTTTCGCAACACCAACAGCCATGGCCACATTATCACCATCGAAGACCCCATTGAATATGTTCACCAGCACAAGGGGTGTATCGTTACCCAGCGCGAGGTCGGTATCGACACTCGCACCTTCGATGATGCCCTGGTCAATACCCTGCGTCAGGCACCCGATGTCATTCTAATCGGTGAAATTCGCCACCCGGAGACGATGGACCACGCCATCGCCTTCGCCGAGACCGGCCACCTCTGTCTCGCCACCCTGCACGCCAATAACGCCAACCAGGCGCTCGACCGTATCATCAACTTCTTCCCTGAGGAGCGCAGACCGCAGCTGCTGATGGACCTCTCGCTCAACCTCAAGGCGGTAATCTCACAGCGCCTGATTCCGACCGTTGATGGGCAGGGGCGGCGTGCCGCCATTGAGATCCTGATCAATACACCGCTGATGTCTGACCTTATCCTCAAGGGCGAGGTACATGAGATTAAGACCTTGATGAAGAAGTCCGGTGAGGCCGGGATGAAGACCTTTGACCAGGCACTGTATGAGCTCTTCAAGGAGGGTGCCATTACCGAGGAGGAGGCGCTGCGTAATGCCGACTCACCCAACGAGGTGCGTCTGCTGATCAAACTGGGGGATGGCGATGATGAGGGGGGCAGTGCCAGTGAGCTTGGTTCATCACTCTCCGGTTTGACGCTGGATGGTGCTAATGAGAATGACCCAGGCCGGATGCGTTAACCTTCTCCTACCAGAGGATCTCTAATCAGGGGCGATATTCAGATCGCCCCTTTCTCATTCCACATGTCGATTCATATTGCGAATAGTATTGCTGATGTTGACAGGCAACAGTGGAATCAGTTGCTGGGGGTTGCAGAGTCACCTTTTTTACGTCACGAATTTTTGTACGCCCTGGAGAGGTATGAGTGCGCCACGCCCAAATGGGGGTGGCACCCACGCCATCTGCTACTGCGAGGGGAGGGGGGCGAATTACTGGGTGCCGTTCCCCTCTACCTAAAGGATAACTCCTATGGTGAATTTGTCTTCGACTGGAGCTGGGCAGACGCCTATTCCCGAGCAGGCCTCAACTACTATCCAAAATTACTCAGTGGTATCCCCTACACACCAGCGACGGGTGTACGCCTTCTGGTTTCTGCCACTACCGACTCTAATCCCGACATCATCAGAAAAACGTTAGTATCCGCCCTGCTAGACTATGCACGTGAGCAGGGCGTCTCCTCGCTCCATATCAATTTTACCAACGAGGTTGATACGCATACGCTACAGTCTCAGGGCCTACTGCGTCGCACCGGAACCCAGTTTCACTGGTTTAATCAGGGTTATCGCAACTTTGACGATTTTCTCTTCACCCTCACCGCCAGTAAACGTAAAAAGGTTAAGCGCGAACGCCGTCGCGTTGCCGAGCAGGGGATCGAGATTGAGATTCTGGACGGCCACCAGGCCAGCGAGGCTCACTGGCACACCTTTACCCGCTTCTACCTCGCCACCTTTGATAAGCATTGGGGATACGCCACCCTCAATGAACCCTTTTTCCGCCACCTTGGCAAAACGATCCCTGAGAATATTGTTTTAGTGATGGCGAGACACTCGGGTGAGTATGTTGCCGCAGCTCTCTCATTTCGCTCTAACGATACCCTCTATGGCCGCCACTGGGGCTGTACGGAAGAGTTTCACAGCCTCCACTTCGAACTCTGCTACTATCAGGGTATCGAGTACGCCATTGCCCATGGACTTAAACGTTTTGAACCGGGGGCGCAGGGGGAACATAAGGTCGGGCGGGGTTTTTTGCCGACTCCCACCTGGTCTGCCCACTGGCTGGCAGACCCGATGTTTGCCCGAACGATTGAGGGCTATCTTGCACACGAACATGAGGCCATGCTGAGCTATATGGAAGAGCTAAAGAGCCACCTTCCTTACAAACACGATGACAGTTAGCATACATAATCAAGATGGACCATTCTGGCTGGAGCCGGATAGCGATCCAGCCCACTTTCCTGACCCTGGCTACGCCCTGGAAGAACCAAATGGCCTGCTTGCACTAGGTGGTGACCTCTCGCCCGCACGCCTGCTCAACGCCTACCGTCAGGGGATCTTCCCCTGGTACAGCGAGGGTGAACCGATCCTCTGGTGGAGCCCCGATCCACGCATGGTGCTTCTTCCAGAGCAGTTGAAGGTTTCACGTAGCCTGCATAAAACTCTGCGCAAGGGGGAGTTTCGTGTCACCCTCGATAGCTCTTTCTCTCAGGTTATAGCGGCGTGTAGTGAATCACGCACCAGTAAGGACGGCACACAGAGCGGTACCTGGATCACAGACGAGATGATGCAGGCCTATATCACCCTCCACCGTATCGGTTTTGCTCACTCGGTAGAGGTGTGGCATAACGATGAGCTGGTTGGTGGGCTCTATGGTGTGAGTATGGGCAGGGTCTTTTATGGTGAGTCGATGTTCAGCCGGCAAAGCGATGCCTCCAAGGTCGGTTTCGTCCATCTGGTTTATCAACTCAAGGCCTGGGGATTTGCCCTGATCGACTGTCAGGTACACACTGACCACCTCGCCAGCCTGGGTGCCCGTGATATACCACGTGATGATTTTCTACACCTGTTAGACAACCACTGTGATCCTTTCGAGATCCATCAGGGTACATGGCAACTTGACGCCTCCATCTCCGTAGGACTGCTTCGTGACTGACCTTTCCGGCATCCATAACGAACTGAAGTTCTACATCACCGCCCCCCATGACTGTAGCTATCTGGGGGATAGACTGGCGGTCACCCTGTTTGCTGATCCCGAGCGCAAGCTTGATGCCACCACCATCTCTACCCTGCATGAGATGGGTTTTCGCCGCAGCGGATGTCTATTTTACACCCCTCGCTGCCCCGAATGCCGCGCCTGCATCCCAACCCGCATAGCCGTTAATGAATTCCGTCCCGATCGCAGTCAGCGCCGCAATCTCAAACTCAACAGTGATCTTGAGATACGTGTTATTGAGCCCCGCTTTAGCGATGCCCATATAGATCTCTATCGACGCTATGTGCGTGCTCGTCACCCGGGAGACTCGATGGATGTGGAGGAGCGTGAACAGATTGAACGCTTCTTTGTCTGTGACTGGGCAGAGATCCAGTTGATGGAATTTTTAAAAGATGGGAGAACAATCGCCGTCTCGGTCATCGACCTTCTACATAGTGGTCTTTCAGCCGTCTACACCTTCTTTGATCCTGACGAGGCCAGACGCGCCCCCGGAGTCTTTGCAGTACAGTGCATGATCGAAGAGGCGAAACGACGCCATCTTCCCTATCTCTATCTGGGCTATCTTATCCACAAATGCCCCAAGATGGCCTATAAATCACGTTACCAACCTCTTCAGGAATTTCATACGGGTAGTTGGCTTAATCTCAAAAAGTAATCACTCACTCCCTTGAATTACGGCAGCAGAATCCCCATTAATAATCGTGACACAGGTCACAGGATCTGAACTTTTACAGTAAAAGCCATCTAAATTACTGGAAAAAGGGCAATCCTGTCCGATACTCAATGCAAGGGGAATCGACCCCGCTACGGGAGGAGCCACACCATGTTGAGCTTTATCTACCGGTTAGCACGCGACTTCGAAAAAGAGCATGGGATTCATCCCAATCTGCTCTATCTGAACCCCACCCACCTGCAGTTTCTGCGCGAGCAGCTCGATAACGAAGAGCAGCTCGACAATATTGTGAAACTGCTGGGGATGGAGATCATGATAACCAAAGAGGTGATTCATCCCCACGTAGTGTGGACCCACCTCCCCAGCCAGCGCCAGGCGATGTAGTCCGTCTCAACCTCCCGCCACGCACACCGCGCGTGCCGCGCGGCTGTGCATTACACTTTGATAAATTACGTAAAATAGTGCATTATTGCGCGCTAAATTTGGGGTAGTGGCGAAAAACCCCACGCAGATCTGTAACCAGTGAGTTGACTCAAACATTATGGCCAAAGAAGAAGGCATTGAAATGGAAGGGACGGTCGTAGAGACCCTTCCCAACACCACATTCCGGGTAGAGCTGGAAAATGGTCACGTGGTGACTGCACACATCTCCGGCAAGATGCGGAAGCACTACATCCGTATCCTCACCGGCGACAAGGTGACGGTACAGCTAACCCCCTACGATCTTACCAAAGGCCGCATCACCTTCCGCGCCCGATAACAAAGGCATAGACGACACAAATAAAAACGCCCGGTTCAACACCGGGCGTTTTCGTTTCAGGGTGTTCCGTTAACGGTCAGTGCGTAACCGCCTCTCTATCCCGATTGCTCTCAAACTCGAAGGTCAGTTCGCCATTCTCGGCACTTACCAGCACATAGCCACCGCCCTCCAGGGCACCGAAGAGTAACTCCTCAGCGAGCGGTTTCTTGATCTGTTCCTTAATCACCCGCGCCATCGGCCGTGCCCCCATGGTCGGCTCATACCCATGCTCCGCCAGCCATGCCCGCGCGGCGCCATCCACCTCGATGGTGACCCCCTTCTCCTCCAGCTGCGTCTCCAGCTCCATGAGGAACTTGTCGACCACGCTGCCGATCACCTCACTACTGAGGGAGGCGAACTGGATGATCGCATCGAGACGGTTACGGAACTCCGGGGTAAAGTGGCGATTGATCACCTCCAGACTGTCACTTGAGTGATCCTGCTCGGTAAAGCCGATGGAGCGACGCGCCAGCTGATCCGCCCCCAGATTGGTGGTCATCACAATAATGACGTTGCGGAAATCCGCCTTACGCCCGTTGTTATCGGTGAGGGTGCCGTGGTCCATCACCTGCAGCAGCAGGTTGAAGACCTCGGGGTGTGCCTTCTCGATCTCATCAAGCAGCAGCACCGCGTGAGGGTGTTTGTTGATCGCCTCGGTCAGCAGGCCCCCCTGGTCGTAACCTACATAACCGGGCGGGGCACCGATCAGACGGGATACCGTGTGGCGCTCCATATACTCCGACATATCGAAGCGAATCAGTTCAATCCCCATACTCTTGGAGAGCTGACGAGTCACCTCTGTTTTACCCACACCGGTAGGGCCGGCGAAGAGGAAGGAGCCGATCGGCCGCTGCTCGTTGCCGAGACCGGAGCGGGCCATCTTGATCGCGGTGGAGAGCACCTCAATCGCCTCATCCTGACCGTAGATCATCAGCTTCAGGTCGCGCTCCAGGTTGCGCAGGCTCTCCTTGTCGGAGGTGGAGACGCTCTTCGGTGGAATACGCGCCATCTTCGCCACCACCTCTTCGATCTCCTTCACGCCGATGGTCTTCTTGCGTTTGGAGGGGGCAAGTAGACGCTGTCGGGCACCCGCTTCGTCGATCACATCAATCGCCTTGTCAGGCAGCTGCCGTTCGTTGATGTATCGCTCGGCCAGCTCCGCTGCCTCTTTCAGCGCGGGGCGGGTGTACTTCACATTATGGTGCTCCTCGAAACGCGACTTCAGCCCCTCGAGGATCTGGATGGTCTCAGCTACCGTTGGCTCCGGCACATCGATCTTCTGGAAACGACGTGCAAGCGCGTGATCCTTCTCAAAGATACCGCGGTACTCCTGATAGGTAGTGGAGCCGATACACTTGAGATCACCCGAGGCGAGCACCGGTTTGACCAGGTTGGAGGCATCCATCGCACCGCCAGAGGCGGCGCCGGCACCAATAATGGTATGGATCTCATCGATAAACAGCACCGCCCCCTTCTCGCGCTTGAGCTGGGCCAGTACCGCCTTGAGGCGTTTCTCAAAGTCGCCACGATATTTGGTACCGGCAAGCAGGGCACCGAGGTCGAGGGAGTAGATAGTGCTTTCGGCCAGCACCTCAGGTACATCACCCTCAACGATCCGTTTCGCCAGTCCCTCCGCCAGGGCGGTCTTACCGACACCCGCCTCGCCGACGAAGAGCGGGTTATTCTTGCGCCGACGGCACAGCACCTGCACCGTGCGCTCAATTTCATCTTTACGACCAATCAGCGGGTCGATACGCCCCCGCCGTGCCATCTCATTAAGGTTGGTGGCGTAACTCTCCAGCGCAGTCGCTTCTTCCGGTGCACCTTCTCCACTCCTGGTGCTCTCCTCATCCTGTTCGCCCTCCTTGCTCACACCATGGGCAATGTAGTTGACCACATCAAGGCGGGTAACATCCTGCTTGTTGAGAAAGTAGACTGCCTGCGACTCCTTCTCATTAAAGATCGCCACCAGTGCATTCGCGCCCGTCGCCTCACCCTGTTCTGAAGACTGAACCTGAAATACCGCGCGCTGGATCACTCGCTGAAAACCGAGTGTCGGCTGCGTCTCTGTCTCTCCATCATCGGGTAGTTGCGGGATGTTGTTGTCGATAAAGTCACTCAGCTCCATGCGCAGTTTATCGATGTCGGCACCGCAGGCAGTGAGGATCGGGTTAGCACTGGGGTTATCGAGCAGTGCGAGTAGCAGATGCTCCACCGTCATGAACTCATGATGCCGCTCCCTGGCCTGCTTATAGGCGTGGTTAAGGGTGTATTCGAGCTCTTTGCTTAACATTGGCCACCTCGTTTGGGCTACTCAGCCTCCATCGTACATAACAATGGGTGTTGGTGCTTACGTGCGTAAACGTTTACCTGTGTCACCTTGCTCTCCGCAATATCGCGAGTGTAGGTGCCACACACCCCTCGCCCTTCGGTATGCACGGCTAGCATCACCTGCGTTGCCGTGTACCGCTCCATGGAAAAAAACTTCTCCAGAATATGTACCACGAAATCCATTGGTGTAAAGTCATCATTCAACAATAGCACCTTGTACATGGGCGGTGGCTTCAGTTCAGGCTTACTCTCCTCAACCGCAAGACCACGATCATCACCATGATGCTCCTTTTCACTCCCTCCCATATTCATGGGTCTAGTACCACACCTGCTCATAACTTCACTTACCTAACTCTATGATGGCGTTTTTCAATATCCCAAGCCTATTACTTGACTATTTTAGTAAGATGTTGATAAATAATACAGTACCATCATACCATTATGGTGTAGCAGACTAGAGATCGAGATTCTGGAACCGGATATTCAAATATGGCAACTGGCGTAGTGAAATGGTTCAACAATGACAAAGGCTTCGGCTTCGTCCTGATGGATGACGAGGATCAGAGTGAAGTCTTCGTCCACCATAGCGCCATCGATATGGAGGGTTTCAAGACCCTTAAACATGGTCAGCGGGTCGAGTTCTCCCTCTACTACGGTCCCAAGGGGCTGACCGCCTCCTACCTCAAGCAGCTCCGTGGTAGCGATGGCGAGGTGATGATGGAGGATGGTGCCGCTCCCACCCCCTGCCATTAATTCCCTCCTGGCGCGAGATTTGCGCAATAATCGCCTTACCGCCATCGATCTTTGTTACTCCTCATGCCAAGAATCATTCTGGTCAACAAACCCTACGACGTGCTCTGCCAGTTTACCGACAGCGAGGGTCGCGCCACCCTCGCAGACTATATCAATCTGAAGGGGTTCTACCCGGCGGGGCGGCTGGATCGTGACAGTGAGGGGCTGGTGGTATTGAGCGAACAGGGCGAACTGCAGCACCAGATCGCCCACCCGAAGAACAAGATGGCGAAGCACTATTGGGTTCAGGTGGAGGGTGAGCCGGACGAGACGGCCCTGCAGTTGCTGCGAAGAGGGGTTGAACTGAAGGATGGCAAAACCCTCCCCGCCGAGGCGCGTCTCATCGATGAGCCGCTCGGGCTGTGGCCGCGCAATCCGCCGATCCGTGTTCGTCAGTCGATACCCGACTGCTGGATCGAGCTTACCATCCGCGAGGGGCGCAACCGCCAGGTGCGTCGGATGACCGCCGCGGTCGGCTATCCGACCCTGCGCCTCATCCGCCACACCATCGGCCCCTGGTCGCTCGATGGTCTGCAACCCGGGGAGTGGCGCATGGTCGATGTGGATGCAGAGCAGTTTCCTGCCCGTAAGCCCGCTGCCTACAGAAGGAGAGGGCGATGAGCGAACGATGGAGACCTCATCTTACCGTCGCCGCCATCGTTGAACAGGGCGGTAAATTCCTGCTGGTCGAAGAGGTACCGCAAGGTCGCTCGGTCTTCAACCAGCCCGCCGGTCACGTGGAGGAGGGGGAGGCGATCCTCGCCGCAATCGTGCGCGAGGTGGCCGAGGAGTGCTGTCGCCACTTCACCCCAGAGGCACTGGTCGGGCTCTACCGCTGGCGCAGCCCGCACAACGGCGTCACCTACCTGCGTGCCGCCTTCTGCGGTTCGCTCTCCGAACCCGACCCGCAGTTAGTCCGCGATAGTGATATTATTGGCGATAGCTGGTTCTCGCGTGATGAGCTCGACCGGCAGCCACTGCGCAGCCCACTGGTATTGCGCTGCATTGATGACTACCTTGCCGGCAGACGGCTACCCCTCGACCTGATAACAGAACTCACACCCTGAACTGTGTAGCGAGATGGCAGAAACCATACACCACATCATCGTCGGCCTCTCCGGCGGCGTCGACTCCTCGGTCACCACCCTGCTGCTTAAGGAGCGGGGCTACCAGGTAGAGGCGCTCTTTATGAAGAACTGGGAGGAGGATGACGATGCCGACTACTGCGCCGCCGCGGTCGACCTGGAGGACGCGCAGAGTGTAGCCGACTCCCTCGGTGTGGCGCTGCACAAGGTCAACTTTTCTGCCGACTACTGGGATCGGGTGTTTGAGCACTTCCTCGCTGAGTATGGCGCCGGTCGCACCCCCAATCCCGACATCCTCTGTAACAGGGAGATCAAGTTCAAGGCCTTCCTCGACTATGCCCTCAAACTCGGCGCCGACCACATCGCCACCGGTCACTATGTTCGCCGCGATTTTAAAAATGGTAAATACCGCCTGCTCAAGGGCAGGGACCCGGAGAAGGATCAGAGCTACTTCCTCTACACCCTGGGGCAGGCGCAACTCAAGCACGCGCTCTTTCCGGTAGGGGAGCTGAACAAGGCCGAGGTACGCAATCTGGCCGAACAGCACCAGCTTGTCACCCACAACAAGAAGGACAGCACCGGGATCTGCTTTATCGGCGAGCGCAAGTTCAGGGATTTCCTCAGCCGCTACCTGCCAGCCCAACCGGGGGAGATCCAGACACCGGAGGGGGAGGTGATCGGCCACCACAGCGGCCTGATGTACTACACTCTGGGGCAGCGCCAGGGGCTGGGGATCGGCGGGGTCGCCGGCTATCCCGACGAGCCGTGGTTCGTCGTCGCCAAGGACCTTCCACACAATGTGCTGATCGCCGCCCAGGGCCACGACCACCCGCTGCTCTTCTGCCAGACGCTGCAGGCCTCACAGCTCCACTGGGTGAGCGGTGAACCACCCGTTCCCCCCTTCAGTTGCCGCGCCAAAGTACGCTACCGTCAGCAGGATCAGGCCTGCACCATCATGCGCCTGGAGGGTGAATGCTGCACCGTGAGCTTCGATGAGCCGCAGCGTGCCGTCACCCCGGGGCAATCTGTTGTCTTCTACGATGGTGAGGTCTGCCTGGGTGGCGGCATTATCGACACCACCGATCAACCGGAGATCTCCGCCGCATCATGAATCATTCACTCAGAGAACGGGTCATCGCCCTGGCGGCTATGTTCCAGGCCAGCGCCCTGGTCCACCAGGTCGCCTCCAGCGGGTCAGTGGCACAACCGGAACAGGATGCACTGTTTCGCAGTCTCTTCGTCACTGACGCCGGTGATGCCGAAGAGGTCTACGGCTCGCACCTGGAGGTGGAGATAGGACTGCGTAATCTCATCACCCAGTTGGGCGATGATGCCTCACTGCGCAACGTCGACAAGACCCGCTACATCGTCGGTATCCTCCACCTTGAGCGCCTGCTGAAGAGGCGGCCCGAGGTGTTAAAGGCGATCGGTGAAGAGCTGGAGTCGATGCAGTCGCAACTGCAGCACTTTGAGATTGGACACCGCACCATCATGGCGCGCCTAGCCGATATCTACGTCCAGCACATCAGCAACCTGGGTCCGCGTATCATGGTCAGCGGGAAGAACAACTATCTGGATAACCCCGATAATGCCAACCGGGTAAGGGCGCTGCTACTGGCGGGGATCCGTGGCGCCGTACTTTGGCGGCAGTGCGGCGGCAGTCGCTGGCAACTGATGTTCAAGCGCCGCGCCATTCTCGAAGAGGCCAACAGGCTGCTAGCCTGAGGCTATCCTCAGGCGAAGACCTCGCGGGCATCGAACACCGGTCCGTCGACACAGACCCGCTTCATCGCCGGCCCCCTGTCGGTCTGTACCTCCACCACGCAGCCGGCACAGCCACCTACACCGCAGGCCATAAACTCCTCCATCGAGACCTGACAGGGGATGTGGTACTCCTTCGCCAGTTTTGCTACTGCCTCCAGCATCGGGTGGGGGCCGCAGCTGAAGATCTCCACCTCCTTGCGCTGCTCCTCGCTCAGTGCATCAAGCCAGTGGCGGGCGAGGTCGGTCACATAGCCCTCGAAACAGCCGGCGTAGCCCTGCAGGCTGGCGAGCCGTGAGGCGAAGCCCCAGTCCTCCAGCAGTGGCATCGCGGCGATCACCTCATTGGGGATCCCGGGCACCATGATCTTTGATGGCTCCGCCTTAAAGGGGAAGGGGACCTCAGAGCCGAGGATGATAAAGGGCTCATAGGCGCCAGCCACCTCACGCAGGGCGTCGGCGACGAAGATCATCGGCGGCATCCCCACGCCGCCACCGATGAGCAGCGGGCGGCGGCGCGCCATGTGGGGCACAAAGGGCCTACCGATGGGGCCCATAATGCTCAGCTTCTCCCCCACTTCACGCTTTGCCAGCAGCCTTGTCCCCTCACCCAGCACCTTGTAGAGCATCTCCACCCAGCCGGCACGGGCGTCGACCCGCATGATCGAGATGGGGCGGCGTAGCGGGCGCTGGGCATCCACCTGAATATGGACAAAGCTGCCTGGCTTAGCCTTCGCGGCGATCTTCGCTGCCTTAACGCGCAGGATATATTGATCACCCTGATGGCCCTGATGGGAGATGATCTCCGCACTTTCGGCGGCGATGGTGCCGCGATGTGGCTTTTTATTACTCATTTTGCCTTAATCCCGTTACTTCGCCTGATGGACAATACGCCCAGCAAGCAGGGTAGTGGTCGCCCTGCCACTCAGCTCCCAGCCGAGGAAGGGGGTATTCTTGCCGTGGGAGAGGAGGCTCTGCTCCTCCACCCGCCAGTGGTGTTTGGGGTCGAAGATGCAGATATCGGCAATCGCGCCGATCCCCAGCTGACCGACCTCCAGCCCCAGGATCGCGGCGGGGCCGCTGGTCAGTCGGGCGATGGCACTGCTCAGGTCGAGCACCCTCTCCTCCACCAGCCTCAGGGTAAGCGGCAACAGTGTCTCCAGTGCGGAAATCCCCGGCTCGGTAGCGGCAAAGGGGGCGAGCTTGGCATCGCGGTCGTGGGGCTGGTGGTCGGAGCAGATGGCGCTGACTGCACCATCGGCCACCGCGGCACGCAGCCCATCACGATCGCGCTGGCTGCGCAGTGGCGGACGCACGTGGCAGCTGCTGTCGAACTCCGCCACATCCATCTCGGTAAGGAAGAGCTGGTGGGCGCTAACATCAGCAGTGACTGCCAGGCCACGTGAGCGGGCCTCGGCAATCATCTCGACGGCTCGGGCAGTGGAGAGTTGGCCGAAGTGGGCCCGTACGCCGGTCTGCTCTACCAGCATCAGATCACGACCCACCGCGATCACCTCGGCACACTCAGGGATACCGGCAAGACCGAGACGGGTACTTAACGCCCCTTCGTGGATGCAGCCGTCGGACGCCAGCCACGGGTCTTCGGAGTTAAGGAAGACGGTAAGACCCAGGGTGGCGGCATACTCCAGGGCGCGACGCTGCACCAGGGTGTTGGCGATGGGGTGGCGCGCATTGCCCATCACGATACAACCGGCACTCTGCAGCGCCTGCATAGAGGCCAGCTGCTGCCCCTCCAGATTCTGGGTCAGGGCACCAACCGGGAGTACCCGTGCCATCCCGATCGCCTCGGCACGGTGGCGGATCTGCTCGGCCACCGCCGGGGTATCGATTACCGGCCTGGTATCGGGGGGGCAACAAAGGGTGGTGACGCCGGCACTGGCAGCGGCACGCGACTCGCTGGCGATAGTGCCCTTCTGCTTCTGCCCCGGTTCACGCAGTCGCGCCTGCAGGTCGATAAGGCCGGGACAGACAATCTGGCCACTGGCGTTGATCGTCTGCTCGGCGACAAACCCCTCGGGGGCGACGCCGAGGGCGACGATGCGGCCCTCGGCGATATGCAGGTCGAGGGTATCGTCAATATTGTTGGCCGGGTCGATAAGGCGGCCGCCGTGAATGGTGATCTTCATCTCAGCCCTCCTTTCCGTTGCTCTTTTCGCCCTGGCGCCCCAGCACCATGCTCATCACCGCCATCCGCACCGCCAGGCCATTGCTCACCTGCTCCAGGATCACCGACTGTGGTCCGTCGGCGACGCTGGAGGCGATCTCCACGCCTCGGTTGATCGGTCCCGGATGCATCACGATGGCGTCGGGTTTCGCCACTGCCAGCTTCTCCTCGGTGAGGCCATAGCGGGTGAAGTACTCACTCTCACTGGGGAGCAGTGCCCCCTTCATCCGCTCCTTCTGCAGGCGCAGCATGATTACCACATCGACCCCATCCAGACCCCGCTCCATATCGTGGAAAACCTGGGCACCGAACTGGTTGACACTCGGTGGGATCAACGTCTTCGGGCCGATGATGCGCAGCTCTCCCACACCGAGTGTATTGAGGGCGTGGATCTCCGAACGGGCCACCCGCGAGTGGAGTACATCGCCAACGATAGCCACCTTGATGTTGGCAAAATCACCCTTGTGGCGACGGATGGTGAACATGTCGAGCATCCCCTGGGTGGGGTGGGCGTGGCGCCCGTCTCCGGCATTAATCACGCTCACATGGGGTGCCACATGCTGGGCGATGAAATGGGCGGCACCGCTGTCGGCGTGGCGAACCACGAACATGTCGCAGTGCATCGCCTCGAGGTTGTGCAGCATATCGAGCAGGGACTCCCCCTTTGAGGTGGCGGAGGTGGCGATGTTGATGCTCTGCACATCGGCCGAGAGGCGGGTCGCCGCCAGCTCGAAGGTAGTGCGGGTGCGGGTGGAGGTCTCGAAGAAGAGGTTAACGATGGTCTTACCGCGCAGCAGTGGCACCTTCTTCACGCTCTTGCCGCCGACTGTGGCGAACGACTCGGCGACGTCGAGTATCTCGGTCAGGTGCTGACGACTCAACCCCTCGGTGGTGAGGAAGTGGCGCAACCGGCCGTTGCTGTCGAGTTGAATATTCGGCTTGCTCATGATGGCTTCTGGATACTCAGGCTCATGTTGTCGGGGCCGGTGAGCTTCACCTGCTCATCGGCGGCAAGTTCGATCTGGCTTCCTGCCACATCAGCACGTATCGGCAGTTCACGCCCGCGGCGCTCAATCAGTACCGCCAGCACCACGCGGGCAGGGCGACCGTAGTCGAAGATCTCGTTAAGGGCGGCGCGAATGGTACGCCCGGTCTGCAGCACGTCGTCGACCAGGATGATGGTGCGTCCCTCCACCTCGAAGGGGAGGTTGGAGGGTTTGACCTCCGGGTGCATGCCGATGCGCGAGAAGTCGTCGCGGTAGAAGCTGATGTCGAGGCTTCCCAGCGGCTCTTCCAGCCCCAGACGTCGGTGCAGCTCCTCGGCCACCCAGACACCGCCACTGTGGATGCCGATCATCAGGGGATTCTCTATCTGCAGCGCCCGGAGTTGCTGCGTCATCTCGCCCAGCAGGGTTTCGACATCGGCGATGGCGTTTTGGCTCATGATTCTCGGTTGTCCGTCAGTTGTGCTTCCAGCCAGCCCTGCAGGATCAGCTGCGCGGCGAGCTTGTCGATATCCGCCTTGTCGAATCGGCCCTGCGCAGCCAGTAGCGCCTCGGCCTCGCTGGAGCTGAAACGCTCATCGGCGGTGAATACCGGCAGATTGTACCTGCCAGCGAGACGATTACCAAAGCGCTGCGCGAGACGTGCCGTCTCCGACTCACTGCCATCGAGGTTGAGCGGCAGCCCCACCACCAGGGCATCGGGCCGCCACTCCTCAATCAGCCTGCTGATCCCGACCCAGTCGGGGCCGCCATCGGGGCTATCGAGGGTCACCAGGGCGGTGGCGGTACGGGTCAGCTCCTGGCCGACGGCGATACCGATACGTTTGGTGCCAAAATCGAAACCGAGCAGGGTGCGGGGTTTACCCTCTGTCACGAATGACCGATCTCGCTGGAGAGGAGGTTGAGGTCAATCCCCAACAACGCCGCGGCGGCACTCCAGCGCTCCTCCAGGGGCAGCTCGAAGAGGATCCGGCTACTCGATGGCCCGCTCAGCCAGGCGTTCTCCGCCATCTCCTGCTCAAGCTGGCCCGGCCCCCAGCCCGCATACCCCAGGGCGATCAGAAACTGCTTTGGCCCCTCGCCATGGGCGATAGTGGCAAGGATGTCTCTGGAGGTGGTCAGCGCGATCTCATCACTTACCTGCAGGCTCGCCTCCCACGCACCGACCGGGGAGTGGAGGACGAATCCGTGCTCCTGGTGTACCGGCCCACCGTCATGGATATTCACGGTCGTATCAACGCTGCTGCTCGCCTCGATCTCCATCTGCTCCAGTACCTCCGCCATGGTGATCGCCATCTGCCGATTGATGATCACCCCCATCGCCCCCTCTTCATTGTGTTCACAGATGTAGGTGACGCTGTGGTCAAAATTGGGGTCGCTCAATGCCGGCATGGCAATAAGAAAGTGGTCGCGAAACGAGGTAGCGGAGGACATGCGGCTAGTATCGGTTTCTATGACTAAGGAGGCAAGAGGCAGTTGCCAGCTTCAGCCGATATGTTAAGGTCTCGCCCAGACCCTTTATGGATAGAGCCATGGCACAGAATACCCTCTACTGGCACGACTACGAGACCTTTGGTGTTGACCCGCAGCGCGACCGCCCGGTGCAGTTTGCCGGTGTGCGTACCGATGAGGGGCTCAACATCATCGGTGAGCCACTCAACATCTTCTGCCGTCCTGCGCCCGACACCCTGCCGCACCCGATCTCATCGCTGATTACCGGCATCACACCGCAGCGTGCACTGGAGCAGGGCCTGACCGAGAACGAGTTTATCGCGCGGATACACGAGGAGCTCTCGCTGCCCGGTTCCTGCGGTGTCGGCTACAACTCACTGCGTTTTGACGACGAGGTGACACGCCACACCCTCTATCGCAACCTCTACGACCCCTATGGTCGTGAGTGGCAGAACGGCAACTCACGCTGGGACATCATCGACATGGTTCGCGCCTGCCGCGACCTGCGGCCCGAGGGGATCACCTGGCCGCAGCGCGAGGATGCCGATCGCTCCAGCTTTAAGCTCGAAGAGCTCACCGTGGCAAACGGCATCGGTCATGAGCAGGCCCACGATGCCCTCTCCGATGTCTACGCCACCATTGCGATGGCGAAATTGATCAAGGAGAAGCAGCCGAAGCTGTTCGACTTCTGTTATAAATTGCGGCGCAAAAATGAGGTGCTGAAACTGATCGACCTCAAGGAGATGACGCCAATCCTCCACACCTCCGGCATGTATGGCAGCGATTATGGTAATACCCGCATGGTGGTGCCGATCGCCGCTCACCCCACCAACAAGAACGGCATTATTGTCTTTGATCTGGCGCAGGACCCACAGATACTGCTTGAGCTGAGTGCGAAAAAATTACGTGAGCGCATCTATACCCGAACCGATGACCTTCCCGCAGGGGTCGAACGCCCCCAGCTTAAACAGATCCACATCAACAAGTGTCCGGTGATCGCCCCGATGTCGACACTCACCGGTGAGGCGGCGAAGCGGTTGAACATCGATATCATGGCCTGCCAGAAAAACCGCATGGCGATTTTGGTGCAGCGCAAGGAGATCCAGAAGAAGGTCGCGCAGATCTTCGAACCGCAGGAGTACGAGGTTAAAACAGATCCCGACCTGATGCTCTACGGCGGCGGTTTCTTCAGCGACAGCGACAAACGGGTGATGAGCACCATCCACTCCACGCCACCGGAATATCTGGGTGAACAGAGTTGGGTTTTCGAAGACAACCGGTTACCTGAAATGCTATTCCGTTTTCGTGCCCGCAACTATCCCGAGACACTCAGCAGCGATGAGCAGAACCAGTGGCTGGAACACTGCCGCGCCCGACTGATTGAGGGCGAATCAGATAACCTCACCTTTGAGGGTTTCAGGGCTGAGCTAGAAGAGGCGCGTAACGACGAATCGCTTAGTGATGAGAAGCTGCAAATCCTCAACGAGGTAGAACGCTTTGGTGAGGAGCTGGAGGCCTTTATCAAAACATCCTAGCCGCGCGTTAGTTCACAGTTTTTCCATCTTGCAACGTTACAATAGAGAAAATTTTTCAGGAGAATTGAATGAAAATCTGGCCCATCCTGTTAGGTAGCTGGTTTATACTCTACGGCCTTACTACCCTGATCAAACTCAGCTTCCGCTACGACGATGTAATTATGGCATCACTGGCTCTGGTCACCGGTATCTTCATCATCATCCGCCGCTAACTTCATTCTCACAGGCCGATTGCAACCCACTACTCCGCTTCAAATTGTAAGGATACGGAGTTGATGCAGTAGCGTTGGCCGGTGGGTGCAGGGCCATCGGGGAAAACGTGGCCGAGATGGGCATCGCAGTTGGCACAGGTTACCTCAATACGGTGCATACCGTGTGAGTGATCTTCAATCAGCCGCACCTTTGATTCCTCTATCACATCCCAGAAACTCGGCCAGCCGGTTCCGGAATCAAATTTGGTAGCGGCATCAAACAGTAGCTCACCACAACAGACACAGCGATAGCGTCCAGCCTCTTTGTTATCAACATACTCTCCACTAAAGGGTCGCTCCGTCCCCTTTGCCCGACAGACATGAAACTGCTCCTCACTCAGTCGTTCACGCCACTCACCATCAGACATCTTTTCACTGCTCATTTATCGTTCCCTGTCTTCTAAATATCATTTTTTTGTACAGATACACCGGGCAACACTTTGTATAAAACAAGATAGCCACAAACTGCCGAGAGCAGTGAGCCGATAATAATACCTAACCGCTCATCGAACAGATTATTTACACCACTGTGTTCAAATGAGAGTGAACCGATAAAGAGGCTCATGGTAAATCCGATTCCGGTGATCAGTGCTGCCCCATATAGCGCACCCCAGCTAACACCGTCCGGCAGCCTTGCCAGCCCAAGCTTGATGACCATCCAGCAAAATAGAAAAACACCTACCTGCTTTCCGATAAAGAGCCCGGCCGCAATCCCCAGCGACACCGGGTGGAGTAACTGCGATATACCAACCCCCTCAAGAGATATCCCCGCATTAACAAAGGCAAAGACAGGCAAAATAACAAAGGCCACCACACCATGCAGGTCGTGCTCCAGCTCCTTTACCATCGATCTCTGACTGTTTTTATGGTCCCGCATCGGGATAAAGAGCGCGAGCAGAACACCCGCCAGCGTCGCATGTACCCCCGACTTGAGTACCGCCACCCACATAATTACGCCGACGATGATATAGGGGGTGACCTCTGATACACCTCTGTGGTTCAGCAACATAAGGAGGGAGAGACATACGGCGGCGATAACAAGTGAGGTTGTAGAGATATCCGCGGTGTAAAAGAGTGCAATAATAACTATCGCCCCCATGTCATCAAAGATCGCCAGACTGACAAGAAAAACCTTCAGGCTGGTTGGCACGCGATTACCAAGCAGAGAGAGTACACCCAGGGCAAAGGCAATATCTGTAGCCGTCGGTATCGCCCAGCCCTGCATCGCAACACTATCATCCCAGTTCAGCGTGGAAAACACCGCGGCAGGTACCGCCATACCACCGATGGCAGCAATTACTGGCAGAACCATGCTACTTCGCTCTTTGAGCTCGCCCTCGAGCAGTTCGCGTTTTAATTCCAGGCCAACCAGAAAGAAAAAGATCGCCATCAACCCATCATTAATCCAGAGCAGTAGTGGCTTGGCCAGGTGCAGCGGACCAATGCGTATCTCTACCGGCATCTCTATCAGCATGTTGTAGTAGCGATCTAGCGGTGTATTCGCCAGTATCATGGCAACAACCGCCGCAATCACCAGCAGAACCCCACTGGCGGATTCGAGTCTCAGGAACTCCCGTAAACTGCCCATATCAAACTAGCTTCCTAATGTTTCTATACTAAACGTCCGACTACAAATCGACAGCCTGGTTCCCTGGTTTGACTCGCTTTACCCCTTCACCACATAGAGATGCTTGAACATATACATAAAGCCCAGCATCAGAGTGAAGAGGCCATGCTCATCACCGCTCCAGTCACTTCTCGGTCGCTGCTCCATCTGCCTTCGCATACCGCAACAGGCACTGGCCGCTGTAAATATAAAATCGGTGGGGCCACTACTCCTTGCGGTATTTCCCATAAACTGATCATAAAGTTCGAGATAGGCGCCCATGATTACCTGCGAGCCCTGCTCATCCACCTCCATCTCCTCCACCTCTAACGCGCTCAGGTAGTTGAGATTTGCCTGTGCCACGCAGGCTACCTGGTCAAGAAAGTCACGTGTTTCCGGATTCATCTTCGCCTCCAGATGCCAACGTCAACAAAACGTCGGCTTTGTGTGCCTACTTAAACATGTAGCAATAAATGTGCTCGTTTTCCCGTGTCACAGAATATAAAGAGGTGAAATAGCGAAAATTTGCCGAATTTTTGTGAATCCATTCACAGGGAGTATGGCGACTCTAGATTAATCGCTCATTCCCCCTTATCAGAGAGCATGGTATTCAGATGCTCATGTATCATGCCCAGATTCCCTTCTGCCTGTGCGATATTGTACTGACCTTCACGACACTGTTGTAACAGTTGCTCAGCCTCGTCATAGAGTAGCTGCATATGCGGCTGATCGAATAACCAGAATGTCGCCTCCAGCTCATCTCTATCGGCACAGAGCAGGGTAGGGATCAGATCTTTGTGCTCTACCGGTGTATCGGGGCGAATCAGGTCGGCGATCAGCGGGTATTCCAGCAGTCGAAAGTGTTGCTGGCGCGCCATCTCCTCCTTCTCCAGTTCCTCTCTGGCATGGGGGTCATTGCCGGCGGCCTGCCACACCGCCTTCATTACCAGATCAATCAGTTTGCGGATATTCTGTTTATGTTCAACACATCCCCCGCCAAAACTACTGCAGCGGGCATAGAGTTGATCAAGTGTGGCACGAAGCTGGAGAATGACTTCACTCTCTACATTGTCTTCCAGCTCGATCGCCTGCTGGATCACAGCGCGCATCTCCTCGTGGAAGCTGTGTAGCTCTTCATTATCCTGCTGCCTCGCCCTGATGTAATCATTACCGCTAAACTCGACGGGCGGACGGGAGAAAAGGGGATTACCATCCATGCGTAACAAGTGTCGCTCATACATCCCGATATCGACACTCGCTGGCTCTGATTTTTCAGCTTCTCTTTGCACGTCTACTCAATTCTCTTGCTTGCCAATCCCACATACAGGATATGAGATACGGGTCTGTTGTGACAATCCTCATTCGCACCTCCATGTTGCTGCAACGCCGACTATTGTATTACGAAATCGGTAAAGTATACCGCCTCAAGCCCTGCAGTTATCCCGGTAAGATCCTGCACCACCTTTCGCAGCACCTCTGTCGCCTCTTCTCGCACCTGTTCACGCTGCTGGATATCACTCATGGAGGCCCCATCCTGATGGGCAAAGAGCATAATCATCGCATCGACCAGTGCAGGCTGGTTGGCCTTTAGCGCAGCGATCACCGTCTCATCACGACTCATCGCCTGCACCTTTACCTGCATATAGCGATTGCGCGACCCCTCCTTGATGTTCACTACAATACGATTCTTTGCATGTTCGCCCTCATCCACTCCGATGGCGATGTAATGAGCCCTGGCCGGCTGCCTCTTTTCATCACCCTCGCCCCGCTCTTCAGCGAACGAAACGGGCACGACAATCAACAGACTAAACAACAGGATCAGACGGTACATCAGCACAGCTCTACTCTTCACGGTGGGTCTTTAACACAGTGGAGACAGTCTCTGGAGAATTCAATCCTCGCGGCGCTTGCGCGCCCGTGGATGGGCCTTGTCATAGACCTTCGCCAGATGCTGGAAATCGAGATGGGTATAGATCTGCGTGGTGGCGATATCGGCATGGCCAAGTAGCTCCTGCACCGCCCGCAGATCGCCGCTCGACTCAAGAATGTGGCTGGCAAAGGAGTGACGCAGCATGTGTGGATGAACGCGGCTATCGAGCCCCTGTTTGATCCCCCACTCTCGCATACGCTGCTGTACGCTACGTGCCGAGAGACGCCCCCCCCGTTGGCTGACGAAGAGCGCCTTCTCCTCTATCGGTGCAAGCTGGCTTCGTACCTGCAGCCACTCACTCAGTGCCTTCAGCGCCTCACGCCCCACCGGCACCACCCGCGCCTTGCTCCCCTTACCGATCACCCTGACGCTGGCGTCGTGCCGGTCAACACTATCGAGGTCCAGCCCCACAGCCTCGGAGAGGCGCAGGCCGGAGGAGTAGATAAGCTCCATCACCGCACGGTCACGGCGCACCAGCGGCTCATCACCCTTGATCTCCAGCAGATGTGCGGTCTGATCCACATCCAGCGCCCTGGGGAGTCGCTTCTCACTCTTCGGCGCCGGGATGTCGGCACCGGGGTTATTCCTAACCACCCCTTCACGTAACAGATAGTTAAAAAACCCCCTCAGGGCAGAGAGCTCCCGCTGCAAAGAGCGGCCACCGGCACCCCGGCGATGCCGCCAGGCGACGAAGTCTCGCACCGCCCTGGGGTCAACCTCACTCCAGTCGCTAAATCCGCCACTCTCGCCAAACTCAAGCAGACGGCTCAGGTCTCGTTGGTAATTGCTGATGGTGTGGGTCGATAGCCGCCGTTCATGCTGCAGGTGGCCTAGATAGCGCTCAACCCACTCCAGCGCCGACGGCCCCATGTCAGAGGCCCAGATGGGCGCGAAAGATTCGGTTCATCACCGCACCGAGGTGGTTCACAAACATCGTCCCCATCTGTGGATGGTAGCGGTTGGCATCAATACTCCCGATGCCGACCATCCCCAGACACGGCTCACTCTCACCCTCACACAGGGGGATCACGACGGCAGAGGCGATATCGTTGCCAGCCGTTCCGAAGAGCAGATCCAGCTGTTCGGCACGCAGGTGACCACAAACCGTTCTGCGCCCCTCAAGGATCCGTTCAAAGGCACCCAGACGACCATCTCCACTGGTGATAGAGTTCTCCTCACCCTCGCAATCAAACAGCAACAACTCCACTGCATCGGCGTGAAAATCTTCGCGCAGTGCATCACGGATATAGTTCACCGCCTCACTCAGGTTGTCGCTGTCGATGAGGCTGAGGATCAACTGCTGAAAGCGTCCCATCAGCTGCTCATTGGTACGGGCTGCCAGCGTCAGCTGCTGTAGTTGATCACGCAGCTGCTGTTTCTGCTCACGCAGCACACCCACCTGACGCTCCACCAGGGAGATCGCCTGCCCGTTCTGCGGATGGGGCAGGGTAAGCTCCAGCAACAATCCCTCATTACGGCTGAAAAAATCGGGGTGTCGCTTAAGATAGGCGACCACCTCACGCTCGTCGAGCTCGACCGGCTCCTTCATTTCACTCATATCTCTATCTTCCCCTCGAATACGGTGGTGGCCGGCCCGGTCATCCACAACGCCTCACCCTCACCGGGCCATCTGATTCGCAACTCGCCCCCCGGCAGACTCACCTCAACCGCCTCATCCAGCAGCCCCCAGCGCCGTCCCACCGCTACGGCGGCACAGGCACCGGTGCCACAGGCGAGGGTCTCACCGGCACCACGCTCATAGACGCGCAGTTTTATCCGATCACGACTCACCACCTGCATAAATCCAACATTAACTCGCTCAGGAAAGAGCGAATGGGACTCCAGCAGCGGCCCCAACTGTGCCACTGCTGCCTTATCTATATCATCTACCTGTAGCACCGTATGGGGGTTACCCATCGACACCGCCCCCAGTTGCCGCGTCTCTCCCGCAACGACCACCCCGTAACGCTCCATCTCACTATCCACGCTGAAGGGGAGACTCTCTGGTGCGAAGTTGGGCACCCCCATATTGACCCGCACCAGTCCATCCTGCTCGATGTTGAGGGTGATGATCCCCGAGGCGGTCTCCACCACGATCTCATCGTTTGTGGTCAACCCGGCGTCACGTACAAAACGGGCAAAACAGCGCGCACCGTTACCACACTGCTGCACCTCTGAACCGTCAGCATTAAAGATCCGATATCGGAAATCCGCGCCGGCGGAACGCGGCGCTTCAACCATCAATAACTGATCACAACCAATACCAAAACGACGGTCGGCCAGGGTACGTACCTGCTGAGTTGTCAGGGTAATGGGGTTGTGAAAGGCGTTGAGCACCACAAAATCGTTACCCAACCCCTGCATTTTGGTGAAATTTAATTGCATCTCAGTAGCTTAACGAGATGTTCAGATAATGAAAAGGCTTTCTCATCTGCCCTCTCAATCTGCTATAAAACTGTAAAATACCGCTTTAATCGATTTTTGCCCTTTATTTTTTTTCCCCAGATCCCAATAACTCCTCCAGCCGCAGAAAAACGGGCCGCGGCCCCACAGCTTTGTAATATTCGGAGTACTCATGATGAACAATCAACAATCAGGTTTCACCCTTATCGAACTGGTCATGGTCATCGTCGTCCTCGGCATCATCGCGGCGACAGCCCTGCCCAAATTCGTCAATCTTGGCTCTGATGCCCGTGCCGGGGTCATGCAGGGGGTCGAGGGCTCAATGCGCGGCGCCAACGCCATTGTCTATGCCAAGGCGGCACTGGCCAATCTTGAAGGGGCAGCAACTGGCTCTGTCACCATTAACGGTGCTGCAGTCACCACCGCATACGGTTATGCCTCAAATGCGACTCAACTAGCTTTGGTAATGGATCTCAGCCCTGCCGCCGACTTTACCGTCGCTGCAGCCGACATCCGTCACGCTGGCGCCATCACACCAGCCAGTTGCCTCGTTACCTATACCGCGGCAACCAGTGGTACCGTACCGCCTGTCTACGCCCTGACCGACACTGGGTGCTAACAGATGGCTTCGCAGGGAAGCGTTTACAGCTAAATCCCCAGGGACTGAATGACCGGCCTCGGAGGCCGGTCTGATTTTGTCACTTTCCGGGTGTAACGTATGTCTACACTGCGCCAACTACTCAAGTTTTCACCCCTTGTTATTATTGGCATTCTGCCGTTTTCTGTAGCAGCAGCCCCGATTCCTGCGCAGTATCCAGTCTATTCTCTTAATACCAAAGACGGCGTCAAGATCGGAAAGGCCGGTGGCGTTGTGGTCAATGGTGTTGCACAACCCAAACCTGGATCATTAATAAACTACATCGATATTGGCGGTGTGCAGGGGGCTGTCTCACCGCTGCCTGAACTGCCCTGTATCCCTACCGTGGTCTATCCGTCCAACCCCCAGACCAACGGCAATGTCGATGTTACCGGCAGCATGACGCTGAGCAACGATGTGATTGAGTATTACAAGGATATAAAGGTCAAAAAGGGGGCAGGGAACAACCTCACTGTTACGGGTGCGGGCGAGGAGTTTCACGTCAACCAGCTCATCATCGAGGATGATGCTACCGCCACCCTCGGTTCGGGCACCTACTACTTTCACGACCGCCTTGAACTGAAAAAGCGCGCCACGCTTCATCTCAATGCGGGTACCTACTATATCGACGAGCTGAAGATGGATGAAGATGCGCGGATCATCATCGACAGTGGTCCGGTGATTTTTCATATCACCAAGAAACTGCAGATGGACAAGAAGCGCAGTCAGGTGAATGCAGGAGGTGCCCCCAGCGATCTGCAGATGTACTTCCACCCCGGTGCCGAGATTGACCAGAGTTCCGGTGATCAGCTAGTGATGTCGGCACTGGTTTACGGCCCCCAGGCGGGACAGTTTGTGTTGGCGAAAAATTCAGACTTTAGCGGTGCCTTTATCAATGGCTTAGGCAAGATCGAGATCAAGGGCGACCCGAAAAACGGCCAGACCAGTCGCTTTACCTACAGCGGGGCAGACCAGGCAGCCCTCTCGGCGATCCAGACCTGCGTCACCCTCGACCACTACACCATCACCCACGATGGCAGCGGTGTCACCTGCATGGCGGAGACCATCACCATTACCCCGCACGATACCGCCCATCTGCCGCTCGACCTCGACAATGCCAACACCATCACCCTCTCGACCACAATCAACGGCGCTGCGGCAACGGGTGGTGACTGGTATTTGGTCGATCCCGTGGCTAACACCGGGGTGTTGACCAATCTCGGCGCCGGTAGCGCCACCTACCAGTTCAACGGTGATGGCAGCCTCGGTGTTGCGCTCGCCTTCAGCTACCCGCAATTGACCGCCGCACCGGCCCCCGACACCCTCAACTTCAATGTGAGCGACGGCACCTTTACCGAGCTGAGCGGACTTGCCCTGGATGGTACCGACCCGCTACCCGATGCGGATCTAATCTTTACCGAGGCAGGTTTCCAATTCATCGATGGGGCAGGGGGCAACGTAATCGCCTCCCAGGTGGCGGGCAAACCGAGTCACCTCCCCAGCGCCAGCCAGAATCTTTTTCTGCAGGCGATACGCACCGACACGACGACCGGCAGCTGTCTGCCCCTGTTTGCCGATGGGCAGGTCGCCACGGTGGAGCTGGGCAGCAGTTGCCTCGACCCCGCCAGCTGCAGTGCCGGACAGCAGGTGACGCTCTATCACAACGCCACGGCCACCGATAGCGGGTTGCCTGCCACCACGCCACTGGCCAACCCGCAGAACCCTGTTGGCGGCCTCGCCTACAACCCGGTTCCACTGCGCTTTGGCGCCAACGGCATGGCCCCCATCGCCGTGATGGCGCCCGATGCGGGTCTGCAGCAACTGCACGCCCGTTATCCCCTCAGCCACCCGGACGCTACTCCCACCGGGCTCTACATGATGGGCAGCAGCAACGGTTTTGTGGTGCGTCCGTTTGGCTTTGATATCGACTTTGCCGACGACCGGGCGCTCAACGGAATCACAGGGGCAAGTTACGCCGCCGATGCCACCGGCTCACCCTTTATTGCGGCGGGTACCCCGCTTGCTACCACGCTCACGGCGGTCGCCTGGCAAACCGCCGATGACCTGGATGGTAACGGTATTCCCGACGCAGGGGCCGCACTGGGCGACAACCCGGTAACCCCCAATTACGGTAATGAGTCTCTGGCCACCCCCGTGGCAGTTAATCACACACTTGTCGCCCCGGCGGGTGGTAGTGCAGGGACGCTGACGCTCAATCCCGTAGCGATCAGCAACAACAGCTTTACCGCGGGGGTCGCCAACCTCTCGCTGCAATGGAGTGAGGTCGGGATCATCGACATCACGGCGCAACAAAATGGCTATCTTGGTGCCGTCGCCCCCTTTGGCTCCGTCGCCGGGCTCGTGAGTAACGTCGGTCGTTTCTTCCCCGCCAGCTTCGCCACTGCGGTCAATAATCCCGGTTCGTATGCCGATATGTGCACCCTGGGAAGTCAGCCCTTTAACTACCTCGGACAACCCTTTGGCTACGACCCACTCAACCTGCCGAGATTCACCCTCACCGCCCTCAACGGCGAGGCCGTCCCGCTGGTAACCACTAACTACACTGCTCTGTTCAACAAACTGACCGTCGATGAGGTCACCCTGCAGTACCCCACCGTAGATAGCACGGCGTTCGACGAGACGGCGGCACCACTGGGTATTAGCGCCACCACCGCACCTGCCGGGGCCAACCATACTCTGGCCGATAACGGTAATGGCACCCTCACCCTCACCCTGGGGGCCGTGGCCAGCGACAGCTTCAGTTACCAGCGCGCCTCCGCTAAGGTCGGCCCTTTCACTGCCGACCTCCCGATCGCCGTTGCGGCCATTAGTGAAACAACTGACGGGGTAACGGCCAGTGGTGTTCCGCTAGCACTCACTCCGCTTGGCAATCACCAGCGCTTTGGCCGTGCGGTTGTGATCGATACCTATGGCCGCGAATCGGATGCCCTGCCGCTCCCCTTCTGGACCCACTACTTTGATGGCGGCGCCTTTATCGTCAACGGCGACGACCTCTGCAGCAGCTACCCGGCCACCGCCCTTAACTGTAGCGACCCTGACGCCACAGACGCTCTGGCCTGCGCCGCTACCAGTGTCAATGGTACTCCGCTCTCCGGCAGCAACTTCCAGCTCTCCGCCCCCAATACGGCCGGTACACTACGCTACTCACTGGCTGTGGATAGTTGGCTGCAATACGACTGGGGCAGTGGCAGCTACACCGATACACCCGCTGCCAACGCCACCTGGGGGCTGTTCCGTGGTGATGATCGCTTTATCTTCTGGCGTGAAGTTGAATGAGCCGTCAGCACGGTTTTACCCTCATCGAACTGGTGATGACACTGGTGCTTATCGGCATACTGGTGGCAACGGTAGCCCCACGTTTTAACGCCTCGGTATTTGACCTGGAGGTGGCACGCAGTGACCTCATTACCGCCATCCGTTTTGCCCAGCAACACTCGATGAGCAATACCGGTGCCGACCCCGACGCAGATGGCTCACCCGACTACTACACCGTTACCCTCACCAGCGGAGGTTTTAGCGTCACCCTTACGGATGCCAACAGCAGCAACACAGTGGTCAACCCCGCCACTGGTTCCGCCCCCTTCACCAGCAACTGGGAGAGCAACATCACCCTCAGCCCGGCCGCCACCATCCGTTTTAATGGCCGTGGTGAACCACTCTGCATCCCGGCCTGTAGCAGCGCCAACCTCCCCATCTCCCTGAGTGACGGCACGCAGACCCTTGCCGTGACACTCGAACGCATTACCGGGTACCTGCGATGAACAGGCAGCACGGCGTTTCACTCATCGAGTTGATCCTCTTTATCGTGATCATCGGCATCTCGCTGGTCTTTATCGCCTCACAGTTTGCCAACAGCAGCCGTGCTATTCCCGAGCCACACAAACGCAGCCGTGCGCTCGCCCTGGCACAGGGGTTGATGGATGAGATCCTGCCGAAAAAATGGGACGAGAATACCCCGGTGGGTGGTGGCTGTGTCGCAACGGCCAGTGGGCTCTGCCCAACCGGCCCGGTAGCCGCGGGCATCGCAATCGAGGAGGGGAGCCGTGCCGCCTATGATGATATCGATGACTACAACGCGATTAGCAACCAGTCCCCGCCACAGGATGCCGCGGGAACCAGCCTCACCCAGTTTCAGGGTTACAGCGTTACCGTAACGGTGGCTCAGCCGGGGGCCGACTGGAATGGCATCCCTGCCGCCGACCTGCGCCTAGTCACCGTTACCGTCACCTACGCCTCTGAGTCGTTCAGCGTTCAGGCCTACCGGAGCAACTTCTGATGAGAGCGTCCAGAGCCAGAGGCTTCACCCTGATCGAGATGATCATGACACTGGTGGTGCTGGCCATCCTCGGTACCGTGCTCGCCCCGGTGATCGGCAATGCGATACAGAGCCTCAGTGAGAACCGCGCCCGCACCGACCTTATCTCTACCGGGAGGCTGGCACTGGAGCGGCTGGCGCGCGAACTGCGCGAGGCGGTACCTAACAGCATCACCATTCTTGCGGCCGGTGGGGGTATCGAGTTTCTTCACAGCCGCAGCGGTGGCCGCTATATTGCCCTGGAGGATCAACTACCGGGTGGTGCCTTCTCCCTCAGCGCGCGCCGCTTTGCCAAAAACCATCTCAGCAGTGAACTCTATAGCGCCCTGCCACCACTCGCCCTGAGTGGTGGTGAGCTGCTCGTGCTGGGCAATGGTACCCCGCTCGAGTTGCGTAGCGGCGTAAGCTCGGTCAGCCTCAACTCAGTAATCGCAACCGCCCTGGTATCTGATGGCACCACCGAAGGTTCGGTGCTGCAGTTTGCCCCGCACCTCTTCCCCAACGACTCCCCCGGCAAACACTATTTTGTCACCGATGGAGGTCACGATGTGGGGCTCAGCGGCTCTACTCTCTACTGGCACCGCTACAACGGCCTGAGTGACTACAACGGCGCTGCCGACTGGAACAGCGGCTCGGCGATCCTGCTGGAGGGGGTAAACAGCATTCTATTCGACTATGCGCCAGGGGTTGGGCACTCTGCGGGTATTGTTCGAATCCAGCTACAGATATCCCACCCGCAGCGAACCGATGAGACCATCACCCTCTACCACGAGGTACACCTGAGGAATCGCACATGAACCGTCACGCGGAACGTGGTAGTGCGCTTATTATGGCGATCTTTCTTATCACCGTACTGGCACTGCTCGCTGGCTGGTCGGCAAGGATGACGCTCTTTGCTCAGGATGAGACGATAAATGAGTGGCACTCATTGCAGGCACTCTATGCCGCCGAGAGTGGCGTGCAGTGGGCGGCGCAGCAACTGGCGACGGGAAGTGGCAGTGGTGTCACCACACAGTCGAGCGCCAACGCCAGCAACACCGTATGGTTCACCACCCGGGTAAGTAGTTCTACTTATGCCGGCAGAACGCTATATGTGATCCGTAGCACCGGGATGGCGGGTGCCAGCGCCGCTGCACCTCGTGTTATGCGCACCATAGAGGCGCAGTTTGCACCGTAAACACAGCTCATTGCATCCATTTAATTTGCACCAATCGCTGACTCCTCATCCTCCATCTCCAGCTCTTTAATTTTGCGTGTAATGGTGTTGCGTCCCCACCCCAGCAGCCTCGCCGCATCCTGGCGGTGTCCACCACTCTTCTTCAGTGCCACCTCTATCATAAGCCGCTCAAATCTCGGTACCGCCTCGTCAAGAATGGCATTGGCACCGCTATTGAGTCTCTGCTCGGCCCAGTATCGCAATGGGGTTACCCAGTCACTGCTGTCATCGCCACCACCCGTTGTCTCTTTCAGCTCCGGTGGCAGATCCTCAAGATGCACCTCCTGAGCCGGTGACATCACGGTGAGCCAGCGACAGGTGTTCTCCAGCTGACGCACGTTGCCGGGCCAGTCGAGTGAACAGAGAAAGGCCTCTGTCGATCTGTCGAGCCACTTGCTCTCAACGCCGAGCTCTTTTGCTGCATTACGCAGGAAGTGGCGCATCAACAGGGGGATATCCTCACGACGCTCACGCAGTGAGGGGATATGGATACGAATTACATTAAGGCGGTGGAACAGGTCTTCACGAAACAGACCATCACGCACCCGTTGCTCCAGATTCTGGTGGGTGGCGGCGATCACCCGCACATCAACTTTCACCGGGGCGCGACCACCGACGCGATAGAACTCCCCATCGGCCAGTACCCGCAGCAATCTTGTCTGCAGTTCGGCGGGCATATCGCCGATCTCATCAAGGAACAGGGTGCCGCCATTGGCCTGTTCAAAGCGGCCCTCGCGCGACGTTTGTGCACCGGTAAAGGCGCCACGTTCGTGGCCAAAGAGTTCTGACTCCAGCAGGTCACGTGGAATTGCTGCGGTGTTCAGGGCGATAAACGGCCTACCTGCTCGCGGACTATGGCGATGCAGCGCATGGGCCACCAGCTCCTTTCCTGTGCCGGACTCACCGTTAATCAACACCGTAATGTTGGAGGAGGAGAGACGCCCGATGGCACGAAACACCTCCTGCATTGAGGGGGCCTCACCGATAATCTCGGTATCTCCCTCTGCACCCTCTGCCTCCTTCTCTGATGCGACCTGCTCTTCGCGATGGGTAATGGCACGACGCACCAGATCCACCGCATCGTCCACATCAAAGGGTTTTGGCAGATATTCGAATGCCCCTCCCTGGTATGCCGATACAGCGCTATCCAAATCAGAGTGTGCCGTCATGATGATCACCGGGATCTCCGGGTGGTCGCGACCCATCTGCTCGAGCAATTCCAGCCCACTGGTACCTGGCATCCGAATATCGGAGACCAGCACCATCGGCTTTGCACGCTGCAGCTGTTTGAGTGCCTCATCCCCGCTCTCAAAACTCTGTACCACCATCCCCGCCTGCTTGAGTGCCTTCTCCAGCACCCAGCGGATTGAACGGTCATCGTCTATTACCCAGATTGCGTTGCTCTCACCCATCTCTAGCACTCCTCTGTGCTCTTAGCTCATGCCACCACTGGTAGCAGTACCGTAAATACCGTCTTCCCCGGCTGGCTCTCCCACTCAATCAGTCCGCCATTGAGGTTGACCATCGACTGTGCGATCGGTAATCCAAGCCCGGTTCCTTCCGCTCTGCCGGTGATCATTGGCAGAAAAAGACTCTCCCGCATCTCTTCTGAGATCCCAGGTCCGTTGTCGATCACATCAACCCGCACCACCAGTTTGTGTTGTACGGTACCGATGGTGTAACGACGCATGCTGCGTGTTCGCAGGGTGATCTCCCCCTCTTCACCCACCGCCTGCGCAGCATTACGCACCAGATTCATTAGCGCCTGAATCAGCTGCCCCATATCGGCATGGATCTCCGGGATACTGGGGTCGTAGTCACGTTTGATACGGATCTTTTCGCTCAGCTCTGCAGCAACCACCTGGCGTACCCGCTCTAGCGGCTCGTGGATACTGAGCACCTGCTGGCGGGGGAGGGTATTGGGTCCAAGCATCTGGTTCATCAATGACTGCAAACGATCAGCTTCACTAATAATTATGTTGGTGTACTCCTTGAGCTCTTCGTTGTGGAGCTCCCGCTCCAGCAGCTGTGCTGCACCCCGCAGGCCACCCAGTGGATTTTTAATCTCGTGAGCCAGACCACGAACCAGTGCACGCGTCGCATTACCCTGTGCCAGCAATCCCTCTTCACGACTAATCCGCAGGTGACGATCCTGCTGTTTCATCTCTACCAGCAATCCCGCCCCACCCCCATCCTCCTGTAGCGGCAGTGCGGTAAGGTCAACCGTTACCCGGTGGTCAAAGCCCAGGTTGAGCACCAACTCTCGTTCGGTAAAGGGGCTATTGGTCTCTATGACCTGTGCCAGCGCCTCTACCAGCTCATCATCAAAGATCAGCTCCTGAATCGGCAGGCCGACAAAGCGCTGAGCGCTGGCGGCAAAGAGGATCTCACCGGCCGGGTTGATATAACGCAGCCGCAACCCCTCATCCAGCACCATCACCGCGGTGTGGAGATTCTCGATTATTCTCTCCATTGCCACAGTCGACCTGTTATCTGAACTCTTCATGTCGATCTCACTGCAATAACCAAACCAATTTGCCCCGCTGCACAGACGCAACCGATGGCCAATTTAAGCGATTGATTTAACTCGATATATTTTGATGCTTCAAAACACCCACTACCCAATGAAGGAGAAGTGGATCATTACTGTGCGAATTTACTCAAGACATGCACCATTATAGTGCACAAAGGGGCGGGGGACACTGCTACTGGCTACTCTCCAGGGGGTCGGACTCTCTCCCTTGTTGATGTTGAATTGAGCGCTGCATGACAGTAAATGTAACGGATGGCGAGCTGGCTACCCTGCTGCCACCTTCTGCCACGATGTGAGCCGCCACGGTATGGGTGCCACGGAAAACAGGCCCGACATTAAAACTGCTTCCAGCCCCCTCAGCGACCTTACGTCCATCCAGTTCGATCACCACACGCTCTCCCTTCTGCAGTGAAGGGGATACAGAAACAGATACATCAAACCCCTTACCGTCAAAGCGGATGTTTTGATTCGCCTGGGGTGAGGCAATGGTTACAGAGCGTCTCTCCTCGGCCTCTCTCTGCTTCGCCTTCCCATCCCGGCTACCCGCAGATCTACCCGAGGTGGCAGGCATCTTAATTGTGGGTACCTGTTCCAGCTTGATCTCCTCACCACCCTTTATCGGCGCATCACTAAACTCCACCGTGCCATCGGGGTGAATATAGCGATAGCCCGTCTCTGCAGCGAGCGGGTGACAGATTAGTAGGAGTAGTAAAATGTACAGACGCATGCCACAAGGATAGCCAACACCATGTGCTCCCACAAATAAAAAAGCCCCCGACTGGCGGGGGCTTTTCTGATCGGATGGACAAAAGCCGCCTAGCAGCTGTAGTACATGTCGAACTCGATCGGATGGGTAGTCATGCGGATGCGGGTAACATCCTCCATCTTCAGCTTGATGTAGGCGTCGATGGTGTCGTTGGTGAATACACCGCCCTGGGTCAGGAACTCACGGTCGGCATCCAGCGCATCCAGGGCCATGTCCAGGCTGTGGCAGACGGTGGGGATCGACTTCGCCTCTTCGGCAGGCAGGTCGTAGAGGTCCTTGTCCATCGCATCGCCGGGGTGGATCTTGTTCTGGATACCGTCGAGGCCCGCCATCAGGTAGGCGGCGAACATCAGGTATGGGTTGGCGATGGGGTCACCGAAACGCACCTCGATGCGACGTGCCTTAGGGTTGGTCACATAGGGGATACGGATAGAGGCGGAGCGGTTGCGGGCTGAGTAAGCCAGCATTACCGGGGCCTCGAAGCCGGGTACCAAGCGCTTGTAGCTGTTGGTGCCGGGGTTGGCAAAGGCGTTCAGCGCACGGGCGTGCTTGATGATACCGCCGATGTAGTAGAGCGCCATCTCGGAGAGACCGCCGTACTCGTTACCGGAGAAGAGGTTCACGCCATCCTTGGAGATGGACATGTGGACGTGCATACCGGAGCCGTTGTCACCGACCATCGGCTTGGGCATGAAGGTCGCGGACTTGCCGTAGCTGTGGGCAACGTTGTGCACGCAGTACTTGAGGATCTGCACCTCATCGGCCTTCTTGGTCAGGGTGTTGGCGCCAACGCCGATCTCACACTGGCCAGCGGTGGCCACCTCGTGGTGGTGCACCTCGACCTCGAGACCCATCTCCTCCATCGCCAGACACATGGCGGCGCGGATGTCGTGCAGGGAGTCGACCGGGGGGACGGGGAAGTAGCCGCCCTTGATGCCTGGACGGTGACCCATGTTGCCGTCGGCGTAGGCCTTCTCGGTGTTCCAGGCCGCCTCTTCGGAGTCGATCTTGACGAAGCAGCCGGACATGTCGGCACCCCAGCGGATGTCGTCGAAGATGAAGAACTCGGGCTCGGGGCCGAACAGGGCGCTGTCGCCGATACCGGTGGACTTCAGATACTCCTCGGCACGGCGGGCGATGGAGCGGGGGTCACGCTCGTAGCCCTGCATGTCGGTGGGCTCGACGATGTCGCAGGTGATGTTGATCATCGGCTCATCGGCGAAGGGGTCGAGCACCGCGGTGGTGGCATCGGGCATCAGGATCATGTCCGACTCATTGATCCCCTTCCAGCCTTCGATAGATGAGCCGTCAAACATCTTGCCCTCTTCAAAGGTACCCTCATTGATCTGGGTGATCGGCATGGTAACGTGCTGCTCCTTGCCGTGGGTATCGGTAAAGCGGAAATCGACGAATTTGGCGCCAGTATCCTTTATAAGCTTCATTACATTTGCTGCAGACATCGGTGGCCTCCCAATGATGTGTCTATATTGAAGTATACCTGTTCGGGTTATCTAAATTTACGATTCGCGATAAATTAGCATGAAACATGCCATAAGAATAATTCATTGAATTTCAACACAATAATTCAAAATGGCCGGCTTTCACACAAACATAACGCACAATAATGGTGCAACATGCGCTGTATTGCACTATTATTGTGCGCTGTTGAAAAAGATCTCGATCTTCCGAATCTCTTCCATCTTCTCTGCAACACCAGTCAAGCGGTCAATCTCGCGCCGCTCCTCATCACTGGAGGGCATCGCCTCAGCCGGCAAACAGAGCTCAACCTCGATCTTACCGTCCAGATAGTGAAGGGTGAGTCGGCAGATACTACTCGCAATCTTAAGCCCCTGCCACTGTTCGTGCAGCCACCCCTCAACACTGGCGCGGTTTGGCAGGTGGAGGCTGGGTGCCATCTGTTCATCGTCCTCCGGGTCGATGTGCACCATCACATCAGCCACCTCATCGACCTCTCTGATCAGGCGCCGTCGCACCTTCTCGCCAATGTAGTGTCCCTCCGATACGCTAAGTTTCGGATCGACCAGAACATGTACATCGACCAGCGCCTCACCACCCATTCTCCGGGTACGCAGCAGGTGCAGCTCCCGCACCCCGCCGACACTGAGGATCTCCTTTTTGATCACCTCTACCCGCTCCGGGTCCAGTGCCGTATCGACCAGCTCATGCAGGCTCTGCCACACCAGATCCCAGCCGATCTTCGCCACCATCACCCCGACGAGTACCGCCGCGATGGCGTCAAGATACTCCAGCCCCGCCATGGTGCCACCCACACCGATCACCACCACAACAGAGGAGATGGCATCGGTTCGGCTATGCCAGGCATTGGCCTTGAGCATGTTCGAGTTGAGTTTGCGCGCAACACGCATGGTGTAGTGGAAGATCCACTCCTTGGAGAACACAGAGAAAACAGCAATCGCCAGGGCCCAGAGCCCCGGCTGCAATAGCCCCTCTGGGTGAAACAGGCGATCGACGGCATCCCAGGCGATCCCTGCCGCGACCAGAATTAGTGCCGAGCCAAGAGCGACTGTCGCTACGGTCTCAAAACGACCATGGCCATAGGGGTGATCCTCGTCAGCCTCCTTGCTGCCGTGCTTGGCGGCGAATAGCACCATAAAGTCGGTGGCGAGGTCCGACAGCGAGTGGACCCCATCGGCGATCAATGCCTGAGAGTTTGCCATCCAGCCAAAGAGGATCTTGAGCACACCAAGCGTCAGGTCGAGGGCTGAACCAATCAGAGTCACCCTGCGGATCTCGCCGTAACGGCTATCACCCCTCTCTGGCAGGTCGTGGTGATGATGGTGGTGGTGATGTCCGCCCATAGATTTTTCCTCTTCTACGCCTCACCCACCTCAATTAGCAGGGTAATTTCTCCACTCGCTTCCCGCGTCTCCAGCACCCTATGGCCGTTGATGCGGCACCAGGCGGGGATATCGTTCACCACCCCCGGGTCGGTGCAGACCACCTCCAGGGTATCGCCGGGGGCAAGCTCCTCCACCCGGTTCTGTGTGCGGATCACCGGCATCGGGCAGAGCAGTCGGCGGGCGTCCAATTCATATTTCATCAATTTATATCATCCACTTATCTTTGAGCTCGGTCGGCCCCAATGGCTCCACCTCGACACTGTATGGCTCCTCACCCGGTTTGTGGATCTCCACCGTCACCCTCTCCGCCATCTTGCCCTTGCTATAGCGGGCGGCGATGCGAGCGGCGAGCAGCAGGTCGCTCTCCGCTGGTTCTCCATCTACCAACACCATCGGCCCCGGATGGGAGGTAGTGTACATGTGGATGAACTGCTTCTTATAGCCCATCAGGAAGTTGTTCTCCCCCTCCTCACGGCTGACGATTAACTTAAAATGGGGGGCAGGACGGATGTGGCGTCCCACCTTGAGCAGCATAATGTCATCCATCTCATATTCGCGGTTGCCGCGCCCCTGCCACAGGTCCACCAGCTTGCGCGAGTAGGCCTCGTCGGTGAGGAAGCAACAGCCGCCGGCGGGGGAGGCGTACTCCTCAAAACCAAACTCTGCTGCCAGCGCCATCTGCGGTTTGCGGTTACGGCCGGAGAAGCCATAGAGACTGTCACGACTCACCCACCCCTCACGCTCGGGCAGGGTAGGAGAAAGGTTCTTCGCGCAGAGCGGGCGCAGCAGGCGCTCCTGCGCCCCCGACTCACGCGCTACTACCGGCATCGTATCCTTGCGTTGTGACATCGGCCGCTGCCCAATCACCTCACCAGTGATGATGAAGTCGAATCCCTTCTTCTCCGCCCACTCCAGTGCCTTCTGCACCATGAAGATCTTGCAGTCGAGGCAGGGATTCATGTTGGCGCCATAACCGTGCTTGGGGTTGAGCAGCACATCCTTGTACTCCTCGACGATGTCGATGATGTGTAGCTTGATCCCCAACTGCTCCGCCGACCAGAGGGCGTTATTACGCTTAGGCTTCGCCTTGTCCTTCTTGCGAATGGCGTGGGTGTGTCCCTCCACACAGAAACCGGTGAAGAAGTTAATGCCCTCGACATGGATGCCCTGTTCAAGCATCACCTTGGCGGCGAGGAGGGAATCGAGGCCGCCGGAGATAAGGGCGACCGCCTTGCGTTGCTGGGTCATGAATAAGCGGGATCTAGTCGTATACAGGGGGAGCCATTGTAGCTGATCGTGTGGGTAATGGCAGGTTTTGCCATCTCTATCCGCTATACCATTCGTAATATCACCATGTAATACATAGTGTGACACAGTGCGAACGGGGCTGACTTTTGCTCTAGCGTAGACGTAGGGTCAGGTTTTATGGATGAGTAGTGTTGTTGTCGTGGGGAAGGTGTTGGGAAAGGGCTTTGAGCCCTTAAATCTTGAGCCAATTCTGCCTAATACATCTGCACATAGAATCCGTATAGTCCGGCTTTGATGGCCCGAGCAGGCTAATAAACCCACCTCGGGCGGAGATCACAGATGGAGTATTCGCGCAGCTCACCGCACTACCAACATGGCAAAAGTTAGTTTATAGTCAGATAAAACAACGAGTTGAGAAGGATGCTCATTACGATGATTAGCAAGACCCACCACGACACTCGCGCAAAACAACCACACAGCAGGATTCTATGTTTATTGTAATAGACAGATTCTGTCTAGTTCCAAAAATACCGATTCTGTCTAAATCACGTTAGGCATAAAAAATGAAACTATATAGTTACGTCATAACTCATGATTATGGTTTCGCCCCAAATCCTTTTGGAGGTTTTCTAACGCTTGCTACATGTATGCCGCAAATCCGAAGAAGTGCACAAATCGGAGATTGGTTGATGGGTACAGGATCAACGGACGGGGTTGGTGTAGATAGGCTTATATTTTTAGCAAAAATTACTGGAAAACCTTCTTTAGCAGACTATTCAATATTGGATAAATATAGAATAAAGATTCCAAATTCATGTGAAGAAAAATGGGCAAAACGAGGCGACAATATCTATTTTCAAAATGCCGATGGAGAATGGAATCAAAGAAGTAATCCTTTTCATGGTGAAGAAGAAATGGCGCATGATCTTAGCGGTTTAAATGTGCTGGTTTGTGATGAGTTTTGGTATTTTGGAGCTAGCGCCCCAATTATCCCTGTAGAGCACAGGCATCTAATTAAAAAAGGGCCAAACTGCAAGGCAAATGAAAACAAAGATGTAACGTCTTTCTTACATTGGGTCAGCACAAGAAAGAGAGGTATAAATGGTAATCCATCCAGCATCAATGCATAACAAGTCGCTCGTTCGGATACATACTACGCTGCGCTTCGTATGCACCGCACAGCTTCGACGTTAGCTGCAAAAGAAGGATAAATAATGACTCAGCAGCATTTCGGAAATGCTCAAGAATTAATTGACGCTTTTGGTATAAGTAATAACGAGAAATATTCTCGAATAACTCCGCTAAACGATCGCAAGATCGGTTTTAGTATACAAAGAGAATATCCAAAAGATATTTTATACTCCCCGTTAGTCAATGGTAATGGTCAAGATGACACTGTTGTACTTATACATGTTGTATATGCACATCCTGAAGAAATAAAAACGGAATTCGACTCTCACAAAGTACCGCTAATTATAAGAGCAGTGACACATAGTCGTTATAGAGTCGATCATTTTGACTACGATTTTAGTGATCCAAATTCTCCAACAAAAGAATCAATTGAAAAAACAAAGGCAACACCAATGCCAGTTGCATTGAATTTTGATAATGAATTCTTCTTTGATCACCACTCAAACACATTTCTAGATCATACGCATGAACCTCTTAGTGGTGAGCAAATATTGGAAATAGTATATAAAGCGCATTGTGATACTGCGCATCGCAAGAGAGGGCGTATTATTCGCACCAAATTAAAGTATCAGAGCTTTGCATCGGCATTCTTTGGAGTCATCATTAACATCTTAATATCTATTTTAACTAAGTTATTTGGTAGGACGCTGGATGATAATGAAACATCATCAGGATATTACAGGGGCTATCAAAGAAAGAACCTTAAGAAATTAAGTACTGAAAGCCTAGATGTCTTTGGATACAAAACAGCACGTAGTGTCATAATATTGTTTTGCTTAATTTCTGCCGTTGCTTTTTTCATAAAATATAAGTTCGGTATTCAGACTCCATATCTAAGTAAAGTATTTTCAGATAGTTTTTTAGCACTTACGCACTCGCTTATACTGCTATGGTTTTTGGATGTTGTTATGCCATTGATAATATTTCATATTATTAATATTTTAATAAAAACAAGAACAAATATCTCATTTAAAAAGTTTAAAGTATGAAAGCAGCTAACATTACGCTCCAGTTGATTACCAAAAGCGACGCACCTAGCGTCGCTATGCTTTTGCTGTCAACTGAGCTAAGTCGTTAGGTGAATGAATGATGTTTTCTAAATTATTTAATGTTTTTACCAACAGAAAGGAACCACATAAAAGAAGCATTGATTCGTTATTTGAGGCTGCTAAAAAAGGTGACCCTGAATCACAGTATTTGCTTTCATTAAAATACTTGTATGGTGATGAAATAGAAAAAGATGAAGGCGCATTTGAAAGGTGGGCTTTATCTGCATATGAACAAGGTTGCGCTGATGCTCTATACAAATTAGCGCATTACCATAGAAACTCTGAAGGCAGTATGAGAGCTGATTTAAAAGGCGAAAAAACTATACCTCACATAGAGTTGGCATATAAAGAATTCGAAATTTTAGCAAAATCTGGGTTACTTGAGGCTCAGGAAATACTTGGTGATATGTATAGGGTCGGTGAAGGTTTTGGAATAGAAGAGGATAAAGAGAAGTCATTAAAATGGTATGAGGTTGCGGTTAGTAATGGGTCTGAGCGTGCACGAGAAATCGTCAAGTATATGAAAGAAAATGAACTTTAATAATATCAAAAATCCATGGGCTCAGCTCTAGCTCTTAACCCACTAGTCTGCTGGTGTTAGTGTGTGTAAGGCTAAACTCCAGACTTGGTCCTATTCACACACCCACCTTCCTTTCAGCCAGCAGTGCCAAACCTCCTTGTGAATATGTACCCTACGTACTACGGTATAACCTCACAAATGTGCTTTGTCCTCTCTTCTTTTTTATAGTCGGTAGCAACGGTAACAGGCATACCTTGTGCCATGCCCTCTACTATTTTCCCACATTTGGAGAGCTCTTCTAAGACAGGTTTTTTTGACATCTCTATGCTGTATGAGAGTGCCAACTTCTCTGCCTCGTCGCGTTTGCCATCTGTGCAGAGTTTGCGTGCATTATCTTCAAACTTCTTCTGCTCGCGCTCCATCTCTTTGAGTTGTTTTTTATCTATCTTCTCTATGCATGTCTGGAACTTTGACATTTGTTCCATCATTTTTTGCATATCAGCTTGATTCATCCCTTGAGGGGCAGCCGCGTGTGATAGTGCTGATACGAGAAAGAGTGTTACAAAAATAAGCGGGCGCATCGTCATCTCCTTATTGTGAGCTTTCAGGCAAATTTTCCGTCCGACAATACCAGAGTAGGTGTCTCTACACAAAAGGGAACGTCATCCCCCACCCGCTCTACATTGGGCATCTTTACGCTCGCAATTTGTACCCTTACCTGTTTTCCCCACCCCGCCCACGCTATAATCCCCGACTTTCGCACTATATATAGAGAAGGGTTACACCTTGAGCGCCACACATACACCCGATGTCTCCACCTTTCAGGGACTCATCTTCGCCCTACAGCACTACTGGGCCGAACAGGGCTGCGTAATCCTGCAGCCGCTCGACATGGAGGTGGGTGCTGGCACCTTCCACCCCGCGACCTTCCTGCGCGCCATCGGCCCGGAGCCCTGGAGCACCGCCTATGTGCAGCCCTCGCGCCGTCCCACTGACGGGCGCTATGGTGAGAACCCCAACCGCCTGCAGCACTACTACCAGTTCCAGGTGATCATCAAACCCTCACCGCTCAATATCCAGGAGCTCTACCTCGGCTCGCTGAAGATGCTCGGCATCGACCCGCTTGAGCACGACATCCGCTTCGTCGAGGATAACTGGGAGTCGCCCACCCTTGGTGCCTGGGGCCTCGGCTGGGAGGTGTGGCTCAACGGCATGGAGGTGACCCAGTTCACCTACTTCCAGCAGGTGGGGGGGATCGACTGCCGCCCGGTCACCGGCGAGATCACCTACGGCCTGGAGCGCATCGCCATGTACCTGCAGGGTGTGGAGAGTGTCTTCGACCTGGTGTGGACCAACGGCCCCAACGGCCCGGTCACCTATGGCGATGTCTTTCACCAGAACGAGGTGGAGCAGTCCACCTACAACTTTGAGCACGCCGATGTGGACTATCTCTTCGGCCTGTTCGACCAGTGCGAGAAGGAATCAGGTAAGCTCATCGAGGCGGGGCTGCCGCTGCCCGCCTACGAGCAGGTACTGAAGGGTTCCCACACCTTCAACCTGCTCGACGCACGCAAGGCGATCTCCGTCACCGAGCGCCAGCGCTACATCCTGCGGGTGCGTACCCTGGCCCGCGCCGTAGCCCAGGCCTACTACGAGGCGCGTGAAAAACTCGGCTTCCCGATGCTGAAGAAGGGGGGCAACTAAGATGATCAAGCAGGACCTCCTGATCGAGATCGGCACTGAGGAGCTTCCGCCGACCGCGCTGAAAAAACTCTCCGACGCCTTCACCCGCGGCATCGTCGATGGGCTGGAGAAGGCCGAGCTCGCCTTTGGCGAGGTGAAGCCCTACGCCACACCGCGCCGCCTGGCGGTGCTCATTCACAACCTCGACACCCAGCAGTCCGACCGCGAGGTGGAGCGCCGTGGCCCAGCCGTTAATGCCGCCTTCGACGATGATGGCAACCCCACCAGGGCGACCGAGGGCTTCGCCCGCTCCTGTGGCGTTACCGCCAGTGACCTGGAGAAGCTGGAGACCGACAAAGGGGCGTGGCTGGTCTTCCGCACCACCCAACAGGGTCAGGCCACTGCTGGCCTCATCCCCGCCATCGTGCAGGAGTCACTCAACAAGCTCCCCATCCCCAAGCGGATGCGCTGGGGCGCCCTCGATGCCGAGTTCGTACGCCCGGTCCACTGGGTGGTGCTGCTCTTTGGCGACGATGTGATCGATGCCGAGATCCTGAGTGTGAAGAGTGGTCGTGATACCTACGGCCACCGCTTCCACCACCCGGACCCGATCTTCCTCGGCGAGCCGGCTGCCTATGCGCCGATCCTCGAGACCACCGGTCATGTGATCGCCGACTTTGCCGACCGCCGTGAGGCGATCCATGCCCAGGTGATGGAGGCGGCAGAGAAGAGCGGCGGCAAGGCGGTGATCGACGAGGATCTCCTCGACGAGGTGACCGGGCTGGTGGAGTGGCCGCTGGCGGTGGTCGGCAGCTTTGAGGAGCGCTTCCTTAAGGTACCCGCCGAGTGCCTGATCTCGGCGATGAAGGGTCACCAGAAGTATTTCCACATGGTCGATGAGGCGGGCAGGCTGATGCCCAACTTTATCACCGTGAGCAACATCGAGAGCCGCAAGCCTGAGTTTGTGCGCGAGGGGAACGAGCGGGTGATCCGCCCGCGCCTCACCGATGCCGACTTCTTCTGGAACCAGGACAAGAAGCAGAGGCTGGAGGCCCGGCTGGAGACCCTCAAATCGGTCACCTTCCAGAACAGGCTCGGCTCCGTCTACGACAAGAGCCAGCGCGTCGCCGCCATAGCCGAATACCTTGCCGGCGAGATTGGCGGCGATCCCATCAAGGCCAAGCGCGCTGCGCTGCTCGCCAAGTGTGACCTGATGACCGACATGGTCTTCGAGTTCACCGAGCTGCAGGGGATCATGGGTCGCTACTACGCCACCCACGATGGCGAGGATGCCGAGGTAGCCGCGGCACTCGACGAGCAGTACATGCCGCGCTTCGCCGGTGACGAGCTGCCCGCCGGCAGGGCGGGGCAGGCACTGGCCATCGCCGATAAGCTTGACACCCTGATCGGGATCTTTGGTATCGGCCAGGTGCCAAGCGGCGACAAAGACCCCTTCGCCCTGCGCCGCGCCGCCCTCGGCGCGTTACGCATCATCATCGAGCGGGCGCTCGATATCGACCTCAAGGCGGCACTGGAGCACAGCGCTGAGACCAATATCGGTCTGTTTGACAACCCGCAGGTGATCGGCCAGGTGTTCGACTTCATGATGGGTCGCCTCAAGGCCTACTACGCAGATAGCGGCGTTGCCCCCGACACCTTCGAGGCGGTGCTGGCGCAGCAGCCAACCCGTCCCCTCGACTTCGATGCACGTCTTAGGGCGGTGACTACCTTCCGCCAGTTGCCGGAGGCCGAATCGCTGGCCGCCGCCAACAAGCGGATCGGCAACATCCTGAAGAAGGCGGAGCAGGCGATCCCCGAGGCAGTCGATAACTCCCTCTTTACCGACGCGGCGGAGAGCGCCCTCTACGCAAAGGTTGATGCCATGGCCGCGAAGGTCGCGCCGCTCTTCGCCGAACGCGACTATGAATCTGCACTCAAGGCGCTTGCGGCGCTACGTCCCGAGGTCGACACCTTCTTCGATGAGGTGATGGTGATGGCCGAAGATGCTGCGGTGCGTGGCAACCGCCTTGCCCTGCTGTCAAAACTCAGCGGTCTGTTCCTCGAGGTGGCAGACCTGGGACAACTTCAGGGATAGGGGAGAACAATGACAGAACGTAATCTTGACTCCTATCGCGAGATGCTCGCCGCAGTGCAGGCCTTTCACGACAAGCACGACTTCAAAAACAAGGGCGGTGAGGAGATGACCTACCGCATGGCGCTGATGGCCGAGGAGCTCGGCGAGATCGGCGCCTGCGTTACCAAGGGGAAGGCGAAGGAGAAGCTGGCCGAGGAGGTTGCCGACCTCTTCATCCTCCTTATCGGCACCGCCATCGCCCAGGAATTCGACCTGAATGACGCCTTCTGGGCCAAGATGGACAGGATCATGAAGCGCGAGTCGAAGATGGTGAATGGCCGTATTCGCGTCTCGGAGTTTCGCGACTAGTATGAAACTCATCATCCTCGACCGTGATGGTGTCATCAACCGCGACTCCGACGACTTCATCAAATCGGTAGATGAGTTTGTCACCCTGCCTGGTAGTGTGGAGGCAATCGCCCGTCTCAATCAGGCCGCCTACCGCGTCGCCATCGCCACTAACCAGAGCGGCATCGCCCGCGGCTACTACGATATCGACACCCTCAACGCTATGCATGAGAAACTGCGCGCTGAGCTTGCTCTTCATGGTGGCTCTATCGATATGATCGCCTACTGTCCTCACGGCCCGGACGATGCGTGTGACTGTCGTAAACCCCTGCCCGGCATGTACCATGAGATTGCAAGGCGTTTTGATATTTCACTCAATGGGGTGCCTGTCGTTGGCGACTCCCTGCGTGACCTTCAGGCGGCGCAGGCGGTTGAGGCAATGCCAATTCTGGTCCGCACCGGTAAGGGGAAGCATACTCTCGCCAAGGGGGAGGGGCTGGAGGGGATCTCCGTTTTCGATGACCTCGCCGCTGCCGTTACCGCCCTGCTGGAGGGATAACCATGCTTGCGCTCCGTGCCATTCTCTTCTACCTCGGCCTCTCCATTGCCACTATCCTGGTTGTAGGTCTCAGCCCTCTCGCCTTCCCCTTTGCGCAAAGGCTCCGATCAAAATATATCTCTCTCTGGGCTCACGCTGTGATGTGGTGGCTTAAAGTCACCTGCAACCTCACCATTAAGGTTGAGGGCAGGGAGCATATTCCGGCCGATAGTAACGGTATCATCCTTGCCAAACACCAGAGTGCCTGGGAGACCATCGCCATGCAGACCATCTTTCCGCCACAGACCTGGGTGCTGAAACGTAGTCTGTTACTGATACCCGTCTTTGGCTGGGGCCTTGCCCTGACCCGCCCCATTGCCATCGACCGTACGGCGGGTAAAAAGGCCCTTAAGCAGGTTATCGATCAGGGGATCGCCCGCCTCCAGCAGGGGTTGTGGGTTGTTATCTTCCCTGAGGGGACCCGCACCAGTCCTGGTGAGCAGAGACGCTATGCCATTGGTGGCGCCATGCTGGCGGAGAAGAGCGGCTACCCGGTCGTACCGGTCTGCCACAACGCCGGTGAATTCTGGTCTAAACAGGCCTTTACCAAGAAGCAGGGGGAGATCACCCTTGTTATCGGCGCACCCTTTAGCCCCGCAGGCATGTCTGCAGGCGAGATAAACGAGCGTGTGGAGCAGTGGATCGAATCGACCTATCAGCGTATTACCACCTTATAATATTAATCCATTTTATGCTATCATCGGTGGATATGTAGCTTCTCCGCCCAGGTAGTAACCTCTTCAGCGGCCTCTCGCTGACTCCCTCTACATGGAACATCACTGCGGATCAGCCCCGAACAGACACCGTTCGGCAAGTTTTTGTATTAAATTTAAAGGGTTAATAGATATGCATAACCATCGTACCAGTGTCACCCAGTTCATCATCGAGGAGCAGCGCAAGCTCGCCGGCGCCACCGGGGACTTCACCTCTCTGCTTAACGACGTCTTTACCGCCTGCAAGGTGATCTCCAACCTGGTCAACCACGGAGAGCTGGTTGGTGTACTGGGTGCTGCCGGCTCCGAGAACGTACAGGGTGAGGAGCAGAAGAAGATGGACATCATCACCAACGACATCTTCCTGCAGACCAACGAGTGGGCAGGCCACCTCGCGGCAATGGCCTCAGAGGAGATGGATGACATCTATCAGATCCCGGCCGGTAACCCAAAGGGTAAGTACTTGCTCACGTTCGACCCGCTCGACGGCTCCTCTAATATGGACGTCAACGTCTCTGTGGGGACCATCTTCTCCATCCTGCGTTGCAAGGGTAATTGCGTTAATCCAACCGCAGAGGACTTTCTGCAGCGTGGCACCGAGCAGGTCGCCGCTGGATATGCCATCTACGGACCCTCTACCATGCTGGTGATCACCACCGGTCAGGGCGTCAATGGCTTCACTCTGGATCAGAATATCGGTGAGTTTGTACTCACTCATCCTAATATGACCATTCCGGAAGAGACTCGCGAATTCGCCATCAACGCCTCCAATATGCGCCACTGGGAGGCCCCGGTTAAGCGCTATGTAGATGAGTGTCTGGCCGGTAAAGAGGGCCCGCGTGGCGAGGACTTCAACATGCGCTGGGTCGCCTCAATGGTGGCCGAGGTTCACCGCATTCTTACCCGTGGCGGCGTCTTCATGTACCCGCTTGACGAGAAGATGAAGGCCAAGGGTACCGAGGGCAAGCTGCGCCTGATGTACGAGGCCAATCCGATGAGCTTCATCGTTGAGCAGGCGGGCGGAGCCTCCACCACCGGGCGTATTCGCATCATGGACATTCAGCCCAGCGAGTTGCACCAGCGTGTACCGGTAGTTCTCGGCTCCAAGAATGAGGTAGAGCGCATCACCTCATACCACAACGAGTAAGTACTAACTTACTTGTTATAAAGAAAGGGAGGCGTTGCCTCCCTTTTTTATGTGAATAATATTGATGCCGTTTTGGCAAACACCAGCAGGATCACCAAAATAACAAAGAACATTACCTCTTTACTGTTCATTTATGACCATCCCTGGCCCCTGCTCATCACACGTCCAGGTTCTCCACGTAGAGGGCGTTCTGCTCGATAAATTCCCGACGCGGCTCGACCTGATCACCCATAAGAGTGGTGAAGATCTCATCAGCGGCAATGGCATCCTCAATCGTTACCTGCAGCAGGCGGCGGCTCTCAGGGTTCATGGTGGTCTCCCACAGCTGCTCCGGATTCATCTCACCCAGACCCTTGTAGCGCTGAATGTGCTGACCGCGCTTCGCCTCCTCCAGCAGCCACGCCAGGGCCTGCTTGAAGCTCACTATCTCCTGTTTCCGTTCGCCTCGCTGAATATAGGCGCCTTTACCTATTAACCCCTGAAGCTCCTCCCCCAGCTTGCGAATCGCCTGATATTCGGTCGTTGCAAAGAAATCGGTATGAAAACTGTAGTCATTGGCCACACCGTGTCGCCACTCACTTATCACCACATTTTCAATCATTCCCGTGGCGCTGCGCTGCAGCTGCATGGTAAAGCGCCTCTCTGCACCACACTCCTCGTTCAGTGCAGCAAGCGCCTGGTTAAACCAGGGTTCAATCTCTCCACTCTCGTAAGCCGATGCATCAACTGCCTCAAGGTTGATAAATTTCTCCAGCAACAGGGTGTTGTAGCGACGACCTAAACGGGTTGTTATCCCCATAACCTGCTGGTACTGCCTGGCGAGCTCCTCAAGTGCAACCCCTGAGATGGCCGGGGCAGAATCATCCACATGCAGTTCGGCATTATCGATTGCAATCTGTAACAGGTAACTGTTCAGCTCCTGGTCATCCTTCACATAACGCTCCTGCTTACCCTTCTTCACCTTATAGAGCGGTGGCTGCGCAATATAGATATGGCCACGATCGACCAGCACCGGCATCTGCCGATAGAAGAAGGTGAGAAGGAGAGTACGTATGTGTGAGCCATCCACATCGGCATCGGTCATGATAATGATACGGTGGTAGCGCAGTTTATCGGGATTGAACTCTTCACGACCGATACCGCAACCCAGAGCGGTGATCAGGGTACCGACCTCCTGTGATGAGATCATCTTGTCAAAACGCGCCTTCTCCACATTGAGGATCTTCCCCTTCAGCGGCAGTATTGCCTGGTTCTTGCGGTCACGCCCCTGCTTTGCAGAACCGCCCGCGGAGTCACCCTCCACCAGATAGAGTTCTGAGAGGGCAGGGTCCTTCTCCTGGCAGTCGGCCAGTTTTCCCGGCAACCCAGCCACATCAAGGGCTCCTTTACGGCGCGTCATCTCCCGTGCCTTACGAGCGGCATCTCGAGCCCGAGCGGCGTCTACCACCTTACCAGCGATAATTTTCGCATCGGCTGGTCGTTCCAGCATGAAGTCGTTAAACTTCTCTGCGACCAGCGACTCAACAACACTCTTTACCTCAGACGAGACCAGTTTATCTTTCGTTTGAGAGGAGAACTTAGGGTCTGGAACCTTTACCGAGAGTACCGCGGTAAGCCCCTCACGGGCATCATCACCACTTGGAGTTACTTTCGCCTTTTTCGCCAGCCCCTCACTTTCAATATAGTTATTAATCGTACGAGTAAGTGCTGCCCTGAATCCGGCGAGGTGAGTTCCTCCATCTCGCTGGGGGATGTTGTTGGTAAAACAGAAGATATTCTCCTGATAGGCATCGCTCCACTGCATCGATACCTCAACACCAATATCATCCTTCATCGCAGAGAAGTGGAGGACTGTCTCGTGAAGAGGGGTTTTATTGCGGTTGAGGTGTTCAACAAAGGCGCTGATCCCCCCCTCATATTCGAATAGATCCTCTTTGGCTGTCCGCTCATCGACCAGGTGAATACGCACCCCAGAGTTGAGAAATGAGAGTTCACGCAGACGCTTTGCCAGAATATCGTAGTGATACTCGGTATCAGCAAAGATTTTTTCACTCGGCTTAAAGCGTACCTCTGTACCGGTATGGCTGCTAACTCCAATCTCCTTTAGCGGATATTGAGGTTCACCCAGTGCGTACTCCTGCTGGTACTTCTTGCCATTACGGCCAATAGTCAGTTTCAAGCTTTCGGATAGGGCGTTTACTACCGAGACCCCCACCCCATGCAGACCACCGGATACCTTGTAGGAGTTATCGTCAAATTTACCCCCGGCATGGAGAACCGTCAGGATAACCTCAGCTGCAGATCGCTGCTCCTCCTCATGGAAGTCGACGGGTATACCGCGCCCGTTATCACGTACCGATACAGAACCATCACTGTGTATCACCACATCAATCTGGGTACAGTGTCCCGCTAAAGCTTCATCGATGGCGCTATCTACTACCTCAAAGACCATATGGTGCAGACCCGTGCCGTCATCGGTATCCCCAATGTACATCCCTGGACGCTTGCGAACGGCATCCAACCCCTTTAATACCTTGATACTGGACGAATCGTACTCACTCATAAATCCACTCCGGTTATAACTACGAACATTATAACATCTCTTTCACTTGACCATGTTCCACGTGGAACACTTTACTTTCACTCCACCTCTCCGTCTCTATCAAGGACTGGTCTGGTGTTGATATAAAGATCTGAGAACCGACATCATGAAGTATATTAATAAATAACTCGCGGTGAACTGGATCTAGCTCTGCAGCCAAATCATCAATAAGAAAGACAGGGCGTCGTCCCGTTAAATTAAAGAGATGAAGCGTCTGTGCCAACCTAAGTGCAACAACAACCAGTTTCTGCTGTCCTCTAGAGAGAAGTTCCGAGGCCTTGCCATTGTTACTTCTGATTACAAGATCAGCACGGTGAGGTCCAACCGTTGTGTATTTAAGCTTTAAATCACTCTCTAACGACGTTTCGAGTGCACTGGATAAGCTGTATCCACTCGGCCAGCCCTGTCTATATTGAAAGTTAATCTCTACATCGGGTAGTAGGCGGGTGAGCAGATCATAAGTAAAGAGAGTAATTTCGTCGACAAATCGTCGTCTTAGCGCCGTTATTTCCTCTCCATACTGTGCAAGTTGACTGTTCCAATGGGAAAATTCAGCTCTGTCTTCATTTAACCGTAATAGGGCATTGCGTTGCTTAAGTACACGAAGGTAGTTGGATGAGTGATAATGAAACGTGTGTTCCACGTGGAACAATGACCAATCGATAAAACTGCGCCTCTTTTCAGAACCCTCTATTAACAGTGAAATACTTTCAGGAGAGATTATCTGAAGGGGTAGGAGTTGTGCGAGCTGCGATCGACGACTGAGGTCTACACCATCAAGCCGGGTTGTATGGTTCAGGTCTCTGCATCTACGTAGTCCAATCTTATGTAGTAAATCGTCCTCTGCAATCTCAGTAAATAATGTAAAACAGGGTGAGTCGTAGTGAATTAAAGAGGCAAACTTATTGGTACGGAATGAGCTCCCTGTAGCGAGATAGTGTATAGCTTCAATGAGGCTACTTTTACCTGACCCGTTGCTTCCTAGGATAAGGTTAAGGGAGGGTGAGGGATTAAATGAGGTTGAAGACAGATTTCTAAAATCTGTAACCTCAACCCGATTAAACTGCATAGATGCTTATAGTCTCATCGGCATAACAACATAGCGTGAGCTGTCATCGCCTAGCGCGGTAATGACACAACTGCTATTAGGGTCTAAGAGAGTCAGCTCAACCTCATCAGTGCTAATGGCATTGAGTGCATCGACTAGATACGAAACATTGAAGCCTATTTCAAGCTCGTCATGCTGAAAATTGATGTCAATCTCTTCAACTGCCTCCTCTTGCTCAGGATTATTTACAGTTGCCCTAAGGAGGTTATTAGAAAAATTCATCCTGATACCACGGTATTTTTCGTTAGAGAGGATGGAAGCTCTGAGCAGGCCCTGGCGTAATAGCTCACGATTAGCGGTAACAATCTTCTGGCCACCCTTTGGAATAACGCGATCATAGTCAGGGAAACGGCCATCAATTAATTTTGAGGTGAAAACGATTTCACCAAGATCTATACGTATGAAATTGTTATTGATCTGAACGGTACAGCCGTCATCAGAATCTGAGAGAAGTCTGGTAAGTTCTATGATTCCTTTACGAGGGACAATAATCTGTTTGATATCGCCGTTACTGATGTCACATGCCTTTTCACTCAAAGCAAGACGATGACCATCTGTTGCAACAGCACGTAATGAAGTGGGATTTAACTCTAATAACAGTCCATTCAGGTAATAGCGGACATCCTGATTTGCCATGCAGAAATGAGTCTGGTCAATCAGGTGCTTCAATAGACCTTGAGAGATAGTAAATTCTCTGGCAGCGGTAATCGATTCACTGGATGGAAAATCGGTTGTTGGAAGGGTGGCTAGTGTGAAACGACTCTTTGCTGAACGAATAATAGCCTTGTTATCATCTACTTCTATCTCTAACTGCGAGGCATCAGGAAGGCTCTTACAGATATCCATAAACTTGCGTGCAGGTAGGGTGATTTCACCTCTATCACTTGATGAAAAATCAGTGGTACTTGCCATCAATTCAACTTCGAGATCTGTCCCTGTCAGTGTTACTTTATCACTATCAACTAAAAGAAGAACATTAGAGAGAATTGGCAAGGTTTGACGTTTCTCGACAACACCACTTACCACCTGTAAAGGTTTGAGAAGTGACTCTTTGCTGATATTGATCTTCATACGATCTGTCCTGATTATTAATAAATATATTTTTATATATAGTTTATTGTTGTTATTACAGAGGTTGTTTTCTGTGGATAACCCAATAATCTATATAAATTACAGTGCATTACATGTTTATTAAAAGCCCTAATTAGCAGTAGTATCAACTGTGGATAAGTTGTTAGCCACTGTTAATGAATCTAAGTGAGCATTTTTGTCCACAGGATACACCCATTATGTTGTCAGTATTCTCAACAGGTTTGCATAGTCGTCAGAAATGGCTTGATCTGACTCTTTCAGTTCCGCCACCTTTTTGCAGCCATGTATGATGGTGGTGTGATCCCGACCACCAAAGGCATCTCCAATCTCAGGAAGGCTGTGATTGGTTAGCTCTTTTGACAAGGCCATTGCTACCTGTCGTGGCCTGGCAATGGAGCGATTGCGCCGCTTGGACAACAGGTCAGCTACACGAATCTTGTAGTAGTCCGCCACAGTCTTCTGAATATTGTCTATAGTGACGAGTTTGGCCTGAAGTGCTAGCAGGTCGCGTAACGCCTCTCTGGCAAATTCTAATGTTATTGTACGTCCTGTAAAGTGTGCATTGGCCACTACTCGGCGCAGAGCTCCCTCAAGTTCACGAATATTTGATCTAATATGTTTGGCTATAAAGAATGCGACCTCATCAGTCAGTAATTCATTGGCCTGTTCCGCCTTCTTCTTCAGAATCGCAACACGTGTCTCAAGTTCAGGCGGATCAATTGCGACTGTAAGGCCCCAGCCGAACCGCGACTTTAGTCTATCCTCGAGTCCCTGAATCTCCTTGGGAAAGCGGTCGCAGGTAAGAATCACCTGGCGCTGTCCTTCAAGCAACGCATTAAAGGTGTGAAAAAACTCTTCCTGGGAACGCTCCTTGTTAGCGAAAAACTGTATATCATCGATCAACAGCGCATCAACTGACCGGTAAAAGCGCTTAAATTCCTCAATTGTGTTGTGTTGAAGAGCTTTAACCATATCGGCAACAAAGCGCTCTGAATGAAGATAGATGACCTTAGCACCAGGTTTGCGATCCATAATCAGATTACCTACCGCGTGCATGAGGTGTGTTTTACCCAAACCAACGCCTCCATATATAAAGAGGGGGTTATAGGCAGCACCAGGATTTTCACCAACCTGGATTGAAGCGGCGCGTGCGAGCTGGTTTGATTTACCCTCAACAAAATTATCAAATGTAAAAGAGGGATTAATACGACTGCGGTCTACCGCCGCCTTACGCTCCCTGTCAGGGGAGGCCAGGGTAGAAGTTATGGCATCGGCCTGCCGTGTTGGTGTAATGGGGGAAGGTGATGAGCTGCCGACCTCAAAGACAATACGAGGAGGTTGATCACTACACAGTTGTGACACCAGTTCTTCAATACGATTATGAAATCGGTCGGTAACCCAGTCCTGTACAAAACGGTTTGGAGAAAGTAAGCGCAGGACATTGTCGTTGAGTTCCGCCTGCAGTGGCCTGATCCAGGTATTGAACTGCTGCGGGGAGAGCTCCTCCTCAAGATAGGAGAGACACTGACCCCATAAGGCGACGGACATTAAAACAACCCCATATGAGAGAAGAAGAGTTACCAAGGTGATTGGGGTAGTCTAACTGTAAAGGATAAAGTTATCCACAACCACTAGCACCTGTCAGCGGGGTGAAATACTTGACAGGTTAGCGAGGCATGAAGTAAAGTGCCCGACCTTTCGCTGACGCAAGTTAGCGAGCCCCTGTAAAAGTGTAAAGTTGGACATGCTGCCATGAAAAGAACCTTTCAGCCCAGCCGTATTAAACGTGCTCGTACTCACGGATTCCGCGCCCGCATGCGTACCGTTGGTGGACGTAAAGTAATTAAGGCCCGTCGTGCCAAGGGACGTGCTCGCCTCACAGCCTGATCTTGCAAGATTGGGTTTCAAGAGTGGCGGTGAGGCGGGCCCTGTAGGGAGTCTGCGCTTCACCCGCCTGCAGAGGCTGCTAAAGCCGTCTGAATTCAAACTTGTCTTCACTGAGTCCTGCCGTGTGAGTAGTTCGCACATAACGATGCTGGCAGTGAAGAACCACCTCTGCCAACCACGTCTGGGATTGGCGATCTCAAAAAGAAACGTAAAGCTGGCGACGAATAGAAACCTGATCAAAAGAGAGATTAGGGAGAGTTTTCGCCTTCATCAGGCTATAATTGGCGGTTTTGATGTTGTCGTTATGGCAAAGGCAGGTAGTGAACTGTTATCACGGTCTGAATTACGGCAACAGATAGATGGGTGCTGGCAGAAGATGTCGAAGAGATGCGAACCATTCTGATTGCGCTGATTAAGCTTTATCGCCTGATTTTAAGCCCGATAATGGGTGGGCAGTGCCGTTTTTATCCCACATGCTCCTGCTATACCGAAGAGGCAATTGAGCGGTATGGAGCGTTACGCGGTAGCTGGATGGGGATTAAGCGAATTGGCCGCTGTCACCCGTGGCACGAGGGGGGAATAGACCCCGTCCCTGGAACCGAACACCTTTATAAGAAAGATTGAATCGATGGATTTTCAAAAGACAATTCTCTATGTCGCTCTTGGTTTTACCCTGTTAATGATCTACGAGGCGTGGCAGGAGGACTATGTCCGTCCTAAAACCGCACCAGGCGAAGTAACTACAGAGGTGGCTGCGGGAGATACACCAACACTACCGCCAGTATCCGGTAGCCAGCCAGTTCAGGGGAGTGGCGATACTCCTGTAGTCAATGCCCTGAAGAGTGGCAAACGTATCACTGTCGAGACAGACCTCTTTAATATCGAGATCGATACACGTGGAGGCGACCTTCGCCGCGCCGAGCTGAAACACTATGCAGTGAGTGGCGACAAGCCGGATGTGCCGTTCCGTTTGATGGACGACGAGCAGGGGATATTTATTGCCCAGTCTGGTCTTCTCTCAACACGAGATAGTAATAGTCCCTCCCCAGGGACCGAACAGATCTATAGCACAGCAAGCGATAGTTACACTCTTAGTGAGGGAGCAGAGTCACTGGAGGTGCGTCTCAGCTGGCGGGATGAGAGTGGTGTATCGGTGGACAAGGTCTACACCTTCTACCGTGATAAATATCTTATTGATGTACGGTTTGAAATAAGCAACGGATCGGCGAATGAGTGGAAAGGACACATGTATCGTCAACTGGCACGCAGCCGACCTGAAGAAGAGAACACCTTGTTCATGTACACCTATACGGGTGGTGTGATCTACAGTGCTGAAGAGAAATACGAAAAGATTGAATTTGATGACATGGACGATGGCAATCTCAGTCGCAATATCACCGGTGGCTGGGCGGCGATCATTCAGCACTACTTTCTTGGCGCATGGATCCCCAGCGCTGAAGAGGGAAACAGTTACTACTCCAAGGTGGTTGATAAGAGCCGCTATCTGCTCGGTATGGTCGGATCAGCTCTCAGCGTACACGCCGGTGAGAAGGGGAGTATCCGGGCCCAACTCTATGTGGGGCCAAAGATACAGGATGAACTGGAAGAGATCGCAGAAGGTCTTGAGTTAACTGTGGATTATGGTGTTCTGACCATACTGGCCAAGCCACTATTCTGGTTGCTGAAGATCATACATGGCATGGTCAATAACTGGGGTTGGTCGATCATCCTGCTAACGGTGTTGATCAAGGCGGTCTTCTATAAGTTGAGTGAGACCAGTTACAAGTCGATGGCCCACATGCGAAAGCTGCAGCCAAAGTTGCAGCAGCTAAAGGAGAATTACGGCGACGACAAGCAGAAGCTCAATGAGGCGATGATGCGAATGTATCGCGAGGAGAAGATTAATCCTCTGGGCGGCTGTCTACCAATTCTGGTGCAGATCCCGGTCTTTATTGCGCTCTACTGGATGTTACTGGAGAGTGTGGAGATCCGGCAGCAGCCCTTTATGCTCTGGATCACCGACCTGACGGCGAAAGACCCATACTTCATCCTGCCAGTGCTGATGGGTGCAACAATGCTGATCCAGCACAAGCTCAATCCGACGCCACTGGATCCGATCCAGGCAAGGGTAATGATGATCCTGCCAATCGCCTTTACCTTCTTCTTCCTCTGGTTCCCATCCGGTCTGGTTCTCTACTGGGTGGTCAATAACACCCTCTCCATCATTCAGCAGTATTACATCACCCGGGTGGTGATCGGCAACAAGTAGCGCGGAATAGAGAAAAGAATAATTGGGCGCAATGCTATTTAATAGGTTGCGCCCTTTTTGTATCAGGATGCCGCATAACTATGTCAGAAAATAGCAGAGAGACCATCGCAGCACAGGCAACTCCGGCGGGGCGGGGTGGTGTAGGGATCGTGCGTATCTCCGGGGGAAGGGTTCGTGAGTGTGCCGAGAAGATGCTGGGCCATTGTCCGAAAACACGCTATGCCGAATATCTGCCGTTTTATGATCTGAATGGCGAAGTGATTGACGAGGGGATTGCACTCTACTTTGCTGCACCAAACTCCTTTACCGGTGAAGATGTCCTTGAACTGCAGGCACATGGCGGTCCGGTAGTTATCGAACGGCTCCTTACTAACCTGCTGGAGATGGGTGTAAGAATTGCACGGCCGGGAGAGTTCTCTGAGCGAGCGTTTCTCAACGGTAAACTCGACCTGGCGCAGGCGGAGGCGATAGCTGATCTGATCGATGCAGGAAGTGAGCAGGCGGCGCGTTGTGCACTGCGATCGTTGCAGGGTGAATTTTCCAAACAAATTCATCAACTGGTCGAGCAACTGACAGAGTTACGTGTCTATGTGGAGTCGGCAATAGACTTTCCCGAGGAGGAGATCGATTTCCTTGCCGATGGACAGATCAAGCACAGACTAAATAACGTGAAACAGAGACTGGCGGAGGTAGAACGCTCTGCAGAACAGGGAAGTCTGCTAAAGGAAGGGATGACAGTTGTGCTTGCCGGACAGCCCAATGCGGGCAAGTCGAGTCTGCTCAATGCGCTGGCCGGACAGGAAACAGCCATTGTGACCGAGATTGCCGGGACAACACGTGATCTACTACGAGAGCAGATCCACATCGATGGTATGCCGTTACATATTATCGATACCGCAGGGCTGAGGGATAGTGATGATGCAGTGGAGCAGGAGGGGATACGTCGTGCCTGGAGTGCTATCGAACAGGCCGACCGAGTGCTGTTACTGGTAGAGGATGCGAGCGGTATAACAGAGAACGATAAAAAAATATTACAACGTCTGCCGAAAAATCTTCCTCACACCATCATTAGAAACAAAATTGATCTCTCCGGTAGTAGTGCGAGCGATAAAGAGGGGGTGATCAAACTCAGTGCAAAGAGTGGCGTGGGTATTGATCTGCTGCGAAACCATTTAAAAGAGAGTATGGGATACGAGGGAGAAGGTGAAGGTGCATTTATGGCGCGAAGGCGTCATCTGGATGCAATTAACAGGGCAAATGAGAATCTGCAACAATCCGAGAGACTTCTACAAACAGGAGATGGAGAATTAATGGCCGAGGAGCTAAGGCAGGCCCAGATAGCCCTGGGAGAGATCACGGGTGAGATCTCATCAGATGAGTTGCTAGGTAAGATCTTCGCATCATTCTGTATTGGTAAATAAATAACTGAGTTTAAATTAACTCAATGGCGAAAAGCATTGACAGAGCGAATCAATGAGCGAAGTGAAGCAGGTGGGATCTGGTGCTGATAGCGAATGGCAATATAGGATGAAGTGATGCGATTAATCGCTTCGCAATGTTCTGGCAATTCTCTGCAGGCACGAGTGGAAAAATCTAAAGGCCCCTCACTAGCTTCCTTTATCACACCGAGACGTTCCA